>RCUS01000471.1_pt1 | contig 26867 bp, 27 predicted proteins | sample 2166221 | NCBI WGS metagenome assembly RCUS01 (sample SAMN09932758, study PRJNA488358) | compost metagenome | isolation source: compost soil in cyclohexanecarboxylic | place: Germany: Experimental Botanical Garden | reverse complement strand
GACGCCCGCCCGCGCCGATCAGGTCCAGGGACAGATCGTGGGAGGTTTCCGGGGAAAGTTTGAACAACAGCTGACGGGCCAGGGTGTACATGGGCGGGTTTGACTCGATTGGCGGCGAATTGAGGCGGCGATTATAGCCGGGCCAGCACGTTGCGAGCGAGGCCCCCTGTTAATTAGAAATCACTGTTTGCGGCCAACCGTCGCAGGTATCGCGTGCGAAGCGTTATTTGATAGCCGCAATGGCGCAAGAGGCTGAATGATCGCAAGCAAGCCCCTTCGTCATAAAGAGCGAAAAATGACTATATCCTCAACCGGATCAACTGCCTCATTCTCAACCTCATCTGCTGCAAAGTCGACCGAGTCAAGCCCTCAAACAAATCGTCGTGATCACACGATCATAGATATGGAAGGTAGCTCTCAAGCCATCGATAATTGGATTCTCAAACATACAGACCCCCTTCGCGGGAGCATCTCTCCACTTCAAATGGATCAAGTGATAGTCCAAATAAAGAAGCTCGACAGCGAAATCGATTCCGTCATTACAGGAGAATTGGCGGACACCCTTGACCAAATTGTAGTAATTCCACGCATCACCGCATCGCTGATGGAGGGTGACCCCAAAGCTCTCGATGAGGCACGAGATCAATTGGCCCTGAATCTCGATTATCCGGGTATGTTCGACAACTCAATGCATCAGGATCGTAGTCCTAATCCGAATCTGATTGACGATCAGAAAGACTCCAACATCCCTCTACAACGCGCCCAAATCATCGTTGACTCCCTTGGCGAACTGCTGGGCAAACTGGGCCGCAACGAATTCGAAGGAGATCTCGGCCGCCTGGCCAGCAACCTCACAATCACCGGCCTGCGAACCGGGCTCATCGTGGGTACCCTGACAACGATCCGCCAACTGATCGGATTCGCCCTGGAAAAATGCTTGCAGTCCAATGCCGCCTCCCCGCTGACACGCAACGTCATAGGTGGTGTTTCTCTGATGATTGGTCCGGCGTTGAACATCCTTGGCGCGCTTCGGGATGAATGCAACGGCACGGCAAACACTGAAACGCGACTGTCACGACTGATGACTTTGTCGTTATCGCTGGCTGCATTCGCCGTTGCACTGGTCACGCCGCAGGCGCTTCCCGCCCTCGCCTCATTCGGCCCGCAGATGGCTTTCTTCACCTTGGCCCGCGACCTCACACAGGTGTTTGTTCCATTAAACGACAACGCACAAATCAATCTGCCAGGTACAGCAGCCAATGCAGGCCTCTACGGAGCCCTACAGTTTCTTCTCGGTACAGCCATGGATCAGACAGCGCCGAACTCAGGCGCCGGATATGCCATGTCGGCCGGTAGCGGACCATCCACTGTTGATGACGGGTTCACAGCGCAACTGATGAACTGGATGCACACATTCGTCACTTCAAACACAACCCCGGAGACCCAGGCCACAGAGATCCTTGAATCCCTTGCTCCAGTTCTAGGACACGACATTCTGCGGGGTGTCTACAATGGGGCGGTTGAAGTCATCGCCGATACGGCAGGTGGCGGAATAATGCACAGGCTCCAGAGCGAAAGAGAGCCTGGCGGCTTTCGAATGACTTTCGCCCCGCGCGTCCCCTCCGCCTCAGAAGTAGCCGATCAACTTCTGACGACCTCAGCGATGCGAACCTCGTTCGGCGGAGCGATCATGGCTGCCGCGATTTCCGCAGGGACTTACTTTGGCAGTCTGGGTTTATCCACTTCAACGGTAAATCACGCGGTCAATGCCGTAGTAGCCGCCGTCGCCATCGCCGGCTTACCAGGTTTTTTCTACGCTCATCAGGGCAATAGTCCAGTGGACAATACAACCGTGTAACCCTTGCGGTGCGTTCCGCCATTTCGGCGGGACGCACCCCGGCTTCACCACTCACTCTTCTCCCAAGCGTCATCCTCCATTGGTTGAAACACCTCACGCATGAAGCCCTTGACGAAGAGGTCCACGCTGAACGCCAGGCCATTGGCACCTTTGACTTCCTTATAAAGCTGCGACTCTTGCAGCCCGTCGTCCTTCAATCGAACCAGTACCTGGAGCGTGACCGCCATCAACGCCTGGGCAGTGGGGTACGCGGGTGATTGGCCATCTGCACCTCGAAGTGAACGGAGAAACTCATAGATGACCTTTTCTCCCTGCCCCTCCATGGCTGACAGCAACTCATACAAGCGCTCGAACTCGGGGTCCGGGCGCTTGTTTTCAGGCACGTTTCGGGTGGCCGCAAGCACACGTGACTCAAGCGACTCGAGCGTTGCGCGCCCCCCGCTCTCAGTTGTGCGCAGACTCAAACCGCTTTCAATCTTCATGGCGGACCTCGGTCGGGGCCGTTTCAGTGCAACCGGCCGAGCGTTCGGCAAAGGTCGAATACAGATCCGTGAGCGCCTGCATGGAAGCCCGGTCCAGAGCGCGAACCGATTCCGGCAGGTTCGCAACGCATGCCAGCAACCGCGGCTCCAGTCGTTGCCGCGTCGTTTCCAGATCGAATTCCAGCAACTGATCTGCAAGCCGCGCCACATAGCGCTCTTGCGGGTGATAGTCGAGGACCAGTTCTCCGGGCCAATGCCTGCGCAAGCGCTCGCGCAGTTCATTGCCCTGCGGCCGACAACGCAGCGGCAGCAGCACTTGCAACACGGCGCTCGAATCGCCCGGTTGCTCGCTCAGCCAACGCTCCAGCATGTCATCCAGCCATTCGGGACGACTCAAGGCTTGTGCGAGCAAATCGCGGGCGGCCTGGGCAAGGTCTTTGCGCAGTTGCAGCCCCAGCGTCTGGGACATCAGCAAGCCGTCAGCCAGCTGCCCGGTCGCGCGCACGATGCCCGCGGCATAGCCCTCCTGAAAGGCCTGGGCATGAAGCGCCTGGGCATCACGCCGGGCCTGCTCGACACAATCGCGGGCCCAGCGCTGCGCCTGTCGCTGCAAGGTCTGGCGTCGACGTGCGGCGGCGATGTCCTCGCGCGACAGATGGGCGTCGCTCGACTCGGGGAGTTCAGTCAGGGTTCGGATAGCGTCGAGCATATTGCACCGCCAAAAAGAAAAGAGTTGTATCGGGTTGCGTGACCGGCCATTGCCTGTGCAGGCGAACAACCGGCTCGGAAAATTGCAAGGTCAGGCGTTCGAGCAAGGCTGGCGGTACCTGCTCGTACCAACTCCATAACGCATTGAGGCCGGCGGCTTCGATCTGCTCTATCGAAACGGGCGAGCCCTCGATCGGCAGGCCGCATCGAACACCGAGGCTGTAACCGGCGAACCGGCGCAATGACAAGGGCAGGCCTAGCAACGCCGCGCCTCGCGCCAGGTCGGGCTTCAAGCGATAAGCGCCCATCAGCCTGGCGATGTAGGTCAGCTGGCGCCAATGGCGAACCCATTGCCTGGCTACGGCTGTCAACGGCGTCGAAGGCCACGGGCCCGGCCGTTCGAGATCTTCAAGCAGGATCTGGTTGAGCCAATGGCGTGCCTCGGGCCGATCAAATCCCTGCGGCGTCGGCAGGCGCTGCGGATGCAGATAACTCAAGGGCTCGGTGAGAATCTGCGCCAAACACTCAGCGTGCGACATCATGCTGACCTGCGCTTGATTGGCGGTAAGCCCAGGCTGCGCCACTGGCCAACAGCAATGCGGTCACCGCGGCCAACCACCAGACCCAGTGCGAATGCCCTTGCGTTGCGGCCACGGACGGCGCGACATGCTGGGTCGGGGAACGCTTGGACAGTACCACCGAGATGTTCTCGTACTCGACCGCCGCAAAACTGTTCTTGAGAAATCGCTTGATGTCGGTGATCAGCAATTGCGGGTCGACGTCGAGCTCATGGATCGCCACTGCCGAGAGGTGGACAGGCGGCGCCTTGCGTCCGCCTTCGCCGGCCTCCAGGTCATAACTGACATGCACTCGCGCCGACACCACGCCTTCGAGCACCCCCAGCGACTGTTCGATTCGCTGCTCCAGCGCCGAATAAAGCCGGGCCTTTTCAGCGCGGGGCGAAGCCACCAGCGAGTCGGCAGGAAACATCTCTGCCACTTGCAGGCGCGGCCGCGAAGGCAAGGAATAGAGGTTGAGCAAATCGACAGCCGCGGAAAAATCGACCTGATCGATTTTCACCGCATAGCCGGTTTTGCCGGCATCGACTTTCACCGCCGCAATATTGTTGCGCTGCAGCACCGAAAGCACTTCATTGGCCTGCTGTTGATCCAGCCCTTCAAGCAGATTGGGTTGGCGACACCCCGCCAGCGCCAGGCACAACAGTATCAGCAACACGCCAGGCTTCATGAGGCACGCAACAGGGTTTCGGCAGTACCTACCGCTTTGCGGACCAGCACGTTAAGCAGGTTGATGTCCACGTTGTATTGTCCTGTCAGCTCCTGCAACTTGGCCAATACTTCGGGGCTGGTGATATCCGGGCGCTGCATGATCTGATTGATGGCTGCAACGTCCTGCTCGCTATTGACCGCGGAACCGGCAAACGCTTCGATCAATCGGGACTCGAGGGATACGATCGGTCCTTCCTGGGGGCCGCGCAATTCCGTAAAGGCTGTCCGGCCGATGTCAGACAGGGAAATATTTTGAATAGCCATGCGATGCACTCGTGAAAATGGCCATTGACACGTACCAATGGCCGGTCAAAAAAGGATGAATCAGCGAGCTGCCTGGATGATCGCCATGTCGATATCCTTGAAGCCTTTGATGGTGTTGGTCTGGGCGTTTCGAAACACCGTGTAGGATGAAAACGCGGTCTGATAAGCGGCCAACTTGCCAGGGTCCGATACATTGCCCTCCAATTCTTTCAGCGCTTCGTCCAGCTTGTCCTTGAGTTTGGATGCACCGTCTTCGAATGCCTGGGCCTGACGCCCGAGAAAGTCATCGGAAAAGTCGATGGGGATACCGATGTCGGCCATGAGTCACCTCTTAGTGTTGTGTAGGAAAATGCCAGGATGACGAGGTCATCTTGATGTAGCCCTGCGGGCCGGTCTGGAACGACTTGTCCTTGAGCGAGTCGTCCTTGAGTTCGACGGTGAAGTGCACGTAGCGATCCCCCCACTGCCGGTAAAAGCTGTCGACGTACCGGCGAGCGTTCGCCAGTTCGGAATCCTGCAAATTGCCGGCAATGGCAAACGTGACACTGTCCTCGTGCTCGATGCGGCTGAAGGCCAGTGACAAGCGCTGCAACCCCTCTTGCGCCAGATCGACGAGCAGGCTGTCATCCTGCATTTGCACCGCGATGTCCTGGGCATATGGCGCGGCCAAGAGCAGTGCTTCGAGCAGTTTTGCCTGTTTTTGCGGGGTGAGCAGATTGCGTTGTGCGCTCAGCAGCAGTCGCGGTATCGATGGATCCTTCAGATCAATGGAGTGCCAGGCCAGTTGTGGATCATGGTCGTCCAGCAAATGCTCCAGCCGACGACGCTCCTGGTCCATCACCAGCACTTTGCCGCTCAGCGTGTTGTGCCGCACCAGCACTTGCCGACTCCAGCCGGCATCGCGTTCGGAAGCCACGAACACATAGATCGCATTGTCACGACCGCTCAACACCCTGGCCTCGTCACTGGCCCCGGCGATCAACGCGCGAACATCGGTTTCAGGGGTGGGCAGCCCAGGCATCGACCAGATGCCAACCGCGGTGACCAGTGCGGCCAGTGCCAGACCGCTGGCGATCCACCTGGACAGAGGGGCACGCCACCACACAACAGCGGCGGCGTCAGTGGTAGCTTCAGGTTGCAGCCCGAGCAGTTCAGGTGCCCAGGATTGGTCTTCAGGCCGCAGGGCGATCTGCAGGCCGCCGATCTGCACCCTGGTGTGGAAGGCACAGTGGCGCACTTCCATTGACTCATTGAGCACCCGCAGCGGCAGACCATCCGGCGTGACTTGATCGGCCAATACCTCAAAATTGCATCCCCCCGACGCCAGGGGAACGAAGATGGCATCCGCCGGGACGCTGGCAGTCAGTACCCCCTCTCCCAGCAGATCAACAGTCCCTACCACGAACAGGGTTGTCGTTTCGCCGAGGGGAAATTCGCAACCTTGCAGCGCGCCATTGAGTATCCGTAGAACGCAAGGTTGTGGGTCGGGGGTCGGCAGAACTGTCACCGTTGCAGCTCCTGGGCTGTGAAATGAACGGCCATGGTAGACAGGCTGGCTGCAGGCTTCCTGATCGAATTCTGTCGATCGCGCCCTGCAGAGGATCAGAATCTTGCGCCAGCGCTCATGGCACCGTCATTGCCGAGCCAGGGAAAACACCTGATAGCGCTGCCAGACCTTGCGTGCATAGCGCAGGCGCGCGGCTTGCCGGTCGGGTGAATGACCGGCGTTGTAGGCACCCACTGCCGTCCAGTTGTAGCCGTAACGCGCGATAAAATCGGCAAGCACCGACGCACCGACTTCAACCGACAGGCAAGGATCACCCAACAGTTGCTGCTCAGTGATGCCCTGGGCACTCAACCGGGGGAGATGATGGCTGTTGATCTGCATTAACCCGATGTCTCGCGAGCCATCCTTGTTGTAGTTCATTGCGTTCGGATTCTGTCCCGATTCGACATCGGCAATCGCTCGGAGCAGTTCGGGTTCGATCGCATGTCGCGCCCCCGCCTCATTCCAGCACCAGGCTTGCGCCTGACCCGCGCCAAGGCACACCAGCACCGTTAGCCACTTGAGTCCGCTCTGTGTCATGCCATACGCCGCTCGCTGACCAGCATCAGTTGCTCGCGGACAGGATCGTCCTGCGTCGATGCCTGATAGCCCACTTCAGGTGTTCGTTGCAAAGAACTCCAGAGCGGCTCAATCACCGGACCACCCGATAAACCGGACCCACCTGACAACGGAATGTCATCAACGGATCGCAGCCGGGTCAGAGCCAACCAGTTCGCATGCAAGTCGCGGGCACTGAACGGATTGACGCCGAACAGCACATTCCAGGCAGCCAGTCCCTGTTCACCGATTGCGCTTTCGCAGAGCCCGGCCTGTTCGAGCTCGTTCCAGGCTGCCGCGTGATGGTCAAAATAAGCCAACACCACGGCATACAGAATCACCAGCAACGAACTGCCCGAGGCGCCTTGTTGCAAGGCTCGACGAGCCATCTGCAAGGCCGACTCGGGACTTGCGGCAAGCGCAATGCGCATACGCAAGACCTGCGCCCTTACGCAATCAGGATCGTACCGCAGAGCATTGTCGATGCTTTGCGCAGCCAGATCGTTATGCCGCCAGAACCAGTGATGCCAGGCATGAAAGTAATGAACGTCAGCCTGATCGGCAGCCAGCAGACAGCGTCGGAAAAGCACCTGGGCCGCCTGTTCGCAGCCGCCCAGACTGGTGAGCAAAGCCAGGCGGGCCAATGCAGGGATGTTGCCAGGGTCCAATGCCAAGGCATTGGAAATCGCCGATTGTGCCTCATCGATTGCCCGGCCCTGATCACAGGATCCGATCATTGCCTGCCCCAGCCACGCATCTGCCAAACCATACCAGGACAATGTGTGCCCGGCATCGAGCTTCAGGCACTGGCGAAACAGTACCAGGGCATCGCGCAGGCTTTGCGGCGTGTGCTGCTGCACGCTACACAAACCACGCAGGTACGCCACCGCTGCCGGGTATGACGCGCAGGCATCACCGACAAAACTCAAGCCGGGAATGCGCTGTGCAACCAGGCACGTCAATGCCCCAAGCGATGCCCCGGGATCACGGGCATCCAGTGTCTGCCCATGCAGCAGAGCGTGATCGCGGCCACGGATCAACTCGACCGACCATTGCTGCTGATCGCTCGGGCCGCTACAACGCCCGCTCAAGCAGTAGTCCGCAGACAACTGCCCGACCAGCGACCGCACATCGACCGGTTGCGTATAAGCGGCCATCAATCCCGAGGGAATGACGTGCAACATCTCGCCGAACGCCAACGTCAACTGACGGATCATCAGATCCTGCAGATCCAGCGCTGCCGTATCCCCCAGATTGCGAAACGGCAAAACAGCCAGCGAAGGCGCCACAGCCCTCGCCTGACCCGGTGTGTCGAGTTCGACAACCGCACAGGTAAAGCGATAACCCTGGCCGTATACCGTCGCTATGTAATCCTTGTTTTCCCTGAGCAGCTTGCGCAAAGCATAAATGCAGCGGGTCAACGATTCTTCGGCGGCATCCATCTCGGGCCATACATGGTCCAGCAAATAATCCTTGCTGACGACCGCCCCCGCCGACTTCAACAGCAGGCGCAAAACATTCAACTCTTTGGGCGGGACGTGAACGCCATCTCCATCCCGCATCAGCGTTCCATCACTTTGCAATAGCCAGTGGTCAAAAACGAATGACTTGACCAGCGTTTGATCAGCTGCACTGTCCATACTTTGAAATTTCTCTATAGAAAGTTACTGAGCGCAATCAAGCCTGTCCGTGATCAGGCTCGAGATGACAAACCGCGTGACTATAGGAAATTGAGTAGGATGGTTCCGTAGGAGAATTGATTTATTACGAAATGAAACTACGATTTTTCCTGTAGGAAAAATCGCAAAACAAACAACAACCATGCAAAAATGCCTTGCTTCTAGATAAACAAGGCATTTTTCTTGCTCACTCCAAATCTGACGCCCGGCAACTTCTTGAACTCATCACTGTTTCACAAACATCTTCTACCGTCCTCCACAACCCGACTCTATCCTCAGGAAGGTCAATACCGAAGGTTTCATTCAGCGCCATGACAATCTCAATCAGACTGATGGAGTCAACATACAAATCCTGGACCAATCGCGAAGTCAACTCGATGTCTCGACGACCGGCCGGAAAATAGTCCGACAACACCTTGATCACTTGACTCGCAATGTCGAACTTATCACTTGACTCATCTGACATTCTTTTCTCCCACATAACAAAACGCAGGCGCAACGCCAGATCAAACGAACCCGTGTTACGCCCGATCTACTGACATTCAAATGCTTTACCCAAACAACCCAGACTCACATCAAAAATTCAACATTGCCTTCAACATGTCAAAAAACTGATTCAAATGTGAAGACAGCGTTTTACTGAAATTGTCATGATAAGAATTGGCATTCGAGTACTTCTGCGTGAAGGACTGCAGTGTGTTTTTCAGTCGCTCTTCCTGGGCATTGAAGCCGGTTTGCCAAGCCTGGAATCTGGCGTTATCGAAGTAATAATTATCATTCCCCGAGCCTGGTGGCAGGCTGTCTCGCATCGTCCAAAGCGGCCCAGTGTCTATGACGACGCAGTAACTGCCGTCGGAATTTAGCTTAAGGCAAGCGTCAGGCAGCCCCAGCGCATCTCGCCACTTTTCCGCTTCCGCCTTGCTTACGCCTTCTTTTCCGGGTTTGGGAAACAGCACGGATGCAGGATTTGGATGGCTGTATTTTTTGATCAGCTCATTGAGTGCGGTTCGCAGCGGACCGTTGTACAACCAGACCCCGTTACCTTGGTCCTCACCCACGACCCAGTCTTTCAACCTCGCGGTAATTAGCTCATTGAAATCGACGAAGAAGTCCGAATAGGCATCCATAATGTATTCATAACCGCCCAGATAACCTTTTTTGATCAGGTCAATGAGGTCGATCAGCTTGTCGAAAAATTCGACTGAAGAGTTCACTCGCGCGTCGAACTCGTCAGCGATCTCATCCGGCACCGACATTCGTCTGTGCTCATCGAGAATACGATCTTGCTCATCGTAGAGTGGCTGACGTTGCTCCATTGGCAGCGTATCGAGGCAAAGATTGAACACCATTCCAGTCTGACGCATCTGGTGTGTCCACATCAGCGATCGAATACGTTTAGCGTGAGTCTGCTCGGCAAACTCGGTAGACGAAAAATACTGCGCAAGAATTTCTGCAGGCGAGCCTTGAAGGTCTCTTGGAACGCCCGCTTGACACTTAAGCATGTTTTCCAGGTGACGATTGAGCACCTTCCCCGAACGCTCGAGCAACTGCGCAAGGGAAAATCCGGCGTGGACTTCGGCAGGCATTTCGGGAAGCAGCGGCGCATCAACGTTGGCATTGAAGTCAGCAGACAAACTGCTTCCTGAATGTGAGGGCTCTGCAATTCTCATATTGGTTTCCTCACTCAAACCCTTCCAAGGACTTCAATGCGCGACCGGCTTATCTGCACTATCTCATCCATCATCTTTTGCACCAGTGCCCTGTCGGCGGAGTCTTTCTGAGCGACCTCGTCACTCAGGCTTTTCTGAGTGTTCTGTGCACTTTGCTGCAGGACTTCTTTCTCCCGCGCAGCGTACTCGCTCATGCGCACCATGCTGGACACGACCTGACTCAGGCTCATCGACATCGCACTGAGCGCACGGCCGATTTCGAGCTTTTTCTCAATGCCTTTGATGCCATTCAGGCTCCACCAGTCGGATTCTTTCCCAACATGTTTCGCCTTGTAGATTTCCCCGTCGAACCACGCCTGCTCCTGAGGCGTCAGCGTGGCCTCCTTGGGTTTGAAGTCGACGGAATTCAACCGACCGACACCATCCAAGGTCTCTATTTTGTAGGTGGTTTGCGGATCCCAGTCATCGCGGGAACGATGTAGCTTCAGGTCATGCTCAATGTTGTTGGCGTCCAGAGCGTTGCGCTTGTTCAGGTTGATATCGTCATGCTTGAGCCCCAGGCCTTGCAAGGTTTTAAACATGGCAAAGGCGGCGACTGCACCGCCCACCACGGCGTTGGTGATGTTGGCGTAAAAGGCGGCCTGACCTGATTCAACAATGGCAACCCCCTGCCCCTTGGCGGCCTCCGCCGCCATGACACTGAAATGCCCGCGTAATTGCGCGTTGGCGACCCGTGCGACGTTGAGTGCAATGATCGCGGCGACCAATACGTTGGCATGTTTCTCCCACGCGCCCGGATCAAACACCAGATCGTTGCGCACTTCATCGTTGAGCATCGTCAAAGCTACAGCGAAGTCTTGCCAGTCCGACTCACTGGGCTGGTAGGCGTTGCTTTTACTTTCGAGCTCCGCAGCCGTAGGCGCTATGAAGCTACCGTTCTGGAGCACTTGCTCAGTGGTGACCTGGTTGACAAGCGGCGTATCCGAGAGGCGCTTGCCTTTGAGGTTTTTCGAGAATTGCTCCTGGGCAATCAACTCGCCCAACCCGGCGTCGTTCACCGGATCGTGAGTCGTTTCCTTTAGAGCAGATTGGGACGTGATATGAGTGATTATCATGAAAAATTACCTTTTTATCCGTGGCTTCGAACGTTCCGAGCTATTTGCAGGCTCATGTCATGACTGCGATGCATGTCGGCAATTAAATTCGCGATCTCATCGATGCGGACCTTCATCGCCTCGCCGTAGTCCTCGACCAGCCGGGTGAGGTAGTCCGTGATCTCTTCGCTGATCGCCATGCGCACCTGCACGTCCGCCAGGTGCTTCGCTGCCTTGGCCAGATGTTCGCCGCTACCGATCTGCAAACCACCCTGCACTGCCACATTGCCGAACTCGGTGACGGCCTGAGCCGTCTGCAGATAGGCGGTGTAGCGGGCCAGGGTCACGGCATCGGCGCCTCTGGTGACGAAGCTGCGAATATGGGTCAGCATCTGCGTCAGTGAATTTCCAGCCGTTGAGGCGGCCTGCTTGAACACTTGCATCGCGGCAGGCGCGATCCCGCTGACTGCCGAGGCCAGCTTCGAAGCAATGGCGCCAAGTATTGGCCCGACCACCTGTGCCCCGAGCACGGCCACCAATGCAACGGCAGCCAACGTGGCGGCGATCCCCTGGATCATGGCGGCGATTTTCGCAATGTCTTTTGCGGTCTCCTCGTCGACAAACTTCACCAGCAATTTTGTATAGATTTCGGTGAACAGCTTGATGGCTTCCTGCATGACCGTGGTCAGCGGCTTCATGGCTTCGGCCATGAACGACTTGCCCGTCACTTCCTCGACCACCAAATCGCTAATCATCACTGCCGCGCCAATCACCCCGACCACGAACAGCACCGGGTTGAGGGTCAGCACGCCGACAACAATGGTTGCAAGGGTCAATATCGCGCCGACGATCTTGCCAATGCAGCCCATGGTGCTCTGCAGCGCCTCGGCCTTACGGACTTCTTCCAGGTACTTTTCCGACTCGAGCTTCATGTGTTCCTGAAGCTTGGCTTGCATCTCCTGGAACAACTCCTGGTTGAGCTCCTCCTTGTTCTGCGCCGCCTCGCCAAGCAACTCGATAATCTTCAAGCGGTTCAGGAGCGCCAGTGCGCTGCTGTTCAACGCTTTTTCGTTGGACTCCCTCACCAAGGGTCCGGCGAGTCCGGCTTCTTGCACCTTCACGGCCACCATGGCCAGCGTTTTGGCGCAGGCGTTGGCGATCTCGATCAGTTTCAGGTGAGCATCGGTCGCCTTTTGCAGCGTTTGGGTATGGCCCGCCAGTTCACCTTTCAGCTTGTCGCGCAGTGCCAGTTCGCGAGCGTATTCCGGTGATTCAGAATCCAGTTCCGCCAACCGTGCCTCACTCTCATTCAGCAGCCCCTGGACCTGCCGAACCCGCTCCTGCAACTGATCGAGGTGCTCCTGGCTGCTGCCGATATTGCCTTCGGCGACTTCCAGCGCCTCGACGGCGGCGGCGTAGTCAGCCGCCAGCTTTTCATACCCCTGCTGCTTGGCTCCAGCCATGCTTTGCAGCATCGCCAGGCGGTTTTTCAGTTTTTTGACGTCGACTTCGCCGATCAACTCGCTGATCATCGCCATCAACAGCGTGAACAGATCACCGTTGGTTTCCTGTTTGTTGCCGTCAGCGCGCAGCGCTGGCACTTGCAACATCGGTCTGCCCGCACTGGCGACGGATAGACCGGGTTGGCCGTCGAACTTCACCGACTTTATGTCAGCGAATGACTTTTGATAAACCGGCGCCATGGTCGCTTGAATGACAGACTTGCCATATTTTTCAACGACCCCGTCTCGACCGGTCAAGCCCAAAGAAGCCGGGTTGAAGGTACTTCTGATGCTTTCAGTCATGTTCAGTCTCCGAACAATCTTTTTCAATGTGACTCAAGGTGTCGAGATACACCTGAGCCTGTTTGCGCAAATCGTCTTCCGTGGCTTGCTCAAGCACATATTCGAAGCACAATCTGGCCTTGCCGACCTTGCCCAGCGCCAGGTGACACTGGCCGGTGTACAGCATCGGTCGGTAGTCGTTCTTGCCTTGGGCGAAGGCGATCGCATACAGGTCGATCGCTTTCTGGTGGTTCTGCTTGAGTTGGTGTACGGCGGCCAACCCCATCCAGTAATGGCTGTTGTTGAGGTCGTAGATGCACAGGAAATGGAAGAACTTTTCGGCGTCGTCCAGCCGTCCCTGCTCGTAAAACTGGAACGCGAAGGCATAGAGGCCGTTCATGTGTTCGTCACTGATGCCTTGCACGTCTTTCAATGCCGCACCACCGAGCACCGCATCCACGACATCGAGGGCCAGTTGTTCATCTTGTTGTTTGTCGCGACTCATCAGCCACACTCCTGAAAAACGTCAGCGTTGCTGACGACTGCATTGAGCCAAAGCGCTGCTGAGCACGCTGCCAAATTGCGCTCATGCCAACGTTTGGAAGAAAAAGGAAAAGGGAGAAATCAGGCCTGCTCGACCTGTTCGAGCCAGATCAACAGACGCAGGACTTCTTCGATTTCCTGTACTTGAAGAAAGCTGTAGCGCTGGTGGGTTTTGAATATCCGCCGGGCCAATGCGATGTCATTGATCACCGGCACACCGACCTCTTTGGCATAGGCGCGAACGGCCAGGGCGCGCTGGTTGGTTTCCATCAGGGAGATAAACGGCAACACGGTGATTTCCGGGCGGAAATACACACCGATGGCAATGTGCGTCGGGTTGGCGATGATCATCCGCGAGTTGCGCACATCGGATTTGATTTGCTCCGACAGCAACTCACGATGCAGGTCACGACGGCGTCCCTTGATCTCGGGATTGCCATCCTGTTCCTTGTGTTCGCGCTTGACCGAATCCTTGTCCATCATCTGATCCTTCATGAACAGCCAGTATTCGCTCAACGCATCGAGCACGACGATCAGCAGCACGCATCCGAGGAACGCCAGCACCAGCACCAGCAACAAGTGGCCCCAGATTGCGAACAGGTCCGGGGCTTGGGCGAACAGTTGGGCAAACAGCAATTGCCGCTGGGTGATCCAGACAATCCACAGGGCCAGGGCAAAACTGCCCAGGTACAGCAGCGCTTTGACCGTGTCCTTGACGGTGCGCATGCTGAACAGTTTTTTGAAGCCATTGATCGGGTTCAACGCTCCCAGGTTGAGCTTCAAGGCTTCGCTGGCCAGGGCAAAACCGCTTTGCAACAGTGCAGGCAATGCGCTGGTCAACACACAGACCAGCAGCAACGGCAACAATGCCTTGAGCCCGACCAGCACCAGCATGGCCGAGTACGCTTGCAGGTCCACGTCAAAGTCACTGGCAATGATGCGCCGATAGACTTCCATGACCTCCACCAGCGAGCTGTTGAACACCATGTAGGTGATGCCGCAGAGGGTCAGGCAGGTGATCACCAGATCCTTGGCCTTGAACGTCTGCCCTTTGCGTGACGCATCGCGCAGGCGCTTGGCGGTGGGTTTCTCAGTCTTCGAGGCGCTGGACGACATCGGCAGCCTCCCCTTCGCGGCCCAGATAATGTTCCAGCCCTTGGGATTTCATGCCCATGCGCAGGACTTCGTCCGGCAGGTGTACGCCGAAATACAGCATCAACACCACCAGCGCCACCAGGCTCTTGACCGTCAGCGACACCGAGAACGCATTCATTTGCGGCGCATACCGCGAGAGCAAGCCAAGCAGCGCTTCGCTGATCAACAGCGTGGCCACCACCGGCGCGCTGATCACCAGGGTCTTGCTCACCAGCGCGTCGAGCAGGCTCAGAATCGATGTCAGGTGTATCTCGCAGCCATTGACCGGCGCGCATAGGCGGTAACTGTGGCCAATGGTTTCAAGCATCAACAGCATGCCCCCGCCCTCGAGATAAACCACCGCGGCAAACAGCTGAAGAAAATTGGCCAGCTCCGACGTATCGACGCCGTTGGCCGGGTCCACGGTGCTGCTGAGCATCGCCCCGCGCTGGTTGTCGATCAGGTTGCCCATGGCGTGCAGCACCCAGAACGGCCAGCACAGCAGGCATCCAAGCAGCACGCCAATGCCGGCCTCGCGCAACATCAGACCGAAGAATGCCAACCCGTCGAGGTCAGGCAGCGGCACCCCCACATAAGCCTGGAAACCCAACGCCACCAACACAATGACAGCCTGGCGTGGCGCGCCCGTGAGCACCCCACTGTTGAGAAACGGCAACATGAAAAAAATCGGCGCCAGGCGTGCAAACCCCAGAAGGGCGGCGGCAAGCCAGGTGTACAGGTCGAAAAACAGCGTCACCGACATCGCGCTAAGCCAGCGCCAGGCGGATGACTTCTCGACTGAAGTCGAGCAAGGTTTCGCCGTACCAACCCGACAGCAGGAACAGGCACGCGGCGACGGCCAGCAGCTTGAAACCGAACGGCAGGGTCTGCTCCTGTAACTGAGTCACGGTCTGAATCAGACCGACCACCAGGCCGACCACCGTGGCCACGATGATTGGCCACGCCACCATCAACAGGATCAGGTAAAGGGTTTTATTGCCGGCATAGACCAGATCGTTCATGAGCCCGCGCCTATGTCAGCAACGTCAGGTATTGCTTGACCAGCCCGGTGGACAGGAGCGCCCAGCCGTCCAGAGCAACAAACAATACCAATTTGATCGGCACCGAAATGATCACCGGGCTCATCATCATCATGCCCAGCGCCAGCAGGATGCTGGAGATCACCAGATCGACGATCACAAAGGGTAAGTACAGGTAGAAGCCGATCTTGAAGGCGCTTTTGATTTCACTCAACGCATAGGCCGGCAGCAGGGAAAACAGCGACGGCACGAGTTCTTCATCGGCAGGCAGAACGATGTCGGACTCACTCTGCACCACTTGGGCCCGCTCGAAGAACAGCGCCAGTTCCGGGTCGGTGTACTTGCGCAGGTAATCCTTGTAGCCGCCCAACCCGTTCTCGGCGAAATCCACCACCGACTCGATGTCGGTAAAAGCCACCTGTTCTTCCTTGTAATAGCCATAGCCTTGTTTCATCACCGGCGTCATCACGAAAATCGCCAGCATCAAGGCGATCGCATTGAGGGCCATGTTCGAGGGCACCTGCTGCAAGCCCAGGGCGTTACGCACGATGACAAAGACGATGGAAAACTTGATGTAGCAGGTGCCGGCCGCCACCAGAAACGGCAGCAGTGAAGCGAACGCCAGCAGCGCGATCAGCGAGACGTCGTTCATCGCGGCATTCCGTCCGGTGAACCGTTGCGATAGACCTCGAGCACCTCCACAGCCAACTGCTCTTGCAGTTGCACCAGCTCACCACGGGCCACCGGCTTGCCATTGGCGCGCACCTCGATGTGCCGCGCCGCATCGTCCGCCAGCGGGATCAGTTGGCCCGCGATGATCTGCGACAGCGTGGCCAGGTCGATTTCCCGGGTCGCGAGCAGGAACTCCAGGCGCACCGGCAAAGCGCCGAGGTCAAAATCGGTATCGGTATCGGTATCGGTATCGGTATCGGTATCGGTATCGGTATCGAGATCTGCCGTGCTTTGGGCGTCGGTCGCGGTCGATTGCATGTGTACCCCCTGTTCAGTAAAGGTGAAAGCGCCGAGGCATTGATGCCCCAGGTAGCATCGTTGCGAACGCTGAATGATTCGCAGGACATCGCCGGCCTTGAGCCGTATCCCGTGTCCGAGGTGGCTCGACCCCAGCATCAGCTCCAGGCGCAGTGGCAAATCGCTCAGCCATGAGTCGGCGTCCAGGGGCCGGCTGGCGGCCCGTGCCGGTGGCAATCGGGTCAACCACAGGCGCCCGCGGGGCGTGTCGAGCCATGGCAGTTCCTGCGGGGGCAATTGCCCGGGAAGGACCCCATCGACGTCGGATATTTGCCGGTAGTGCAAGTCCTCTACCTCCAGCAGCAAGGGTTGCGGCACCGCGCGAAACAGCTCGGCGATGTTCATCAGTGAGCACTCGACCGACAGTAACGAGCGCAACCCCGGGAGTGATCGATGCAACCAGTCGCGGGCGTCGATCAAACCTTGCCATTCCCCACCCTCGCCTGATGCGCGAAAACACAGATAGCCCGATTGCCCTGGCGGATGGCCTGAACCGGCGTCGACATCCGCGTTTCGCCAGCGTCGTATCGCTTGCGCGGCGGCATGCGCCGAAGCGTTGACCCGGCGCAACTTCAGTGCGCTCATGCGCCCTGCCCGGCGTCTTCGGTCTGCTCGTCGTCCGGCGGCTGCCGCGAGCCCTGGCGCTGCTGCTCGCCGTCGCTATCGGTCAGGCGCCAGGCGGGTTCGCGGACGTGCTCCAGCGACACTTTGAGTTGTTCGAAAACCAGGGCATTGCTCGGGCTGATTTGCAGGTTACGGGTGGGCTCATCGGCCACGCGGCTGATCGTCACCTGCCCGCTGGCGGTACCTTTATTGAACGGAACCTGCAGCAAGCCCCGGTCGGCAACCGGCAGGGTCTCAATGATCGGGTCGAGGGCCGGCGGCGCTGGCGGCATCCCGGGCGCCGAGGCCGCAGGTGAGGCCATTGGCGGTACATGGCGCGCGGTCGGGAGGCTCGACAAGGCTTCGGGCTTTTGCCCTTCGAACTCAAACATCGAGGGTGCACCTGGACTGGCGGCACGCTCGACCGGTAGCGCTTCGACGATGTTTGACGGGCGCTCGGTCAGCCCTGGCTCAACAACGATCCGAGTCGGCAGGTTTGTAGGTGTCAGTGTCGGTGTCGATGTCGGCGCGCCCCCCCTGTCGACAACAGGCGCAACGTCAGCCACCGCTGGCAACAACCGAGGTGGCACAGGTTTGCTCAACAGCGGCTGCGCTTGTGGATGAGACGCCGGTGGCGACACCCGAGGCTGCTCAGGTTTACTCGACAGCGGCTGCGCTTGTGGATGAGACACCGGTGGCGACACCCGAGGCTGCTCAGGTTTACTCGACAGCGGCTGCGCTTGTGGATGAGACACCGGTGTGAGCGGCCGTACTTCGTCGAGTTCAGCCGCTGGCTTTTCCGGGAGCGTGACCATCGCCTGCAGAGTGATTGCGCGCCCCGTGTCCATCAGGGGCCGATGACGCAGGATCAACGGCGCCATCAGCTCCAGCACACCTTGCGGCAGCTCATCCTCCCGCACCGGCACCCGCCTGTCGTGCGACTCATCCATCAGCTGTTCGGTGACAGGGGCCAAGGGTTGAACCGGCAAGGGTGAAATTACAGATACATTGCTCATCGCGAAACTCCGTTCATCTCTTCGGTTTCTCTTTCTTCCCGGCGTACCTGCTCCAGCCGTTGCCCCCGTAACAGCTGCTGAACAGCCCCTTCGTACTTGTCGTGTTTGCGCTGCGCAAACCGCAGTTGCTCGCGCTGCTCCTGCAACGCTTGCTCAATCTCCCGGCACTGCTGATCGACCCGGTTACGCTCGACGCGCAACAGCTCGATCTGCCGCCGAATGACCGCCTGCCTTCGCAACAGCGCCAACAGTTGTCCGTGATCGAGCACACAGTCATTGGCGCGATGGCTGGCCAACAAACCGTGCAGCGCCGCCTCTTGTCCGTCGAAAGCGTCCCGTTCCTGGACCAGCGGCTGCAGTTGCTGCCGGGTACGCGCAATCAGCAGTTGACCGCGTTGCAGGCGGAACTGGCTGAGCGTCAACAGCCGACGACGATCGGCTAATGGATTCATGCCATGACCCCCTGCAATTGGCCCAGGGCCTCGTCCGGTTCACAGCGTTCGCCCGTGGGCTGGCGCAACCACTGGTAGAGGGCTGCACGGCGTTGCAGCGCCTGGTCATTGGCGGCGTCCGCGCCTGGGCTGTACTCGCCCATGTCGAGAAAAACCTGCAGCTGCTCAAGCCGCGTCAACGTTTCCCGGGTCGCCGCCGCCAGTTGCTGCACCTGCGGCGCAGTGACTTGCGTCGCCACACGACTGACACTGCGCAACACATCGATCGCCGGGTAGTGCCCCTTGGCCGCCAGCGCACGGCTGAGGTAAATATGGCCGTCGAGGATTGAGCGAATCTCCTCGGCGATCGGGTCCGGTTCGTCGTCACTTTCCAGCAGCACCGTGTACCAGGCGGTAATGCTGCCGGAGGCAGTCACCCCGGGCCGTTCCAGCAGGCGCGGCAAGGCATCGAACACCGAGGCCGGATAGCCTCGTCGCGCCGGCGCTTCTCCCGCGGCCAGGGCCAGATCCCGACGGGCCCTGGCGTAGCGCGTCAACGAGTCCAGCAACAACACCACACGCAGGCCCTGGTCACGGAAATATTCGGCGATGGCCGTAGCCTGCAGGGCCGAGTTGCAGCGATCCACCGAGGAAAAATCCGAGGTGGCATACACCACCACGCATCGTGAACGTATTTCAGACTGACGCAGATGCTCGATGAATTCGGTCACTTCACGTCCGCGCTCACCGATCAGGCCAATGACAAACACATCGGCGTCGGTGTGGTTGATCAGCATATTGATCAGGGTGGTTTTGCCGGAGCCGGCGGCGGCGAAAATGCCGATGCGTTGGCCGACACCGCACGTCAGCAAGCCGTCGATGACCCGAATACCGGTGCGCAACGGGGTGTCCACCGGGCGCCGCTGCTGGTATGACGGCGGGTCGGCGTCCACCGGATAGTCCTGTTGCGCCAACGCCGTAGACGGTGCCAGACGCTCGACGATAGTGCCTTGAGGGTCGACTACGCTGCCGAGCAAGGCATCACTGCACGTCAGTTGCAGGATCGAGCCCGTGGGAACGATCATCGACTCCCTGGACAAGCCCTTGGCATCGCCGAGCAAGCTGAGCAGGACCGCGCCGGGCTTGAAGCCAATGACCTGCGCCCTGGCCGCTACCTCAGGCAAGCGCCAATGCCGACGCACTTCGCAGACTTCACCGATCACCACGTCGCCCAGCGCCGCTTCGATCAATGGACCACTCAAACGCAAGGGATGGGCACCGTGCCGTTGCAGCCGGATGTTCATCGACGCAACAGTTCGCACAGTGTTTCAAGCGCCAGCACAAAAGAGTCGAGGGCCTGGGCGAAATGCCCGGCGTCACTCAGGGCATCGGCATTGGCCATCAACCGCAGTTCCAGGCGCTCCTGAACCTCGCACAGATGCAATTGCCCGGTGCGGGAAAAAGCGTTGCCTTCAAGCAAAAACCGTATCAACTCACCGGCACAATGATGGGCAAACTGTGGGCCGGCTTCGGCGACCACCGCCCATACCCATACATCGCCCTCCACCTCAGCGACGTTGACATCAGGCAGGCTCTTCATCTGCATTTCGATTGTACTGTGACTGTCGAAGTGCCCTATCTGGCTGTCCATGCAGCCGCTGTGCCGCAGCGCTTCGCGCAACAGGTCGGCAATATCCGTTGGAACCATTTGCAGTATTTCCTTACAGTGTTTTGATGACATTGACGGAGACGGTCTCGGAGATTTCGCCGAACGACATCACGTCCAGCTCCCGGAACCGCCCCTCGATCAGTTTCTTGATGTAGCGCCGCACATCGACCGAACACAGCAACACCATGTCCTTGTGTGCAATGTGCAGACTGCCCAGGCCGACACTCAGCCGGTCCATCAGCTCTTCCGACTCGGCCGGTTCCAGATTGATGAAACTGCCGCCCGAGGTTTGCCGGATGCCCTTGCGCACCACCTCTTCGAACTCCGCCGACAACAGCAACACCCGCAAGTCATTACCCTGGGCAAACTTGTTGCTGATGTAGCGGGCCAGCGAGCCACGAACGTGCTCGACCAGCGCCAGCGCGTCTTTTTCCCGGGACGCCCAATGGGCCAGGGACTCAAGAATCAGCTTCATGTTGCGCACGGAAATGCGCTCGCCAATCAGGCGCTGCAACACTTCGGTGATCTTCTGCACAGTGACGTGGCGATAGACTTCCTTGAGCAGATCGGGACAGCGGGTTTCCATTTCGTCGAGCAGTTGCTTGGTTTCCTGCACGCCAAAAAACTCCTGGATGTTGCGCGCCAGCAAGGTGACCAGGCAGCGGTAGCATTCCTCGTCCGCCGGGCGCAGGTGATAGCCCAATTGCTGCACCCGTTCCTTGTCGTTGGCGTTGACCCACACCCCGCCCAGGCGATTGCTGTCACTGCCGTGCACCAGGGCAAAGCCCATGGGTTCCAGCTCCGGCGAGTAGTCGAGCAGTCGCCAGTGATCGAAATGGATATCGAATTGCTCGGCGCGCACTTCGTTGATCAGTACCGCCACTTGATGCGCCGGCAAGGCATCGCTGGCGCGCAATTGCGGCTCGGGAATGCGCAGCCCGTAATCGACGAAAAACTGGCTGCGAAAACGCGCCGCCCAACGGGCCGTGTTCAACTCGTCGAGGCGCGCCGTGGGCACCAACAACATCAGCGGGATGGTTTCAGTGGCGACGTTATCGATGTCCTCGAGCAGGCCCGAGCCGGTCTGCATGGCTTGGCCCTGCGTCGACGATGGACGGCTGTCACCCTGCCCCTCGGCCCTGGAGGCCTTGCGCCGGCGAACGAATACCAGCAGTGCCAGGGCCGCGGCGATGGGCAGGAAAGTCAGCAGCGGAAAACCGGGCAGCAGGCCGACGCCCACCGCCAGCAGCGCCGTCACTCCCAGCACGAACGGATGACCGAGCATCTGGGCGAGCATGTTGCGCCCCAGGTTGGCGTCATCGCCGTTGACGCGGGTGACGATGAAGCCGGCGCCGATGGCGATCAGCAACGCGGGAATCTGCGCCACCAGCCCATCGCCGATGGTCAGCAAGGTGTAGGTCGACAGGGCAGTGGACATGTCCATGCCCATTTGCCCGACACCAATGGCCATGCCGCCGATGAAGTTGACGAAGATAATGATGATGCCGGCGATGGCATCGCCCTTGATGAACTTCATCGCGCCGTCGAACGAGCCGTACAACTGGCTTTCGCGCTCCAGCACGCTGCGTTTTTCCTTGGCTTCCTCGGCCGTCATGGCGCCGGCCTTGAGGTCGCCGTCGATGCTCATCTGCTTGCCGGGCATGCCGTCCAGCGAGAAGCGCGCCGCGACTTCGGCCACCCGCTCCGAACCCTTGGTGATCACGATGAACTGGACAATAGTGACAATGGAAAAGATCACGAAGCCCACCACCAGGCTTTCGCCGATCACGAACTCACCGAAGAAGGCGATGATCTCCCCCGCATCAGCCTGGCTGAGGATCAGCCGGCTGGTGCTGATCGACAGCGCCAGGCGGAACAGGGTGGTCAACAGCAGCAACGCCGGAAAGGTCGAGAAACTGAGGATGCGTTCGATGTAGAACGACCCCATGAACACCAGCAGCGAAATCACGATGTTCAGGCCGATGAGAAAATCCACCAGCGCCGTCGGCAGGGGAATGATCAGCATGGCGATGATCATCACCATCAACGTCAGGATCAGCAGCTCCGGACGAGCGCCGACGTTGCGTAAAAACACATTGAGCATGGCAGGTCAGCTCCGGGAAAAAGTCATGAGCAGCCGCCGAGGCGTCGCCGTTCTTTGCATTCGTGGGCGTAGGCAATGTCAGCCAGTCGGGTGAACTGTTCTGCCAGGCGCAGTGGTGCGAGTTCATCGGCAAACAGTTGCGGCGGCAACTGCAGGCTGTGCCGGCGCACCTTCTGCAGCAGCGTCGAACGCTCACGGTGTGGGCTCAACAGCACACTCTCACCCAACGCACCGAGCAACAGCTGGTCGAGCTCATCGGGGTACGTCAGCAGGCCGAGCAGGAACACCAGCCAGTCGGGCTCATTGGCGTTGTGCCGGCAAATGAGTGCATCGCCGAGCAGTTGGGTGATAAACAGCTCATCAGCTGAGCGCAGGCGCTTGAGGTCGGTCACCCTGGCCAGCAGTTGACCGAACTCCACGCGCGAGCAACTGGGGTCCTGGGCACTGATATCCGTGAGCAATGCTGCTTCGATGAAGGCAAGTACCGCCATGCGTTGTGACGGACCATACAGTGCGATCCAGTCCTGATAACAACTGATCGGGCCCTCGTCGGACTCCAGAAAATCCCGGTAGGTCTCACGCAACAACCCTGCGCGCACCGCCATGCTCGCCCCGAACATCCTGGCTTTGAGGGCGGCGTTTATCCCGGCATTCATCCGCTTGGGGGAGCCTTGGGCAACCACCGTCTGTAAAAGCGTTTCAAGTCGCTGACGGGTGGTCTTTTCCAGTTTCTTGCGACGTAGCAGTTCTCGCAGCACCAACGCCAGATCACTGTCATCGGGGAACAGTTGTCGCACCCTTTGCAGCAACCAGGCGACCGGCTTGTCCGCCAGCCGCGCGAGGCTGAGCACCTGCTGCACCTTGGGCACAGTGTCGTCTTCAAGGACTCGTTCGAAGTTGTCCATCAGGGTCTCGGACTTGAGTTCGAAATGTCGCCGCCCGCGAAACTGAGCCAGTGCCGCCGACATTTCATCGCTGATCTGCACAAAGCGCTGCGCAACGGCAACCGTCGCGCTGTCGTCGAGATCAACCTGCGCATCCGCCTGGGGCTGTGGATGTTCGGCGGCCTTTTCGGCATTGAGCCGTGCCTGGGCGGCTCGCCCACCTGTGGAAACCGGCGGCAGGATCACTGTTCTGCCGCCCGCAAATAGGCACGGCGCACCCGCTCATGCTGCTGCGGGGTCAGCAGCCCGGTGGCCGGAACAGTCGTGGCGGGCTCCAGTGTGTCGAGAATCTCCTTGGGCTGAATCAGGAACACCCGCACCGTGTTGGCCGAACGGTTCTGGCGATAGCTGAATAGGCGTCCGATCCACGGAATCGAACCCAGTACCGGAATCCGCCCGACTTGCTCGCTGTGATCATCGCGGGTGAAACCGCCCACCAACAGACTCTTGCCCTGGGGCACACGCGCCACCGTGCTGATCCGTGTGCGCCCGACCGTCGGCAAACTGCCAGGTTGCTTGTTCTCGTCAGGTTTTTCTACTTCGTTGCCGTCTTCGATATTGAGTGACATTTCAATTTCGTCCGCCTGGGCGAAACGGGGCAGAACACTGACGAGCGTGCCATAGGTCACGTGCTGCAAATCGACACTGCGCTCCCCCACCAGCGGGGCATAAAAGGTGCGGTTGTTGTCGAAGATCGCCGGCACGTTCTCTTGTGTCAGGATCACCGGACGCGAGACCACGTTCGCCCGGTTGGTGCGCTCCAGAGCCATGACCTGGGCGACGAACGAAGCGCCATCGAGGGTGGTCGCCGAGCCGGCGTTCAGCGACATGGTGAATGTCCCGCTGGACTTCAATGCGCCCTGCCAGTTGATACCCAGCTGATTGAGTTCATCCTTGTGCAAATCGATGATCCACAACGACAACTCCACGTGCCGTTTCGGCGTGTCCAGCGCACTCACCAGGTTCTCGATAAAGCGCACTTGCTCCGGAAGCCCCTTGACCAGCAGGCTGTTGGTGTCGGGATAGGCCACCACTCGTATATTTCCGGCAGCCACCTCTCGCGCAATGATTCGCGGCGCGGTCGGGTCTTGCTCCGAGGGGGCGCTCGCCAGGCCTTCCAGGGGAAACGCCGGCATCAATCCCTGAGGACGCTGCGCAGGGGCTTGTGCCACCGACGGCTCGACTTCGCGCTTTTCGCCACGCAACAAGTCCTCGATCACGGTTGCCAGCCCGGGAATGGTCACCTTGTCATCACGCAGCTCATACTTGCGGTCGCTGACAAAGGTATTGCGCACCTGGATCACGCCGATCTGCTGCTTGCCCAGCAACAGTTCCGAGCGCTGGTTATCCATCAGTCCGGCGGCTTGCACCACCAGATCGACATACATCGGCGGGCCCGACACATGAAAAGTGCGCAAGCCGTCGTGGCGCAATGGATAACGTGCATCGTGCAACCCGGAACGCTCAAGGAACGCCTGAAGTCGGGTGACAGTCAGGGTCTGCAGCGACATCATCGAGCTTTTGACTTCCGACGCGTCATACAGATAAATCGCCTGGCCATCGCTATACCAGATAAGCCCCATCTGCGCGCTGACCCGCTCAAAGGTCCGCTGCGGCGAACGCAGATCGAAGGCACCGGAAATCCGTTTGGCGGCGGCAGTCTTGCTGACGATGACAGGTTTGCCCAAGGGTCCGGACAACTCGCTGAAGAATGTGCGCACGCTCTGTTCGCGAGCCACATAGCCGTCGGCATTGGCGCGCGCGGCAAGCGGCACCAGCGACAACAGGGCGCCTAACCAGAACGGCAAAACAAATAAGGAAAGTAATCGGCGGTTCATTGGCTCACTTGCCTGGGAGGTAGGTTATGTCGGCCAGGCTACTGGGCGTGAAGCCAACCAGATCACGGATTTCCTTGGAGAAATGCGAAGAAGAGGCAAAACCCAACTCCAGCGCGATATCCGTCAGGGAGCCGTCCTGGAGGCTCATGTTCAACAGCGCCCTGGCCGCGCGCCAGCCGCGCAAGGCAGGCTTGGTTGCTGTGCCCAGGGCCTGCCGGCACAGCCGACGGAAGTGCGACACGGAAACGCCATAACGCTGGGCCAGGGTGGTCAACTTTTCGCTGTGGGTGCCCTGCTCCAGCAGGAAGCGCACAAGTCCGTAACTTTCGGTATGACGCAGCACGCCGGCGAAGGTCTGGTAAGCCATCCCCCCGACCATGGCCTGTTCGATGTACCAGCGCTCAAGCACCCGCCCGGACCACACGGCGGGGTACGCCACCGGCAATGCCGCCCAGGATGTCGGGCCGGGTCGTTGATCAACCAGTGTGTTTCCCAGATCGATGAACACTTGCAATTTAACCAGCGCCGCTTCTGCAACCGCCCGGGTCTGCACGCCGCCGCTCAGCTCGAATGTATCGCTCGTTGCAATCAGCCCTTCCCAACCGACCGGCAGACAGACCCGCGGGCGCTGCGCCGAAGCCAGATACACAGGGGATTCGCTGACCCGCACATGCAGCACCCGCTCGCTGCAACGAGCATCGGGCAGACCGGTGGCGCGTAGTAATTGAATTTGCACGCCAACCTCCTTTGCGGCCTGACGATTAACGGCCGGCAGGATGAAAGACATGGCGCGATGAATCCTGATGTAAAGCTGATGAACCGGTGATGGCATATGCCTTGCACCCTTCCAGGCACCAGCACCCACGCCAGCGTCGGAATGGGTGCAAAGACAATGGCGTCGTCCCCGGCCTGCCCATGCACGGACCCGGGACGACGTTTTTTTTGCAAGGTGAACGCGCGATGAACGAACCGTCAGCCGGCCCTCTGGCTTGGGTCAATGGCAGCGATGCCCCGGAAAAAACCGAAATCAATCTCGGCTTCATGGCCCTGAGCGACTGCGCCTCGGTGGTAGTCGCCGCCACTCAGGGCTTCGCCCAACCCCACGGCCTGACCCTGAACCTCAAGCGTCAATCGTCCTGGGCCAACCTGCGGGACAAACTGGTCAGCGGCGAACTCGATGCCGCCCACAGCCTCTACGGTCTGGTTTACGCCGTTCACCTGGGCATCGGTGGCGTGGCCGCGACCGACATGGCCGTGCTGATGGGCCTGAATCAGAACGGCCAGAGCATCAACCTGTCCCGTGGTTTGCAAGCGCTTGGAGTGACCAGTCCTGAAGCACTGGAACGGCACGTGCACCAAACTCGCTCAAAATTCACCTTCGCCCAGACGTTTCCAACCGGCACCCACGCCATGTGGTTGTATTACTGGCTCGCCAGCCAGGGCATTCACCCGCTCCTGGATGTCGACAGCGTGGTGGTGCCGCCGCCGCAAATGGTCGCGCACCTGCGGGCCGGGCGTATCGACGGGTTCTGCGTCGGCGAACCCTGGTCCGCCAGCGCCGTGCAACAGGACCTCGGCTTCACC
>RCUS01000465.1_pt1 | contig 27116 bp, 18 predicted proteins | sample 2166221 | NCBI WGS metagenome assembly RCUS01 (sample SAMN09932758, study PRJNA488358) | compost metagenome | isolation source: compost soil in cyclohexanecarboxylic | place: Germany: Experimental Botanical Garden | reverse complement strand
CGAATGACCGTCTCTCCAACCTCGGGAGGCTGGATTTTAAAGACAAGACACCGGGTCAGGCCGCTGATCTGGAGCTGATTCCATCGGTTTCCTACCAGACAATCCTTGGTTTTGGAGGAGCTTTTACAGAAGCGGCGGCGTATACGCTCTCGCGGATCGGCGAGGAGAAGCGCCGGGAAATCATCGGCCGGTATTTCGATCCAGTGAACGGGCTTGGCTACACCTTGGGCCGGGTCCATATCCACAGCTGCGATTTCGCGCTTGGCAATTATACCTATGTGAAGGATAACGATATGGAGCTTGAGAGCTTCGACATTTCCCATGACCGTCAGTGGGTGCTGCCGCTGATTAAGGATGCGATGGGCGTCAAAGGCGGGGCCTTCACGCTGCTGGCCTCTCCTTGGAGTCCTCCAGCCTGGATGAAGACAAATGGCGAAATGAACAACGGGGGCAAGTTGAAGCCGGAATACCGGCAGGCATGGGCCAATTACTACACCAAGTTCATCCGGGCTTATGAGGCTGAGGGAGTGCCGATCTGGGGCATCACGGTGCAGAACGAGCCGGCCGCCAAGCAGACTTGGGATTCCTGCGAATATACGGCGGCGGAAGAGCGCGATTTTGTCAGAGACTATCTGGGGCCGACCATGCACCTAGAAGGGCTGGAGAACGTCAACATTCTGGTCTGGGACCATAACCGCGACATTGTCGTGGAGCGCGCTTCGACCGTTCTGAATGATCCGGAAGCAGCCAAATACGTATGGGGAACCGGCCTCCACTGGTATGTCAGCGAAGCTTTCGATCAGGTGGGCAAGGTCCATGAGCTGTTCCCGGATAAACATCTGCTGTTCACGGAAGGCTGCCAGGAGGGCGGTGTACATCTCGGTTCCTGGGAGACCGGTGAACGCTACGGCCGGAACATGATCGGCGACTTCAACAACTGGATGGAGGGCTATCTGGACTGGAATCTGGTGCTCGATGAAACGGGCGGCCCGAATCATGTGAACAATCTATGCGATGCGCCGGTCATTGCGGATACCCGAACGGGAGAAATCCACTACAACAGCTCCTATTACTATATCGGGCATTTCAGCAAATTCGTTGCCCCTGGTGCAGTGCGGATCGGGCAGGCACTCTCCCGGAGCAATCTGCAGTCCGTCTCCTTCCGCAACCCGGATGGCACGCTGGCAGTGATCGTCATGAATGAGAGCGACGAGCCGCAGACGTTCACGCTGGGATACGGCGGCGAATTGGCTGAAGCGAGCCTGCCCGCCCGCTCGATCGCGACGTATGTGCTTGGAAACTGACGCCCGCCGGCTGTCCATACGAAAGAGAGGTTAACGAATGCCAGCCTATTATATGGATAATCAATATTTTGTCATAGAGGAATACGATAAAGCCAAGACTTTCGCCAGCTTCCTGCCCGGCCTCGCCGGACCGAGGGGCATCCCGATGTGGACGTTCTACGTCAACCGGGGCCAGGGAATTGCAAGCTTCGGCATCCGGGACAAGAATTCACCCATCATGGAGTTCTCCCCGGCTAACATCAGCTACAAAAATGTGCCGCTCAGCGGCTTCCGGACATTCGTCAAGCTTGGCGGCGCCGTCTACGAACCGTTCCAGGATCAAGGCGAGGACTCTTCTATCCGGCGGACGATGTCAATCGGGCTTAACGAGCTGGTAATCGAAGAGACGAACCATACCCTGAATCTTCAGGTGAAAATCGTGTACTTCAACGTTCCGGGCGACGGGTTCGCCGCGCTGGCCAGGCACACGGAAATCACGAACCTGTCGGCATCGCCGCTGCCGCTCGAGGTGCTGGACGGCCTGCCCGAGCTTCTTCCCTATGGAATCGACAATGCCGGATACAAGGAAATGGGCAATCTGCTTCGCAGCTGGATGGAGGTCTATAATCTGGAGAACGCCGTGCCATTTTTCAAGCTCCGCTCCAGTACCAAGGATGAGGCCGAAGTCAGCGAGATTAAGGGAGGGCATTTCTATCTTTCGTTCAGCGACGAGGAAGAGCTTCTTCCGCCGATCGTCGATTATGAAGTCATCTTCGGACACAATACTTCTCTCGTGTATCCGGCCTCATTTGCGCGCGCTTCCCTGGAACAACTCGGAGCGATGCCGCAGATTACCGCGAACAAGGTTCCGTGCGCCTTTAGCGGCACAGCGGGCACGCTGGGACCAGGCGAGAGCCTGAACCTGTATGCGATGATCGGACATACACGCGATATCGGAAGCATCCAGTCGCAGACCGGACGTCTCTGCCGGGCGGAATACTTCCGCACCAAACGGGAGGAGGCTGCCAGAATGGCGGAACAACTTACCGGCGATATCGCGACTTCCACTTCGTCAACGATGTTCGACGCTTACTGCCGGCAGAGCTATCTCGACAATATGCTGCGCGGCGGCTATCCCGTGGTATTCGGCCAAGGGCAGGAGACCAAGATCTATCATTTATTTTCCCGGAAGCATGGGGATCTGGAGCGCGATTATAACTTTTTCTCACTGGCTCCGGAATATTATTCCCAAGGCAACGGCAATTTCCGGGATATGAACCAGAACCGCCGCAACGACGTCTTGTTCCATCCGGAAGCGGGCGCATTCAATATTTATATGTTCTTCAGCCTTATTCAGGCGGACGGCTATAATCCGCTGCAGGTCAAGGGCAGCACCTTCCAAGTGCCGGAAGAACGGGCGGCGGAGCTCGCCAGCTTACTGGAACATGCGGTAGGCAGCCACCGCCGGGAACTGTCCGCTATAGCGGCCAAACCGTTTACCCCGGGACAGATCATTCATTACCTTTACGATCATGAGACTATGCTTAACGTGAGCGAAGAGGAGTTTCTGGATAAGCTGCTGGGTCTGTCCGCGCAAAATATTGAAGCAAGCTTTGGAGAAGGTTACTGGATCGATCACTGGACCTACAATATGGATCTGGTGGACAGCTACCGTTCTGTTTTTCCGGATAAAATGGAGGAACTGCTGTATACGCCTGGAACCTGCCGCTTCTTCGACAGCCCCGTTCGCGTGCTGCCGCGCAGCGAAAAGACGGTGCTCAAGGATGGCAAAGTACGCCAATACGGCTCTGCCGTGCATGATGAAGAGAAGCTGGAGCGCCTTGGCGGCGGAATGTCCGACACCCGCTGGCTGAGAACGCAGCATGGAACGGGCGAGGTCTACCGTACCGATCTGTTCGCCAAAATGCTGTCCCTGGCCCTGATCAAAATGACGACGCTGGACCCTTACGGCATGGGCGTTGAGATGGAAGGGGATAAGCCGGGCTGGAATGATGCGATGAACGGGCTTCCCGGTCTGTTCGGCTCCGGTATGGGGGAGACCTATGAACTGAAGCGTCTAGTGCTGTTCATACTGGAAGCGCTGTCCGGGGCGTCGGGAGGGGCAGTTGTCTTCGTGAACGCTGCTGCTTCGGGAGACTCCGCGAACGGCGAGGGAGTTGGAGGTAAAGGGGACGGCGAGAGCACCGGAGAGAAAATTGGCGGCAATAGCGCGGAAGACAAGGAGAAGACCGGGAGCGCAGGAAGCATCGGGAATATCGGGTGCGCTGGAAACGAAGGAAACGTCGAGAGCGTCGGAAGCGAAGGGGGCGGCACACAACCGGGAGATTCAGGGCTGGCCGAACGGAAGGTCCGCCTGCCTTTGGAAATGGCGGAGCTGCTGTCGGAGACGGATACAGTTCTATCCCGCCGGGAGAGCGGGGACATCTCCGACCTGGAATGCTGGGATCTGCTGGCGACGGCGCGCGAGCGTTACCGCGAGAGCATCCGGTTCGGCCTGTCCGGCGACGAGCGGGAGATTGCTTTTGCAGATTTGGAGCCGGTCTTCAAGCGGTTTCTGGGGCGGCTGAATGAGGGGATCGCGAAGGCCGTCAAGCTTGGCGGGGGCCTTGTTCCCACCTACTTCCGCTTCGAAGCGGAGGACTACGAGCCTCTAAAGGGCGGCGACGGAGGCCAGGTTATCAGCCCTTACGGTCTTCCGGTAGTATCGGTGAGCCGGTTCCGCGCCGAAGCGCTTCCGGCGTTTCTGGAAGGGCCGGTGCACGGGCTGAAGCTTGCGGAAAGCAAGGAGGAGGCGCAGGGTATTTACCGGGCGGTGCGAAGCAGCGGCTTGTACGACGAGAAGCTCGGCATGTACAAAACCTCCGTCAGCCTGGAGCAGCAGCCGCAGGAAATCGGCCGCATCCGCGCGTTCACCCCGGGCTGGCTGGAGCGGGAATCGGTATTCCTGCACATGTCCTACAAATATGTCCTCGAACTGCTGAAGACCGGGCTGATCGGGACGTTCTATGAAGAATTCAAGCGCGCGCTGATCCCGTTCCAGGACCCCGCCGTCTACGGGCGCAGCACGCTGGAGAATTCCTCCTTCCTCGCCAGCAGTGTCAACCCCGACCCCGGCGTGCATGGCCGCGGCTTTGTCGCCCGCCTGAGCGGCTCGACTGCGGAGTTCCTGAGCATGTGGTCGCTCATGATGACGGGAAGCCGTCCCTTTCGGTTGAGTGGAGACGGAGACCTTGTGCTGGAGCTTGCACCGGCGCTTCCGGGCTGGCTGTTCAAGGATGACGGCCGTCTCTCGTTCCGGTTCCTTGGCTCGGTCCGCGTAACCTACCTCAATGAGCGGCGGGCCGATACGTTCGGAGAGAACTGCGCCGCTATCCGGCGAATTAGCGTCAAAGACGACACCGGGAACGCGCTGACCGTTGAGGGAAGCGTACTGTCCGGCAAGCTGGCTGAAGACATCCGGGCCGGACGGTACACGGAGCTTGAGGCTGATCTGGAATAGCCTGAGTCAGGCGTTCCAATATGGACTCGCCTGCCGCATTCGTGAGGTCATGGGGGAACACACGCCGCTCAAGAAGACAGCGATCCCGTGAAGCGGAGTAGCACATTCATGGCGCAAGAACACCGTGATCCCCGCAAGAGAGACCGCCGCAGCCAATCACCCCGCATTAGGCAAACGCGTCGCTTCCGGTCAGCTATAAGCTGGTCGGAAGCGGCCGCAGCAAGAAGCTCGCGAAAGCAACAGGGGGGCGCTGTGCATTGTGTCCGAGAAACAGCGTCCCTATTTTCGAAATGGGTTTCGATAATCAAAACGGAAAGAAGGTCGGTTTATGTCAACGCAAGCTCAAACCTGGACATTCAAAGGCTCGGAAGGAGACTTCGAGCTTAAGGACCCTCATTTGACGAGCTATTTGTATTTTCCGCTCGTCAATGAAGCCGGCATGATGTCCTCCATTACTCCTTCTCTGCATGGAGATATCAAATCCGGCCATAACACCTTCCTGTCCGAGCCGGTATCTGCGGAGAGTCTTCACAATTCCAGGGGAGCCAGGAATTTTTGGGTACATACTCAGGAATTCGGGCCTTGGTCCTGCACGGGAAATTCGGCCGTTCAGCATGCGAGTCGATTCGATAAGGAGACAGAGGGCGGAGACAAAGTAACGCTGGAGGCAGGGCTGCTCTGGCACAAGGTCATTCGTGACAATACGCGAATCGGCCTGCGGGCGGAAACGGTCAGCTTTGTTCCGGCAGGCGCGGATCGGGTGGAGCTGATGAAGGTGACGCTGACGAACACCGGCAACCGCAAGCTAACCCTGACGCCGACGGCAGCGGTTCCGCTCTATGCCCGTTCCGCCGACGATCTGCGGGATCACCGGCATGTGACGTCCCTGCTGCACCGGATCTATACCTCTGAAGGAGGCATCGAGGTCCAGCCTTCTCTGTCCTTTGACGAGCGGGGCCACCGGGCCAACAAGACCGCCTATTCCGTGCTGGGAAGCGAAGGAGACGGCGGGAAGCCGGCCGGATTTTTCCCTGTAGCAGAACGCTTTATCGGAGAGGGCGGCACTTATGACTGGCCGGAGGCCATAGTGCGGAATGCTGCTCCGCATAGCGGACCCGGAGAGGCCCTCGAGGGTTTTGAAGCCGTCGGGGCTATCCGGTTTGCGGAAGCTGTGCTTCAGCCGGGAGAGAGCAAGTCGTACATCGTAGCTATGGCCATCACGGATGACCGAATGGATGAAGACCGTCTGTGGAAGACCTACATGTCCGAGGCTTCGTTCGATCGCCTGCTGGGGGCATGCAAGGCTTACTGGAGAGAGAAGGCGGACGCCGTCCAATTCCATTCCGCGAACAAGGAATTCGATCTATGGATGAAGTGGGTGACGCTTCAGCCGATCCTTCGGCGGCTCTGCGGCAACTCCTTCATGCCCCATCATGATTACGGCCGGGGAGGCCGGGGCTGGCGCGATTTGTGGCAGGACTGCCTGGCGCTGATGATCATGGAGCCGGAGGAGGTCCGGCAGCTGCTGTCGGGCAACTTCGCCGGGGTGAGGATCGATGGCAGCAACGCCACTATCATCGGCAGGCTTCCTGGCGAGTTCGTGGCGGACCGCAATAACATCCCGCGCGTCTGGATGGATCACGGCGCCTGGCCGTTTCTGACGGTACTGCTCTACCTGAATCAGAGCGGTGATCTCGACTTTCTGCTTCAAGAGCAGACCTACTTCAGGGATGCCTTCGTGAACCGCTGCCGGGAACGCGATGCTTCCTGGACTCCGGAAAGCGGGAACCTGTTGAGGACCACCAACGGCGAGATCTACCGCGGCACGATTCTGGAGCATATGCTGCTCCAGCATTTGACGCCTTTTTATCTGGTCGGCGAGCATAACCATATGAGACTGGAGGGCGCCGACTGGAACGATGGGCTGGATATGGCTGCGGACCGCGGGGAGAGCGTGGCGTTTACGGCTTTCTATGCGGGCAATCTGCGGGATCTGGCGTCCGTGCTGCGGAAGCTGGAGCGTCGCACCGGAACCGCAGCCGCCAAATTGGCGGAGGAAATGCTGGTGCTGCTGGACAGCCTGGGAGAGCCAGCCGATTATGATTCCGTCTCCGCGAAGCACGAGCTGCTGAACCGGTATTTCGAGCGGATTTCCGGAGGGGTCAGCGGGCGCAAGACCGCTATCTCCCTGGTCTCGCTCGCCGAGGATCTGGAGCGCAAAGCCTCCTGGATAGAGAACCATATCCGCACCAGCGAGTGGGTGACTTCAGAGAGCGGCAGCTCATGGTTCAATGGCTATTACAACAACGATGGCGAGCGGGTGGAAGGGGATCATCCGGAGGGCGTGAGGATGACGCTCACCGGCCAGGTCTTCCCGATCATGAGCGGAGTTGCGGCGGAAGAGCAGATTCCGTCTGTCATTCAGGCGGTGGACCGCCATCTGCTTGATGAGGAGATCGGCTACCGACTGAATTCCCGGTTCGGCGGCATCCAGCAGAATCTGGGCCGGGCATTTGGCTTCGCCTTCGGCCACAAAGAGAATGGAGCCATGTTCAGTCACATGACCGTGATGTACGCCAACGCTTTGTATAAGCGAGGCTTTGTGAAGGAAGGCAAAGCCGTGCTGGATTCCATCTACTCGCTCTGCGCCGACTTCCCGAAGAGCCGGATTTATCCGGGAATCCCGGAGTACATCAACGAGCAGGGCCGTGGCATGTACCACTATCTTACCGGCTCGGCGAGCTGGCTGCTGCTGACCGAGCTGATGGAAGTGTACGGCGTCAAAGGCGATCTGGGAGACCTGCTGCTTCAGCCCAAGCTGTCGGGCGAGCAGTTCGACGAGGCGGGGAAGGCTGCGGTCGTTACTCAATTTGCCGGACGGCGACTGCGGATTGTCTACATCAACGAAGAGCGCAAGGAGTATGGAGACCGCCAGGCCGGTTCCTGTCTGCTGAACGGCAAACCGGCAAGAGTTGAACCGGCGGCGGGAGGCTGCCTTCTGTCGCGGGCGCTCATCGAGAGCCTTCCGGAGGAAGGCGTGCATGAGCTGTGCCTGAAGCTCATCTGATGCCGGGGCTATTTTTCATAAAAGGAGCCAGTTAAGTATGGGAGTCGTGCTGGATAACGGCGTTCTTGAAGCCGAGGTAAAAATGCCGGAGGAGGCAGCGGGAAGCCGCTTTGACCGTACCGGCTGGATTGCTTGCATAAGGCTGAAGGGGCGGCGGAGACATGAGTTCGGCGTTCCGGAGAGTTTCGCGCCCGGCCGCGGGACGGGAGGAAGCGGCTTGTGCGCCGAGTTCGGCATCAGCGGCCCGAACGGCTACGATGATGCGGGTGTCGGAGAAGGCTTCCCCAAAATCGGTGTCGGCCTGCTGACGAGGCAGGGAGTCAGAGACTATTCCTTTTTCGAGGATTATCCGGTGGTTCCCTATCAAGTGGTGACCGAGACGGGGATAGACCGCATCACGTTCACCGTCCTGCCCGCCGACTGCGGGGGGTACGCCTTCCGGTTGACCAAGAGCATTGCTCTGCGCGATGCCCGGATTCATATCGAATATATGCTGGAGAATACGGGGAGCCGGACGCTGGAAAGTGATGAATACGTGCATAATTTCCTCGCTGTGAACCGTCAGCCGGCAGGCCCAGGCTATGTGCTGCGTTTCCCCGTCCCGGTGGTTTTCAGCGAGGTGGAGTCCGATTATACAACAGAGCTTCTCTCGGCAGCGGGGAACGAGGTTCTTTGGAACGCTGTGCCGGAGCGGGAGTTCTACGCCCGCCTTCCCGGCTGGCCGGCCTCCATGCCCTGGAACTGGGAGCTCATTCATCTTCCAAGCGGCGCCGGAGTCCGGGAGTCGGGGGATTTTGCGGTGGCCGCCTGCGCGCTTTGGGGGAAAAGACATGTCATATCGCCCGAAATCTTTATATCGCTGCATATTCCTCCGGGACAAACGGGACGCTGGAGCCGGACTTATGAATTTTTTGAGATTTGAGTCGTGATGGGTCTTGCTCGGGGAGGGGAGTGCCGGGGCTTAGGACAATATATTGAATGATTCCGGCAGATTGAACAAGATGCTGAATGGCTATTTGAGCCGGCTTCCGGTAGGCTTGTATAGCATACAGAATGTTCAAGCCGCTGGAGGAATGAAGACGTGAAAATCAGCAAAGAACAAGCCCTGACACTGGCCTTTACCTTTTTGGCATTTATATTGGGCACAACAGAATATGTGATCGTAGGGCTGCTGGATCAGGTGGCGGCCGGTCTCGGCGTATCGATTGCGGAAGCAGGAGCCTTCGTGTCAGGCTTTGCCGTGGCTTATGCCTGCGGAACACCGTTTGCAATGGCGCTGGCCGGCCGCTTCTCAAAGCCTGCCTCTCTGATGACGGGAACAGTGCTGGTTGTGCTCCTGAATATTTGCAGCGCCTTTGCCTCAACATATGCGCTGCTGCTCGTGTTCCGGATTTTGACGGCGGTGTGCTGCGGGCTGTGCGTATCCTTGTCCATCTCGATCAGCACGGATGTCGTCCCGATAGAGAAGAGGGGAAGGGCGATCTCGTACATCATGGGCGGCTTCTCCCTCGCCAACGTGTTGGGCGTTCCGATCGGCACCTTCGTCGGCATGCATTTTGAGTGGCCGGCGGCATTTATACTGGTCGGTATACTTGGGGCATTCTGCCTGGTTCTGCTATACCGGGTCGTACCGCGCGATCTGCCCAACGTTCAGAGCAGGATGAGCGACCAATTCCGCTTATTGACCCACCCCCGGGTGCTGCTGGCTATTCTGATTCCGGTTCTGGGTGTGGCGGCGATCTTCGTAAATTACACCTACATCGTGCCGCTGATGACCGAGGTCATGCGCATTCCTGCCGACCGGACCGGCTATGTACTCATCGTGTATGGAGCGGCAACGATCATCAGCAACATCATCAGCGGAGTCGTCGCTTCGGGGAATTATATGGCGAAGCTGAAGGTCCTGTTCCTCATTCAGGCCGTTATATTCGCAATTTATGGGATAACCGTGTCGGTCCCCTGGTTCGGTATCCTGGGCTTAATCGCCATTGCCTGTATCTCTTTCTCGATAAACGCCGCGGTTCCCATCTATTTCATCCATCTAGCGGAACGCTTCGTCCCGGCGGCGAAGGATTTCGCCTCTTCCCTGATGCCGATAGGCGCGAACATCGGGATTGCAGTCGGTTCCGCGTCAGGTGCGCTCGTGATGGGGCATTTCGGCTTGCGATTTCTTCCATGGGCTGCCGTCGGGTTCGCTCTTGTCAGCTGTTGTGTGACAGTTCTCAGCCTGAGTCTGGATGAGGGCAAGGGCAGAAGCCGGACAAGGGACGCAAGCCTGTAATTCCATCTCGTCATATTCCTCCACTATTTGCAGTGTTCCTTAATCCGGACGCTGCGGATAGTGGAGGTTTTTTCTATGATTGTGCTTGAAATAGCTCGGTGTCTCCCCCATAAATTTGGCGAACAGCATGGAGAAATAGTTGGCGTTCTCATACCCGACCAGCTTGGAGATTTCCCAAATCTTCATTTCGGTTGAAGCGAGAAGCCGCTTGGCCTCGCCCATCCGCCGGTTGATCAGATAGTTGATGGGAGAATCGTTGTACTGCTTCTTGAACACATGGGAGAGATAGTAGCGGTCGACATGAAAATGCTCGGCAATCACCTGCAGGCTGATGGAATTCGCGAAGTTCCGGTCCAAATATTCCTTGATCGAGAGCGCCAACGAATCGCCGGTTTGTTCTTCCTGCGGCCGGCCGTTTCCGGCGATGCGCTGAATAAGCGTAAGGATCGAAACCAGCAAGCCCCGGCATATCGTCTGATAGCCTTCTTCCTCCATGGAAGATTCCTCAAACAGCACGGACATCAGCGCCTCCATCTCGGTGGCGTACCTCCCGCTGTTAATGACAGGCGCGGCATCGTCCGGAAGAACCCGATCCAGGGGAAGTCCCTCAATCTCTATATTGGTGAATCCACAGCAATAATGGCTGAAAGGAAAGCCCGGAGAGGAACGCTCTTCGTGAAGAACCCCTCTGTTGTAGACGACGATGTCCCCTTTTCGGGTGGCGTAAGTCCGGTCTCCGATCGTAAAATACCCTGTCCCTTCCCGGATGTACAAGATCTCGAGCAGATCGTCATGCTTGTGGCTGGGAAAATACCAGGCCGGACTGCTGCTGATGTGTCCGGCGTACAGCAGCTTCGGCTCACTTAGGATTCGCAATGGAATACCGACCTTTCTGGGTTCGATGTTGTAAATTTAATCTCAAAGCAAGATATGAAAGGATAATGAAGAATGAAACAATATTCTTGATTGTATGAAGTATGCAAAATAATTAAGATGAAATCAAGGGTTAACGGCATGGGGAAGAGGGAGAGGCAGCTTTAATAATTTGTTCAGGCTTTGATTTGAGGGATGATTCAGACAATATATTTAAGGATTTGCTGGAGCTTCCGGCTGAATGAGAGGTTATGCGTTCCTTCCTCTAGTATTCACGAAACTATTCGTTAAAATGCTTATAACAAGGAAAGAAGGGTATTTGATTATGTGGCTGATAGAAGGATTGCTGATTCTGGTTTTGCTGTGCGTGATCGTTGTAGGCTCGGCAGCGGCATCGCTTTCATTGGATAAACACCGGTCTTTCGGAAAGATGTCTTCATTTAACCCCCGGGACAAGGACCCGTTCCGTTTCATGTTTGAAGAACACGGAGATTGAACGGACCGCAAGCCGAATAACAATTGACTTCAATACAGGGGGTGAGCTACTATATGCATGAACATGCATTTTGGATGGAGGAGAGATACCCGTGATTGATTTGTTTACCCCTTATACCCTGAAAAATCTGGAGCTGAAGAACCGGATCGTGTTGCCGCCGATGTGCCAGTACTCGGTAACAGCCAAGGACGGAATAGCCAATGAATGGCATCATACCCATTATGTCAGCCGGGCCGTTGGCGGAACGGGTCTGATTATCATCGAGATGACTGATGTCGAGCCGGACGGACGGATCAGCGATTATGACCTGGGGCTGTGGTCCGACGAGCAGATTCCGCCGCTTGCCCGGATCGTCAGCGACTGCCACACTTACGGAGCGAAGGTGGGCATTCAGATCGCCCATGCCGGACGCAAGGCCGAGGATGCTCCGCAGCCGGTGTCTTCCTCGCCGATTCCGTTCAACGAACAATCAAAGACGCCCCGTGAGCTTACAACCGAAGAAGTGAAGGGCATGGTCGAGAAATTCCGGCTCGCCGCGCGCCGGGCGGTGCAGGCAGGCTTTGATACGATCGAGCTTCATGGAGCGCATGGTTATCTGATCCATCAGTTCACTTCGCCTTACACCAACAAGCGAAGCGACGAATACGGCCAGGACCGCACGCTCTTCGGACGCGAAGTCATTGCGGCGGTTAAGGACGAAATGCCGGAAGGCATGCCGCTCATTATGCGGATTTCCGCCAGGGAATACGTCGAAGGCGGCTACGGCATTGAGTACAGCCTGGAGTTCAGCAAGGCGTTCAAGGAAGCGGGCGTCGATATTTTCCATATCAGCGCGGGCGGCGAAGGTCCGATTGCGGCAGCCGGACGGCCGGGAACGCATGCGGCGTACCAGGTGCCACTAGCCAAAGCGATCAAGGAAGGATTGAACGTGCCAGTAATCGCCGTAGGACGGCTTGACACGCCTGAGCTGGCAAACGCCGTCGTCGGCAACGAAGAGGCCGAGCTGGTTGCCGTAGGCCGGGGCATGCTGAAGAATCCGTACTGGGCGCTGACCGCCGCCGAGGCGCTTCACAAGGAAGTTCCAGTTCCGGCCCAGTATGAGCGCGGCTTCGCCATCTCCAAGTAAGCTGTGATGTTCCGGCATGGACTGGAACGGGCTGAAGCCGATATAACCTAACAACACCCCCGGCCCCGGAACCGAGCAGATTCCGCAGCCGGGGGTGTTCTGTTGTAACCGGGTATCGGGTATCCGGCTCATTTCGAGAAGTAGTCCGCGAGGCCGTCGGCGATCGCCCGGGCGGCTTTCTTCTGATAGGAGGATGTCCGCACGATCGACTCGTCTCTCGCACTGGTGAGGAAGCCAAGCTCCACGAGCGCCGCCGGAATCGTGTTCTCGCGCAGGATATGATAATTCCCGAAGGACAGTCCGTTGCTCTTGAGGCCAATGCCGTCGCCGAGCCGGTGCTCGATGGCGCGGGCCAGCGGGAGATCGCCTGATTCCGAATAGAAGAAGGTTAGCGTACCGGATACATTCTTCGGTGAGGAATTGAAATGAACGCTGACGAAAGCGTCCGCCCCGATCATCTGCGAGAGCTGCGCGCGGCTGGACAGGGACGGCTTCTGGCTGTCCTTCGTCCGCGTCATTCTTACCTTCGCGCCGGCTGCCTTCAAATAGTCGCGCAGATACAGCGCCGTCTGCAGGTTGAGGTCCTTCTCCATGGTGCCGTAAGTCGTCCCGATCATGCCGGGATCGTCTCCTCCATGACCGGCGTCGACGACAATCAGCTTGCCGCGGATGCCGCCGGAATGGGACCGGCTTGCGGAGCCTCCCGAGGCAGAGGAGGAGGAACCCGATGAACTGGACGCGGCTGTATACGAGATGTAAGAGGACGACACCCAGCCGGTTACGCCCTCCGGCGTCCGGATGTTCATCCATCCGGACCGGCTGGACAGCACGGTTACACTGTTGCCTCCCCGCAGTGAACCGACGACTTCGTAGCCCGTTCCGGGACCGCCGCGGATGCGGAGCGAATCCGCCGTGACGGTCGCTCTGGACCGGGAGGCGCTTCCCCCCGCAGAGGAAGAGGATGCTGCGGAGGATGAATTGCTCTGGACAGAGGCCGGGGAGCCGGAGGACCGCTTCAGATAGTAGCCCGCGACCCAGCCGGTCAGGGAACCCTGCCGGATCTTCAGCCAGCCATGCTGCTCGTCCGTCACGGTGACGACGGCGCCGCTCTTTAGCGAGCCGGTGATGGCGGAGCTGGCGGCAGGCTCGCTTCGGACATTGAGCGAGGAGGCGTAGACCTTGGCCGTGTAGCTGTCCGCACGGACCGTGTAGGACGACGCTGGCACAAGGCACAGGAGCGCGGCAAGTGCGGCTGTCAGCCAGGCGGCGGGTTTGAGCCAAGCCTTGCGGCGGGAACGGGAATATGTACGCGGGCGTTTCGAATTTCGTTGATCGGGCGATGTAAGGTTAGATCGATCTCTGTTCATCTGCAGGCCTCCGCTGTCGCAAAAATTCTGTAACCCTTTACCCCTACACTTCCAAAAGCAAACCGAAAACCTCCCAAAATGCTTCCATCGGCTCAGGAAAAGCGGGCCCCGGGAATCAGCCGGACAGCGAGGGTCCCGGCTTCTGCAAGAGCTGTAAATGCGTGCAGCGACTGCCGCGCATGCATGAAATGCTGCGAGTGCCGTGTAGCCGTGAATTCCGGAATGCCGGACCTGGAATGCCGGTGTTTTAGGCGCTGGCCGCACCACAATGCGCCGCCTGGCTGCAAGGCATTCCGGATCTTCAGGCGTCCCGGAGCATCAATTGGCGCCGGTTCTCTTCGCAATCTCCCGGCGGACGATTGGAGCGACCTCTGTCGCCAGCAGCTCGATGGCCGAAGCGACCTTGGAGAAGGGCATGCCGCCGACGTCCATCTGGGCCATGAAGCGGGTATGTCCGAACAGCTCATGCTGGTGCAGGATTTTCTCGACAATCTGCTCCGGACTTCCGACAGCCAGCGCCTCGCCGGGCCGGGTATACGCTTCGAAATCTTCGCGCGTGAACCGGAACTCCTGGCCGGGATGGGCCATGATGCCGTTCAGATAGTTCAGGTAGTACGGATAGAAGTCGTCCAGCGCCTGCTTGGATGTCTTGGCGATATAGCCGTGGCTCGTTATACCCACCTTCAGGGAATCCGGGCTGTAGCCCGCCTGCCGTCCGGCCTGCCGGTACAGCTCGGCCAGATGGGCGAAGCGCTCCGGATTGCCGGACAGAATGGCTATTGCCATGCCGGTGCCAAGCGTCCCGGCTCTCTCCGCGCTGGCTGGCGTCCCGCCGACGCCGATCCAGAGCGGGAGACTCGGCTGGAGAGGGCGGGGCGAGATTTCCGCGTCCTTGAGCGGCGAACGGAAATGGCCCTCCCACGAGACAGTGCTCTCCTCTCCGAGTTTTTGCAGAAGGCCGATATTCTCGGTGAACAGCTGCTGATAGTCACTCAGGTCGTATCCGAACAGCGGGAACGATTCGGTGAACGCGCCGCGTCCGACCATTATCTCTGCGCGTCCGTCCGACAAAAGGTCGAGCGTGGCGAAGTCCTCGAACAGGCGGACGGGATCGATGGTGCCGAGCACCATGGTCGTGCTGGCGAGCTTGATCCGCTTGGTGACCTGAGAGATGGCGGACAGAACTACGGGAACGGAGGAGACGGCAAAATCGAGGCGATGATGCTCCCCGACGCCGAATATATCAAGTCCGGCCTCGTCGGCGAGCTTGGCGGCCGCTACAATATCCCGCAGACGCTCCCGGTGGCTCGCCGAACGGCCTGTCAGGGGATCGGGGACGATATCGCCCAGCGTATAGACGCCGAACTCAAAGACGCTGCCGGACGCTAACGTTTTTAGAATGGAAGGGTTCATGGAAAAGACTCCTTTGGTTTATGGTTCAAATATAAGACTTCATAAGTTGTTGCTTACAATAGGTCTTCTATTTCTCGGTAAATGCACGGCGCCCGAAGGACGCCGTCAGGCGTTTATCCTTGAGTGAATAAGTAAGTTAGTGAGTTATTGTGATCATTATAACAGGAATAAGCCCCGGGTTTCTATGTTTCTTGCCCGCCGCCGATCAATCATGGTAAGTTACGGGTAGGATGAAAGCGGACAGAACCCGCGCAGATTACAGAAGCCGCCGGTTTTTGGCTTGGCGGAAGGATAGGAGCATACAGGAAATGGATTATAGGATTGTGTTTTTTGATATCGACGGCACGCTTGTCAACGAGGAGAAGGAAATTCCGGCGGATACGCTGGAGGCCGTCGCCCATCTAAAGAAGAACGGCATTGAGCCGGTGATTGCGACCGGCCGGGCGCCTTATTTTATCAAGCCGCTGGCGGAAGCGCTGGGCATCGACTCCTATGTATGTCTGAATGGGGCCTATGTCGTATACAAGGGCAAAGTTGTGCATAAGCAGCCGCTGGACAAGGAGACGATTGCGGCGCTGGTCGAGCTTGCGGGCAAGCACAAGCATTCGCTCGTGTTTGAAGGCGGAGAGTCTTATTTTGCCGATACGGAGAATCATCCTTTTGTCACGGAATCCGTGAACACCCTGAAGGTCGATCAGCCGGGCTGGGACCCCGAGTTCTGGAAAAACAATGAAATCTACCAGATGTTCCTGCACTGTGAGAGCCATGAAGAGGCGCTGTACGAAGAGCTGCTGACGAAGCTGCGGCTGATTCGCTGGCATCCGCTTGCACTGGACGTGCTCCCGCCCGGAAGCTCCAAGGCAATGGGCATTCAGGCGCTGCTGGACAACCTTGGCCTTAGCCGGGAGGAAGCGATCGCGTTCGGCGACGGCCTCAACGACAAAGAAATGCTGGAGCTGGCCGGACTCGGCATCGCGATGGGCAATTCACATGAAGAGCTGCTTCCCTACGCCGACTATGTGACAAGCAGCGTGGATGACGGAGGCATTTACAAAGGGCTTCAGCACGCCGGCCTGATTTAACCGCAAATAGCGGAAGCAAGGAGAGCATGGCGGAGGGCAAACCTAATAACGGGAAAGAAGGGACCCATGAAATGAAGCTGCTGCAGTATAGAAGCAATGGCGGAATCAAGCTTGGCGTGAAGACGCCGGAAGGCATCGTTGACATCGAGGCGACGGCTGAACAGGCGGGAGTCCAGGCTCCTGCAAATATGGAGGAAGTAATCGGGAACGGCGATGAAGCGCTGACTCTGCTGAGCGGGCTGCTGGCGGGGTCGCCGGTCCTGCTGCCGGAAGAGACTGTGGAGTTCGCGCCCAGCGTGACCCGCCCGCGCAAGATTCTCTGCGTTGGCCTCAACTACAAAAGCCATGCGGAAGAAGCGGGCTTTGAATCGGTTTCGGTTCCGGTGCTGTTCACCAAGCTCGACAACACGCTGTCGGCCCACAAGGAGACGATTGCAATACCGCCGGGGCTGTCGCAGATCGACTATGAAGCGGAGCTCGTCGTGGTGATCGGCCGCAGAGCTTCCCGCGTAGCGAAGGAAGAGGCTCTGAGCTATGTTTTCGGCTATGCCGCCGGCAATGATTTGACTGCCCGTGAGCTGCAGTTCCGCACAACCCAATGGCTCCTTGGCAAATCGCTGGACGGCTTCGGGCCGGTAGGGCCATGGATTGCGACGGCCGATGAGATCGATCCCGGCAGCCTTCGCATCGAATGCCGTGTTAACGGTGAACTTCGGCAGTCCGCCAACACCGGGAACATGATCCATACCTGCGCTGAGCTGGTGTCCTACATATCGCAGTACCTTACCCTGGAGCCCGGGGATTTGATTTATACCGGAACGCCGGAAGGGGTTATTCTTGGACAGCCCGAGGAGAAGCGGGTATGGCTGAAGTCCGGGGACAAGGTCGAGATCACGATTGACGGTTTGGGAACGCTGGAAAATACGCTCGCTTAGCGGCGTAGCGCCTGTAGGCGATTAAGAGATGTACTACAAAATGGCCTGTCCGCGATCCAGCGGACAGGCCGTTGCTGTGAGTGGGCTGCAAGTGCAGGGGGCGCGTGAAGGAAATTGTCTTCCGCCCAGTTGCCGCATCTACTCCAAGGTCCGTTCCGGACGCGTGGAACGGCCCCTAATGCCCAGTCGGCCGGGATAACCGGTCATGGGATTAACGGCTAACCGGGTGAAGGGTTCACCGCCTGAATCATTAACGGCCTGTACACAAGGCGTATGAAGATAGTGCGCCTGACGGACAGGTTTTTGGTGTCTCATTAGCGGTTGACCGAGCCTCGTTCTGGAAAATCATGTATACTCATTGATGTGAGGATTAACCATTCGGGATAGTATTCGTTCCGGAGCGGAGGAGGAGAAGGGATGGCAGGCGGCCGGGAAGAGAGCGGCAGGGGGACGGAAGACGGGCGCACAGGGAGAAATGAGAGTGCGCAGGGGAAGGAAAAGTTCATCTCAGCAGGACATCCACATGACAATGATAATGATGCGGGCTCAAGGCTCAATGACTTAGGAGAACCGGACGAGAACGCACAGTCGGAGGTTGAGGCCAGCGGCGGGCTGAAGACAACGCCGACTCAGGAGGAGGCCGCAGGGGCGGGCCTGCAAAATACGGCGCTCCCGGAAGACCGTCCGGACAGCGAGGCGAAGGACGACGAGCTGCCGCAGCGGGCGAACGGCTGGATCGTGTCGGTTCTCGGCGCCGGTTCTCTGCGTGTCAAGGAGAGCCGGCTTCTCCCGGGAAGCACCTCCAGCGTCCTGTACCGGGTTATGCTGGCGGATGAAGGAGAAGCGGACGAAGGAGAAGCAGGTGTTATGGAAGCGGTCATCCGCCTGTATGACAATGAAAGCTGGCTCCGCATGGAGCCCGGGCTGGCTGAGCACGAGGCCGCTGCGCTCCGGCGGGCGAAGCTGGCCGGCCTGCCTGCGCCGAGACTGCTCGGCGCAGACCCGGACGGCGCGGCCTGCGGGCTGCCCGCCGTCCTGATGACTCTGCTGCCGGGCAGAGTCAATCTGAAGCCCCGCGACATGCGGAGCTGGCTCGCGGGGCTGGCGCAGGCCCTTGCCGGCATCCACGCCGCGCCGGCAGAGGATTTCCGCTGGACGCATTTCCCGTACAGCGACATCGCGAACCTCCGGGCTCCCGGCTGGACCCGCTGCCCGGAGAGCTGGTCTGCGGCGGCGGACTTCGTCAAGCGCCGGCGGCCGACCTTCGTGCCCCGGTTCATTCACCGGGACTTCCATCCGGCCAATGTGCTGTGGAGCGGGGATGCTGTAAGCGGAATCGTCGATTGGCCGAACGCCTGCATCGGCCCGGCCGGAGCCGATGTAGGGCACTGCCGCTTGAATCTGGCGGAGCTGTACGGTGTGGAAGCCGCGGATTTGTTCCTGGAGCTGTATGCGGAGATAGCCGGTGCGCAGTTCTCCTATCATCCGTACTGGGATCTGCTGTCCCTGTTCGACGGGCTGGATGATCAGCCGCCGCAAGTTTACGCAGGCTGGTCCGCGTTCGGCGTAACGGATCTGACGGCAGAGCTTATTCAGGAGCGTCTGGAGCAATATCAGACAAGCTTGATGAAACGACTGGAGGAGGACGGGAAGTGGGAATGATCAAGTGGATGAACCGGATTACGGCGGGAACGCTCGGTCTCGGGCTGCTGCTTGGGGGGACAGGAGCGGCTGTGGCGGATACGGCATCACATACTTCGTATGTCGGGAACAACTATGATACCTCGGCATCATCGATATCTGCGAAGGAGATCAAGGCGCAGTGGGTCTCGGCAATGGATGCAGCCGCCGATGATTCTCAAGGAGATTATTCGGTGGATCAAGGACTCACGGCATCAGGCGGCGGAAAAGTCTATATCATCAAATCCGGACAGCTGACGGCGCTGGACGCACAGACGGGAAAGACGGTATGGAAGTTCGGTGCGGGCCTTCAGGCGCCGATCCTGTACCGGAACGGTGTGCTGTACACAGCTTCGAAGCCGGGAACGATCTATGCGGTTAATGCGGTCAACGGGAAAAAACTCTGGGCCGCCGCCAAGCCTTCAAGCCCGGGAGCGTCGCAGCTGACCGTGGATGGAGAGCGGCTGCTGGTGAGAAGCGGCGGAATTCAGGCGTACCGGCTGAAGGACGGCGTTCTGCAATGGACCGCCAAGGATGAGACCTCGTTCAATCAGCCGATCATGGCGGCAGGCGGACTAGTATTCGCCATGAACACCATTTCCGGGGCCTATATGTTTGACCGGCTGCATGCCTATGATTCGGCGACAGGCAAGCAGCTGTGGGAGTCGAGCCACTACAAGCTGCCCCTAGCAGTGAAGGAAGGCAAAGTAGTGGTACAGCAGGAGAGTACGTTTTTTGAAATACAAGAGCTGACTACGCTCGATACGCTGGACGCCAAGACCGGCAAAATTACCGGAACGACTGTCTATAATCCCGCGAACATCAATCTGACCGATCCTCAGCATACTCCCGGAAATTATGGAGCCTGGGTTGAAGGCGGCCGCATTTATCTGAATGCGGGGAACAAGCTGTACAGCTATCCGGAAGCCGCCGATCCCGCGAAGACAGTGAGGGACACGTATTCGGCGGAGAGCATAGGGCCGAAGGACTTGGCCTACGCGGCGGGCCCGTATGACGAGCGGATTATTTTTACCAATAACCATGATCTGTACGGCGTCAAGACGACCGACAAATCGGCGGTCTCCTATAATGGAAGCATCCGCAATCCTATCGCCCGTCTTGATTTGATCGGCCACGGCATGTATGTGATCCAGACCGATGGACGGCTGATCGGCATCCATCTGAAGACGGCGCAGCCGGTTGTTCAACTGGAGACGGGCGGGCATGTCTTTGGCCCAAGCCTGTCCGAGAGCGGAATGATTATTGTGCAGAGCAGAGGAAAGGTGCAGGCCTTTAAGGAACCGGACAGTCTCCGAATCAAATAGCGTCCAGGCATCATGATGGCGAATGAGCTTATTCAGCATGCTGCATCATTCTCCAGACAGATCCCATCGTTCTGCTCTCTATATTCTTGGCTAAAATCACTCCATGGAGTTAAGCAAAATGCTCTATTGACAAACAATCCCATTCCGCCTACCATGTATATTAATCCTATAAACTTAGTTGGAAAAAGGTTGACCGGATAACCGGAGGCTCTGAATCGCCGCTAGCTGTGCAAGGCAGCATGGCCGGATTCAGGGCCTTTCTTCATATTCGAGAGCAGCAAGGCGCGGAAAATTGTGTGAAAACCATCACAATGAATGGGGGAAGAAACATGACCAAGTATCTGTTTACTTCAGAATCCGTTACGGAAGGACACCCGGATAAAATCTGCGACCAGATTTCGGATGCCATTCTGGACTCCATATTGGAACAGGACCCGAACGGAAGGGTCGCCTGCGAGGTGGCGGTCACGACGGGGCTCGTTCTGATCGCCGGCGAGATTTCGACCTCGGCGAACGTCAATATTCCGGCCATTGCGCGGGATGCGATCGTGAAGATCGGCTACGATCATTCTTCACTCGGCTTCGACGGCCATACCTGCGCCATTCTCAGCTCGCTTGACGAGCAGTCGGCAGATATTGCCCAAGGTGTGGATCAGGCGCTGGAATCGAGACTTCTGGTCAATGCCGGTGAGACGGAAATCGAGCTCGGAGCAGGCGACCAGGGACTGATGTTCGGTTATGCGACGGATGAGACGCCGGAGCTGTTCCCGCTGCCGATCTCCCTGGCCCACAAGCTGGCGAGAAGACTGGCAGAGGCCCGCAAGAGCGGACTGCTGCCGTATCTGCGTCCGGACGGCAAGACGCAGGTAACCGTGGAGTATGACGATGACCGCGCCGTTCGTGTCGACACTATCGTTGTGTCCACCCAGCATGACCCGGACATCGAGCTGGAGCAAATCTGGAAGGATATCATCCGGCATGTCGTGGAGCCGACGGTTCCCGAAGGGCTGCTGGACGGAAGTACGAAGTACTATATTAACCCGACAGGCCGGTTCGTGGTCGGCGGACCGCACGGCGACGCCGGATTGACTGGACGCAAGATCATTGTCGACACCTACGGCGGCTACGCCCGTCATGGAGGCGGAGCCTTCAGCGGCAAGGACCCGACGAAGGTGGACCGCAGCGCCGCTTATGCCGCCCGCCACGTCGCCAAGAACATTGTAGCGGCTGGCCTGGCCCGCCGCGCTGAAATTCAGCTGGCCTACGCCATCGGCGTCGCCAGCCCGGTCTCGGTCACGGTGAACAGCTTCGGCACCGGCATCCTTCCCGACGATGAAATCGCCGCTGCGGTGAAGGCAGTCTTCGATCTCCGTCCGGGAGCGATTATCCGGACACTTGATCTCAAGCGGCCGATTTACCGGCAGACTGCGGCCTATGGCCATTTTGGCAGAAGCGATCTGGATCTGCCGTGGGAGCGCACAGACAAGGCCGAAGCGCTCAAGGCGGCCGCTGCCGCGCAGAACCATGGGACGGCGGTGACTGTGGCCGGAGCCAGTGCCGCTCTCTGAACCGAATAATCAGGAAGTCGGAGACAGGATTAGGGCAAGCAGCTTACAGGAGGTTGATAGAAATGGCGAAGAACACCAAGCATATTGCCATCTACGGCAAGGGCGGAATCGGCAAATCGACCACTACTTCCAATATCAGCGCCGCCCTGGCGGAAGCGGGTCACCGGGTCATCCAGATCGGCTGCGATCCGAAGAGCGATTCGACTAATACGCTGCGAGGCGGGGATTATTTGCCGACGGTGATCGACAGCCTTAGGGACAGCGGCAAAACGCGGCTGGAGGACATTTCGGCGATCGGATTCAAAGGCATTCTCTGCATCGAGGCGGGCGGCCCCGTGCCCGGCGTCGGCTGCGCGGGGCGCGGCATCAACGCCGCGGTCGGCTTGCTACAGGAGCTGAACGTGTTCGAGGAGTTCAAAGCGGACTATGTGCTGTACGACGTGCTGGGAGACGTCGTCTGCGGCGGCTTTGCCGTTCCGATCCGGGACGGCATTACGGACCGGGCGTATGTCGTCAGCTCCTCTGACTTCATGGCGGTCTACGCCGCGAATAATCTGTTCAAAGCCATCGGCAAATACGCCCCCTCCGGCGGAGCGAGACTCGGGGGCATTATCGGGAACAGCATTCTGCCCGGCTATCCGCAGGCGCTGATCGAGGATTTCGCGAAGGTGACGGGCGCGTCCGTGGCCGGGTATGTGCCCCGGTCGCCTGTTGTGGCGCAGAGCGAGCTTTACGGCAAGACGGTTATCGAAGCCAGTCCGCAGTCGGACCAGGCGGAGGTGTACCGCAAGCTGGCCGCGCATGTAGCCTCCAATGAGCAGTTGACCGTTCCGGCTCCGCTGAACGTTACTGATCTTCGCGACTGGGCGAGAAGCTGGGGGGATGCCATCAACAAGGAGGCGGTATCTTCGGGAACCGCCGCGAACTAAAGGAGATGACGATCATGAATCATGAGATCAGACAGCGGTTCGCTCGGATTCGAGAGAAGCGCCTCGGAACGCTGACCGCCTTCTATGGCGACAGCGGGACGCTGGCGGATGAACTGGAGCGGGAGGAGGCGGCTCAGCGGATCCGCACCTACTCGGAGACGACCGACGACGAGGTGATCGGAGCCATCCGTCTGCTGGGACGGATACGCGGAGCTGTCACGATCATTCACGGCCCTCCGGGCTGCGGCGCGGCGAAGCTTGAGGATGAGCTGCGCTCCGGCGGCGGGCCTTGGCTGCTTACACATATCGAGGAGAATGATTCCATCCTTGGGGCGGACGACAAGCTGAGAGATGCGATCGGCAGAGCGCAGCGGCTGTGGAAGCCGGATATCATCTTCATTCTGGCCACACCTGTCATAGCGATCAACAACGATGACATCCAATCCGCTACTGTAGAAGCGGAGGAGCTGTACGGCATTCCGGTTGTCCCGATATTCGCAGCAGGCTTTCGTTCCAAGTCGCCGCTGTACGGCTACGACCTTATCTATCACGCTTTAGCCAAGCATGTGCTGAACACGGAACCAGCTTCGGACAATGGCGGGCGGTTTATCAACCTGATCGGGACAGCGGAGACAAGAACGGGGAATATCATTAGAGAGCTGACAGGCGCAGGAATTTCATATAACAACGTATCCGGATTCTATACGCTCTCCGATCTCCGCAGGTCTCCGGGAGCTGTCGCCTCCGCAGCACTGGACAGGGATGATGCCGGCTATCTGCTGGCTTGGCTGGAAGAAAGCCGTGGCGTCGCCCGGCTCGATGTCCCGCCGCCGATCGGCTTGACCGGAACTCACCGTTGGCTTCTGGCCGCGGCGGACGCCTTGGACACCGGCGCCGAGACGCGGAATGTGATCGAGGCCGCCAGGACGGAGACGGCGGAGACGCTCGCACTTCAGCGGCTGGGCGATATTTCGGTCTTCATCGATCTTCCGCCGGAGCAGGCCTTCGGGATCGGCGAACTTGTAACGGAGCTTGGAGCGAAGGTGACTGCCTTTGCTCTAACCCATGCCGACCGTACCCATGCCCCAAGGCTCAGGGAATGGTCCCGCCGCCACAATCCGCATGTGCTGATCGAACCGGGGCAGCCGTTCGAGAAGATCAACGCGCTGAACAAATGGCGGCCGGACCTCTATATCGGCCGGAGCGAGACGGCCGTATGGGCGGCTGCCGCAGGCATTCCGGCAGCTTCGGTGGACGCCGTGGACATTTACGGCTTCCAGGGAGCACTGGCGCTGGCCGGACTCTTCGGCAAGGCGCTGCGGAATCAGGCGCTGAGCCGGTACTTAAGCGCGGGAGGTTCATCCTACCGTGAGGGTTGGCTTGCGAAGAGCGTGAACTGGCATATCAAGCAGGAGGTGCGGTGAAGATGGGACAGACGACGGCGGGGAACCGGAACAGCTGCCTGCTGCACGGCGCGCTTCAGACGATCCGGGCGATCGAGGGGGCGGTGCCAATCATTCACTCTTCCGCCGGCTGCGGAGTGCAGCAGTATCTGGGAGGAAGCACCCTCAGCGGCAACGGCGGCTCGGGCAGCGGCGGCGGCCTCAGCGTTCCATCCACCAATTTTCTGGAGCGGCAGGTTGTGTTCGGCGGCACGTCGAGGCTGAGGGAGCAGCTCAAGAACACCGTCAAGATCAAGGCGGGAGACTTCTATGCCGTTCTGACGGGCTGCACGCCGGAGCTGGTCGGGGACGATGTGCCGGCGATGACCAAAGAGCTGCAGGAGCAGCAGGTGCATGCCATCCATCTCGGCACTCCGGGTTTCAAGGGCAGCGTTCATAACGGCTATACTGCCGCGCTGCTCGGCATTTTGCGGCAATACGACAAGCTGGGGGTAACTGAAGGAGAGCGAAACGGCCGTCTGGTCAATTTGTTCGGCGTAATTCCGGAGCAGGATGTGCACTGGAGAGGCAATTTAGCGGGGCTGAAGCTCAGCTTTGAGGACGCGGGAGCCGAAGTCAATGTCATCTTCGGTCCAGATGCGGCAAGGAAAGAATGGGCGGCGCTTCGGCAGGCGTCGCTCAACGTCTCCTTCTCGGTCCATAGTCTGGAGATTTGCGAATGGCTGGAGCGGCATGCGGGCATTCCCTATGTGCATTTCGACGGCTATCCGGTAGGAGTGGCGCAGACAGGGGGGGTGCTGCGCTGCGTCTTGAATCAGCTTGACCTGGAACCGGATGCGCTGGAGACGCAGATCAAGGCCCAGGAGCGGCGGGAACGCTATTACATCCGCGAGCAGGCGGACGCCTATTACCGCTACGGCTTCCAGAAAAGGCTGGCCGTCGTCGGCGACAGCGCAGCCGCAATAAGCCAGGCCCGGTTCCTGGCCGATCCGCTGGGCTTGCTGCCGGTTCTGATCGTCATTACCGACAACCTGCCGGAGTCGGCGCAGGAACGGATTGTCCATGGCTGGCAGGAACGGCATTCCGGGCTTGAGACGAGAATCGTCTTTGAAACTGACGGACAATTGATTGAGGAACTGCTGCTGGAGGAGGACATCGAGCTGCTGCTGGGCAGTACGATCGAACGAAAAACCGCGGAGCGCAAGGGAATTCCGTTCATTCCCGTGTCGTTCCCGGTTGCGGAGGAGCTGGTGCTTACCCGGGGCTTCGCCGGATTTGGCGGCGGCATCGCGCTGCTGGAGACAGCGGGGAGCGGAATCATCAGGTTCGCGGAAATACGCAGGGAGCTGGAACCGCATCAAATCATGAAGGGGGACGCGAGAGATGAGCAGGGAGCACATCCGAAGCCGGCTTTTTCAGGAGCTGAGCATTAAGAATGAGGTGAATGTGGAGGGAGTGGCGGCCGATCCGGCCATTTTCCAGCATCTCGATCTTGGAGGCGCGCATCAGGAGCAGGTGCATCTGTGCTTTGAAATGGACCACGAAACCCATGAGGGCTTCGATCTGCCTACCGGGTACATTACGCCGGGCGGGCTGCGGGTCGCCTTTCACTGGGACAGCAGATCGGACTTCCGGATCGTCTATGACAGCGGCGAATATGTCTTGACCCATAAGGGAAAGGAACTCTTCCCGGTCACCTTCGACAAGCGGCCCGCCTATTACGGACTTGAGGCCTCGGACGGAACGCCATTCTCCCGGATTGCCGGCTATTCCTCCGGCTATTTGGACGGCGGGACCGTCTCCATCGCGTACAGCAATGAATGCTCGCTGAAGGAGAAGGGCCAGGACTGCCTGTTCTGCAACATTAACGCGACCAAGGATACGTATTCCGAAATTCAGGGCATCAAGTGGAAAAATCCAAGGCAGATCGGTGAAGCCGTTGCGGCGGCTTATCGGCTCGACGGCGTCACCCATACGAACCTGACGGGAGGCTTCGTGCCGGAGCGGCGGGAGGTCGACTACTACATTGACGTGGCCGAAGCCATCCAGGAGAGCACGGGGCTTCAGGACTTCAATGGGACTGCGGTCATCGGGGCTCCGCTGGATCTTGGTATTATCGACCGCTACAAGGAAGCGGGCTTTCGGACGCTCGCGATGAATCTGGAAATGTGGGACCCGGCATTCTATGCCGCGATCCTGCCGGGCAAGGTTGCGGAATGCGGCGGCCGGGAGCATTGGATCAAGGCCATTGAATACGCCGCGAAAGTGTTCGGCAAGGGCAAGGTGCGGTCAGGCTTTGTTGCCGGCATCGAGCCTAAGCGGGCGACGCTGGAAGGCGTGGAATACTTCGCTTCCATCGGAGTATTGTCCCTGACAGGCGCCTGGACGCCGAACCCTGGGTCGGCGCTGGAGGGCCACCGGACACCGCATGCGGAGTGGCATCTCGATATGGCCTACAAATGCCATGATATTTTCAAAAGATACGGCTTCACCTATCAGGACTATTTCGATATCGCGCCAAGCCCGAACTTCCTGATTCACGATCTGTTCGCGATCGACGAAGAACGGGTTCCGGCGTTTGGCGGGGACAAGCGGGAGCAGCCGGTACAAGGAGACCGTATCGCTTAAAGGCCCGACGTATGGGCCCCCGCAGGATAAACAAGAAACGCAGATGCATTCCACAAAGGCGGCATTATGCGTTTTTTCTTTTTTATTTTATCGTTGACAGCCTGTGTGAATGATGTTATTTTAATAATCACAAATCGCAT
>RCUS01000463.1_pt1 | contig 27128 bp, 22 predicted proteins | sample 2166221 | NCBI WGS metagenome assembly RCUS01 (sample SAMN09932758, study PRJNA488358) | compost metagenome | isolation source: compost soil in cyclohexanecarboxylic | place: Germany: Experimental Botanical Garden | reverse complement strand
AGGACCGTAATCCGACAACGGTGTTGACATGCGTTGTTGCGTGGCCAGATGCCGTGGGGATGTCGGCTTACGCGCTTTGCGCTAAGCCGACCTACGGTACAGGACAGGCGCAGGTCGGATCAGGTCCGCAGGATCGTAATCCGACAACGGTTTGGCATGCGCTGTTGCGTGGCCAGGTGCCGTGCTGATGTCGGCTTACGCGCTTTGCGCTAAGCCGACCTACGGTGTGAAACAGTTTAGAACGTCACGCGCACGCCTGCCGCGATATTGCGTCCTGTCAAGGGCGCCGCGTTCTTGATGAACGAGGTGTGGCTGTACGCCAGTTCGTTCGTCAGGTTGCTGGCCTTGATGTAGAACTGGGCTGGCGTCGTGCCGATGCGCGTGTCGTAGTTGGCGGACAGGTTGAGCATGTTGTAGCCCGCCGTTTCCGTTTCGAACGCGGCAACCTTGTCTTGCTTGCCCACGCGGTAGAACTCGGCCACGCCGCTCCATGCTTGCCAGTTGGCATCGAATTTCACGCCCAGGCGCTGGGCCGGGATGCGCGGCAGGTTATTGTTGTCACCCGCGCCGCCATCGGCCAGCTTGGCCCGCACATAGTCGCCAAACACGCTGGCGCCGAACATGGGATTCAATTGCTGGCGGATCTGGCCTTCCACGCCCGTAAAGGTGGCGTCGCGCTGGCCGTACTGGATCAGCTGGAAGCCTTCGTGGCTGTCCAGGGTGGAACCGAAGATGTAATTGTCCACCTTGTTGCGGTAGGCGCTGGCCGAGAAGGTCGTGGCGCCCGCATACTTGCGCAAGGTCACATCGATATTGTTCGACGTTTCCTTGCCCAGGTTTTCATTGCCCAGTTCGTAGGTGGCCGTGGCCATGTGCACGCCGTGCGCATACAGTTCTTCGGCGCTGGGCAGGCGATGCGTGCGGGAAATCGTCGAGCCGAGCGAATACTGCGGCGCGAATTTCCAGACGGCGCCCAGCGAGATCGACGTGCCCTTGGCGCTGCGGTCCTGCAAGGTGGCGCTGTCGACCGTGATATCTTGCCATTCGTGGCGCAAGCCCGCCTCGAAACGCCATTGGTCGAGCTTGTATTCCTCGACCAGGAAGGCCGCGTGTTTCTTCGTCACCGTCGGCGCCACGTAGGCTTCTTCGCCCAGGGCGGAGAAATCGCGCTTCGACGTCTGCAGGCCGACGACGCCGCGCCAGCCGGCGACCGGCTGGTGTTCCATTTCCAGGCGCGCGTCGTGGCCCTTGTTCTTGAAGGTGGTGGCGATTTCCGTGCCTTCGATTTCGTCGTGCTTGTAATCGGTAAATGAGGCGCGCAGGCGCAGCTTGGTGAAGCCGGGCACGGGATCGCGCAATTCGCCGCGCACATCCCAGCGCTCGCTCTTCAGTTTCACGTAGGGCACGGCACCGTCTTCATGCTCGTGGTCATGCTCTTCACCTTCCTCGTGGCCGTGGCCTTCATGGCCGCCGCAATGCAGATGCGTGCCGTGCGGGTGGCAGCTTTCAAATTCATGGTTGTGGCCAGGCAAGCCATATTCGGCGTTCTGGCTGGTGAAGGCCAGGCCCAGGAAGCCGTGTTGACCCACCCACGACACGCCCACGCTGCCCGTGTCCGTCTTGTTGTAGCTGCCGGCCACTGTCGAGCCGCCTTCCCAGCCGCTGCCGACCTTGTATTCTTTCGCGTCGCGCTTGACGCCTTCCGCATGGACGGCGATGTTGCCGGAACCGCCAGTCACCTCGAAGGCGCCGGCCTTTTCGCGCGCAGCCGAGTTGGCGCGCACTTCCGCGCTGCCTTCAATGCCCTTGGCTGGTATGCGCGTGGGAATTTTCTTGTCGATCACATTGACCACGCCGCCGACGGCGCCGCCGCCATATGCGAGCGCGGACGGGCCGCGCAGCACTTCAATCTGTTCCGACAGCATCGGCTCGGCCGCCACGGCATGGTCGGGGCTGATGGTCGAGGCATCCTGTACTTCGGCGCCATCGGAGAGGATCTTCACGCGCGGGCCATCCATGCCGCGGATGATGGGGCGGCTGGCGCCGGCGCCGAAATGGCTGGACGTGATGCCGGGCTGGCCGGCCAGGGTTTCACCGAGGGTCGCTGCCCTTGCCAGCACCAGTGCCTCGCCTTCGAGGACGGTGACGGGCGTGCTCATGTCGTCGCTGCCCAGGGCCAGCGCGCTGGCCGAGACGGTGACGGCAGGCAAGGTTGTCGCCTGCTGCGCCAGTGCGCTGGCGGGAGCGGCAAAGGCCAGCATGATGGCCAGCGCCAGGGGAGTGGGTTGGTGAGGACGGACGGACATGGGCAAGAGTTCCTTATCGGCTATCGGTGTTGGCAGGGTTTGGGCAGCGCGTGATGAGTAAAAGCCTGCCCTAAGTTGATAATGATAACCCATTATCATTACTGTGTGACAGTTTTTGCGGGCAGGTGAGGCGGGCGGATGGTGTATTCTGTCGGCTATGGAACGCACAACACGTCAAAAAACCGCTATTCAAGCCGCCATCGAGTCGGCCCAGCGCCCATTATCGGCGCAGGAAATCCTCGAACAGGCCAGCTTGCAGGTGACGCAGCTGGGTATTGCCACCGTTTACCGCAACTTGAAGTCGCTGGTGCTGGAAGAAAAAGTGCATGTGGTGACCTTGCCGGGTGAAAACCCGCGCTATGAGTCGAATGCTGTCGCCAATCACCACCACCACCATTTCCAGTGCACCACCTGCCAGCGCGTGTTCGACGTGCATGATTGCCCGGGTGACTTGAAGCGCATGGCGCCGCAAGGCTTTGTTGTCGAGCGCCATGAACTGACCCTGTACGGCCGCTGCGCCGACTGCAATGCGGCCGCCGGCACCACGGGGGCCGCCGCCAAGGCCAAGCCCGCGCCACACGCCTGCGCCAGCCACCACGACCCGGCCTGAGCGGGCAGTCCGGTATGCGTGGGCAGGCTTGCAACAATGCTGCCTGTCCGGCGCCAATTCCCGTACCCAGATCACGTATAATCTTCCCTTTAAAGCTGCCGCCACTTTTTGCCAAAAAAACATGAAATCATCTGAAATCCGCGACAAGTTCCTCAAATTTTTCGAGTCCAAGGGCCATTCCATCGTCCGTTCCAGCTCCCTGGTGCCAGGCAATGATCCGACCTTGCTGTTGACGAACAGCGGCATGGTGCAGTTCAAGGACGTGTTTACGGGCACGGACAGCCGCCCGTACACGCGTGCCACCTCCGTGCAGCGCTGCGTGCGCGCCGGCGGCAAGCACAACGACCTGGAAAACGTCGGCTACACGGCGCGCCACCATACTTTCTTTGAAATGCTGGGCAATTTCAGCTTCGGCGACTATTTCAAGCGCGACGCGATTCAATACGCGTGGGAACTGCTGACCAAGGTATATGGCTTGCCGGCGGAAAAGCTGACGGTCACCGTGTACATCGAAGATGACGAAGCCTACGATATCTGGGCAAAAGAAATCGGCGTGCCTGTCGAGCGCATCATCCGCATCGGCGACAACAAGGGTGCGCGCTACGCATCGGACAATTTCTGGCAGATGGCCGATACGGGCCCATGCGGCCCATGCACGGAAATCTTCTACGACCACGGCGCCGACATTCCTGGCGGCCCACCGGGCTCGCCTGACGAAGACGGCGACCGCTTCATTGAAATCTGGAACCTGGTGTTCATGCAGTTCAACCGCGACGAAGCCGGTGTCATGCACAAGCTGCCGAAGCCTTGCGTCGACACGGGCATGGGCATGGAGCGCCTGGCCGCCGTGCTGCAGCACGTGCATTCGAACTATGAAATCGACCTGTTCCAGCATTTGATCAAGGCTGCCGCGCGCGAAACGGGTGCCACCGACCTGGAAAACAAGTCGCTGCGCGTGATCGCCGACCACATCCGCGCCGCCGCCTTCATGATCGTCGACGGCATCATTCCGGGCAGCGAAGGCCGCGCCTATGTGCTGCGCCGCATCATCCGCCGCGCCTTGCGCCATGGCCACAAGCTGGGCCAGACGAAACCGTTCTTCTACAAGCTGGTGGCGGATCTTGCCATCGAGATGGGCGGCGCCTATCCGGAGCTGGAAGAAGCGAAAGACAACGTCGCCAACATGCTCAAAGCCGAGGAAGAGCGTTTCGGCGAGACACTGGAAACGGGCATGAAAGTGCTGGAAGCGCAGCTGGCCAAGGATGCCACCGGCATCGACGGCGCCACCGCTTTTACCTTGTACGAAACCTATGGCTTCCCGCCTGACCTGACGGCCGACATCTGCCGCGAACGCGACATCACCTTCGACCAGGCCGGCTACGACGCGGCCCTGAAGGAAAGCCAGGAACTGTCGCGCAAGGGCGGCAAGACGCACAAGGACAGCAAGGTCGAGTACACGGGCGAGAAAAACACCTTCGTCGGCTACGATCAACTGACGTTCAGCAGCAAGGTCGTGGCGCTGTACGCGGCCGGCACGCCAGTGCAGGAACTGACAGCGGGCCAGGACGGCATCGTCGTGCTCGACACCACGCCGTTCTACGCGGAATCGGGCGGCCAGGTGGGCGACCAGGGCGTGATTTCCTCGGGCGCCGGCAGCTTTGCCGTCAGCGACACCTTGAAAATCCAGGCTGACGTGTTCGGCCACCACGGCGTGCTGGAGTCGGGCGTGCTGAAGGTGGGCGACGCCGTCTCGGCGCAAGTCGACACGGCCAAGCGCGCGCGCACCATCCGCAACCACTCGGCCACGCACTTGATGCACAAGGCCTTGCGCGAAGTGCTGGGCAGCCACGTGGCGCAAAAGGGCTCGCTGGTCGATCCTGACAAGACCCGTTTCGACTTCAGCCACAATGCGCCGATGACTGCCGAGCAGATCGCCGCCGTGGAAACCATCGTCAACAAAGAGATCCTGGAAAACCGCGCCACGCAAGCCCACCTGATGTCGTTTGACGATGCCGTCAAGCATGGCGCGATGGCCTTGTTCGGCGAGAAATACGGCGACGAAGTGCGCGTGCTCGACATCGGCAGCTCGAAAGAGCTGTGCGGCGGCGTCCACGTGCAGCGCACGGGCGACATCGGCCTGTTCAAGATCATCGGCGAAAGCGGCGTTGCCGCCGGTATCCGCCGCGTCGAAGCCGTGACGGGCGAAGGCGCGCTGGCGCTGGTGCAAAGCATCAACCGCCGCCTGGTCGAAGCGGCCAACGCCCTGAAGGCGCAGCCGGAAGAATTGACGGCCCGCATCGTCCAGGTGCAGGACCACGTGAAGGCGCTGGAGAAGGAACTGGCCGCGCTGAAATCGAAACTGGCGTCGGGCCAGGGCGATGAGCTGGTCACGCAAGCTGTCGATGTCAACGGCATCAAGGTGCTCGCGGCCGTGCTGGACGGTGCCGACGTGGCCCGTTTGCGCGAAACCATGGACAAGCTGAAGGACAAGCTGAAAACGGCCGCCATCGTGCTGGCCAGCGTGGCGGACGGCAAGGTCAGCCTGATCGCCGGCGTGACGGCCGACGCCACGTCGAAGGTCAAGGCGGGCGAGCTGGTGAACTTCGTTGCACAGCAAGTGGGCGGAAAAGGCGGCGGACGCCCCGATATGGCGCAGGCCGGCGGTACCGATCCGAGCGGTCTGGCGAACGCCCTGGCTGGCGTGCCGGCCTGGGTCGGCGAACGCGCGAAATAAAGCGTAAGCTAGCAGGCATGCGGGGTTTTCGCCCCACAGCCTCTTGAAAACGGCCCGCAGACGGTGTTTGCGGGCCGTTTTGCCGTATGGAATCTCGTTGTGACACCACAACAGCCGATGAACTATTTTGGTGCAGCGCGTCAATGCCCCTGATTTAGAGTAGTATGTCGAAAATCAGTACAACAAAACAATGGTGGGATATTGATGATGAGCGACACACTACTTGATACCGAGATTATGGAATTTCACAAAGAACTCGACGCGCGGGGCTTGAATTGCCCGTTGCCGATTCTGAAGGCGAAAAAGGCTTTGTCAGAGCTGCAGAGCGGGGAAGTGCTGCGCATCATGGCAACCGATCCCGGTTCCGTGCGCGACTTCCAGGCCTTCGCCAAGCAAACGGGCAATGCCCTGCTGTCGCATGTGCAGACGGGCACCGAGTTCGTCTTTTTGATGCAACGCAAGTAATTCTACCGACCTGGGCCGCCGTGGCGCGGCCTGGTTTTCCTTCCCTTGCCGGCTTTTTTGCTGCCCTGCAGCGTGGCGGCCGACTCCCCTGAAAGCAGCGAAGCCAGCCAGTTTAGATGGATTGCTCTAACAAAAAATCGCACGATCGTGCTTAAATTCGGTTCAAGATTCAAATTTCTCTTATAATCGAACGCACAATCAGCACTTGATCCGTCATTTTTATAATTTCCCAAAGGCATAGCTATGAAAGTCTTGGTACCCGTCAAACGCGTGGTCGACTATAACGTCAAAGTCCGCGTCAAGAGTGACGGCACTGGCGTCGATACCGCCAACGTCAAAATGTCGATGAACCCTTTCGATGAGATCGCACTGGAAGAAGCGATGCGCCTGAAAGAAGCCGGCAAGGTCACCGAAGTGGTCGCCATCTCCTGCGGCGTGACGCAGTGCCAGGAAACCCTGCGCACCGCCATGGCCATCGGCGCCGACCGCGGCATCCTGGTGGAAACGACGACCGAACTGGAACCGCTGGCCGTGGCCAAGCTGGTGAAATCCCTGGCCGAGAAAGAACAGCCGCAACTGATCATCCTGGGCAAGCAGGCGATCGATGACGACAGCAACCAGACCGGCCAGATGCTGGCAGCCCTGCTGGGTTGGCCGCAAGCCACGTTCGCCTCGAAAGTCGTGCTGGAAGACGGCAAAGTCACCGTCACCCGCGAAGTCGACGGCGGCCTGGAAACCCTGGCATTGACCTTGCCAGCGATCATTACCACCGACCTGCGTTTGAACGAGCCACGCTATGTGACCCTGCCGAACATCATGAAGGCGAAGAAAAAGCCGCTGGAAACCGTCAAGCCGGAAGACCTGGGCGTCGATGTCGCGCCACGCCTGAAGACCCTGAAAGTCGTCGAGCCAGCCAAGCGCTCGTCCGGCATCAAGGTGCCGGACGTGGCCACGCTGGTGGCCAAGCTGCGTACCGAAGCCAAGGTTATTTAAACCACACCCCAAGACAAAACGGGGGGCAGACCCGACGGGGGTGTCAGTTCCAATGGAACTGATACCGATCTCGAAGAGACTGACCCCGGCACTTGCAAACTATTAGGAATAATCATGGTCGCATTAGTTATTGCTGAACACGACAACGCTACCTTAAAGGGCAGCACCCACCACACCGTGACCGCGGCTGCCCAGTGCGGCGGCGACGTGCACGTACTGGTCGCAGGTTCGAACGCCTCGGCAGCTGCCGCTGCCGCCGCGCAAATCGCCGGCGTGACGAAAGTCATCGTCGCCGACGCGCCGTATTTTGCCGACGGCCTGGCCGAAAACGTGGCCGAGCAAGTGCTGGCCATCGCCGGCAATTACAGCCACATCCTGGCGCCAGCCACGGCTTACGGCAAGAACATCCTGCCACGCGTGGCCGCCAAGCTGGACGTGGCGCAAATCTCGGAAATCACCAAGGTCGATTCCCCTGACACCTTCGAGCGCCCGATCTACGCCGGTAACGCGATTGCCACCGTGCAATCTGGCGACAAGGTCAAGGTCATCACCGTGCGCACCACCGGTTTCGACGCCGCTGCCGCCACCGGCGGTTCGGCTGCCACGGAAACCGTTGCCGCCGTTGCCGACAATGGCAAGTCCGCCTTCGTCGGCCGCGAACTGGCCAAGTCCGACCGTCCTGAACTGACCGCCGCGAAAATCATCGTCTCGGGCGGTCGTGGCATGGGTTCGGCTGAAAACTTCCATATCCTGGAGCCGCTGGCCGACAAGCTGGGCGCCGCCATGGGTGCTTCGCGCGCCGCCGTCGACGCCGGCTTCGTGCCGAACGACTGGCAAGTGGGCCAGACGGGCAAGATCGTCGCGCCATCGCTGTACATCGCCGTCGGTATCTCGGGCGCGATCCAGCATCTGGCCGGCATGAAGGACTCGAAAACCATCGTCGCCATCAACAAGGATCCGGAAGCGCCGATCTTTGCCGTGGCCGACTACGGCATCGTGGGCGATCTGTTCGAGATCGTGCCGCAACTGGTGAAAGAACTGGGCTAATTTAAACCCATCAGGTTTTGTATATTACGAAGCCACGCCGGCCCGCCCCACACGGCGCGCCGCGCGTGGCTTTTTTCTTGGAGAGAAGAAGATGAGCTATCAAGCCCCGCTGAAAGACATGTTGTTCGTCATGAACGAGCTGGCCGGCCTGGCCGAAATCCATACCTTGCCTGGCTGCGAAGACGCGACGCCCGACACGGCCGAAGCCGTGCTGGAAGAGAACGCCAAGTTTTGCGGCGGCGTGGTGGCCCCCTTGAACGGCCCCAGCGACAAGGAGCCGAGCTTCTGGCACGACGGCCAAGTGACCACCTCGAAAGGCTTCAAGGAAGCATTCAAGGCGTATGGCGAAGCGGGCTGGCAGGGCGTGCAGCATCCGACCGAGTTTGGCGGCCAGGGCTTGCCGAAACTGCTGGCCACGCCTTGCATTGAAATGCTCAACTCGGCCAGCATCTCGTTCGCCCTGGTGGCGCTGCTGTCGGACGGCGCCATCGAAGCGCTGCTGACGGCCGGCAGTGACGAACAGAAAGCCGTCTACCTGGAAAACCTGGTATCGGGCAAGTGGACGGGCACCATGAATCTGACGGAGCCGCAGGCAGGTTCCGACCTGGCCGCCGTGCGCACGCGTGCCGTGCCGCAGGACGACGGCACCTATAAAGTCTTCGGCACGAAGATTTTCATCACCTATGGCGAGCACGACATGGCGGAGAACATCGTCCACCTGGTGCTGGCCCGCACGCCGGACGCGCCCGCTGGCGTGAAAGGCATTTCCCTGTTCATCGTGCCGAAATTCCTCGTCAACGCCGACGGCAGCCTGGGCGCGCGCAACGACGCGCACTGCGTCTCCATCGAACACAAGCTGGGCATCAAGGCCAGCCCGACGGCGGTATTGCAATTCGGCGACCACGGCGGCGCCATCGGTACGCTGGTGGGCGAGGAAAACCGCGGCCTCGAATACATGTTCATCATGATGAACGCGGCCCGCTTCGGCGTCGGCCTGCAAGGCATCGGCCTGGCCGAGCGCGCCTACCAGCAGGCGGTGGCGTTCGCCAAGGACCGCGTGCAGTCGCGCGACCTGGCAGGATCCAGCGGCCCCGTTTCCATCATCCATCATCCGGACGTGCGCCGCATGCTGATGTCCATGCGCTCGCAAACGGAGGCGGCGCGCGCGCTGGCCTACGTGGGCGCGGCCATCAGCGACGTGGCGCACCACCATCCGGACGCGGAAGTGCGCGCGGAAAGCCTGGCCACGTATGAATACCTGGTGCCCGTCATCAAGGGCTGGTCGACGGAAATGTCGCAGGACGTCACGCGCGACGGCGTGCAAGTGCATGGCGGCATGGGTTTTATTGAAGAGACGGGCGCTGCCCAGCATTACCGCGACGCCAAGATTCTCACCATCTACGAAGGCACGACGGCCATCCAGGCGAATGACCTGGTGGGCCGCAAGACGGTGCGCGACGGCGGTGCCGTGGCGAAAGCCATCATCGCCCAGGTGCGCGCCACGGAAGCCCAGCTGGGCGAGCTGACCGGCGCCGACTTCCAGGCCATGCAGCGTCACCTGGCCGAAGGCAGCGCCGCGCTCGAAGCCGTGGTCGAGTATGTGGTGGCGAACATGAAGTCGGATATCAAGGCCGTCTTCGCGGGCAGTGTGCCGTACCTGAAGCTGGCCGGCATCGTGCTGGGCGGCTGGCAGATGGCGCGCGCAGCCGTGGCGGCGCAGCAAAAGCTGGGCGAGGGCAGCGGCGATGCGTCGTTCTACAACGCCAAAATCGCCACCGCGCGCTTCTTTGCCGACCACATCCTGTCGCAGGCACCAGGCTTGCGCGCCACCATCATCGACGGCAGCGCCGGCGTGATGGCGCTGTCGGAAGAGCAGTTTTAACCGGGGTCGGACCCCCTCGTCCGCTAACGCCGAGCTTCGATGTTAGCGTTGGCGAGGGCCTGACCCCAGTAGTTTGCTGAAGGCAGCTTAAATGCAAAAAAGCGCTGGAGATTGCTCTCCAGCGCTTTTTTTAACCCCCAACGTAAGTGCTGGGGTCGGACCCTGAGGTCCGACCCCAGTCCTTGCTATGGGGTTCGGCTTACCTTCTGGCAATACCATTACCGGAATTGCGCACCAGGTCGCCCGCAGCCAGTCCAGGATCCTGGTCAAACGCGAAGTCGGCCTTGGCGCCTGTTTCGTATTGCACGGTGACGGTCCACACCTTGGCATTTTTCATGTGGCCTTCGACCTGCTTGCCCGCGTAGGCGCCGCCTGCGGCGCCGGCCAGGGTGGCCAGGTCCTTGCCGCGTCCGCCGCCTACCTGGCGGCCCAGCAGGGCGCCGGCCACGCCGCCGCCGATCATGCCCAGGGCGCCGCCTTCGCCGGCTTTTTCAGTGACGTTGACTGCCAGCACCTTGCCGCAATCGGCGCAGATCTGATGCTGGGCCGGCTTGCTGTTCTGGCCGGCGTACGAGTTGCCGGCCTTTTGCGCGGCCTTGGCGTTGATGATGGCCTGGTCGTATTCGCCCTTGGCGTCGCGCAGGCATTGCATGCGGGCTTTCGAGCTGGTTTCTTCTGCGCACAATTTCTTGTCGTCCGCATAGCGCGTGTTGGCTTGTTTGGTGTCGTAGGCGTATTGCGCCTTCGGTGACAGGTTCTGCGCGTAGGCGGAGGTGCTGAACAGGGCGGCAATGGCCACTGCGATGAGGTATGGGCGACGAATCATGATCTTCTCCTGTGGGGTGTTGAATGAGCCAGTAATGGTCGCATTGTGAATGCAGTATAGAGGAAAATCATGATTGCTTACCAACACTTACATGTGCGCGCGGCACCCCTCGCGCGAGGTCATTTCCATATGGAAATTAACCGTAGGCGCCGCCTGTATACAGCAAGTCGAACAGGCGGGCCATGGTCGCGATCAGCACGCCTGCCCCTAGCATCAAGGTAGCGACCAGCACCACGGCCAGGGGCCAGCCCGTGTCGGACTGGCGACCGCTGGCGGCGTTGTAGCGCGCATCCCATTTGTCATCCGGCATCAGGCCCAGCACCAGCGCCTCCAGGAAACCGGCCAGCGCGGACAGGATCAGCGGCAGGATCTGGTAAAACCAGTCCGCCTCGGGAACGATCTGGCGCAGCAGCAAGGTGGCGGGCAGGGCGGCCAGGTGCAGCCAGCCCCAGGCGTCCTTGGCGCCGTGCAGATAAAAGCGGTGGGCGCCCAGGCTGCCCAGCAAAAAGGCCAGCAGGGTGGTAAATGCCTTGTTCTTGTGCGGCGGCTGCGAAATCGTGGTGGCGGTCATGGGACTCCAGGGTTGCTCATCGATAAAGATTGCCAGTATCGGCCATAGTCTGGCGCAACGATAGCACTTTCCTGTGGCGTTTATGCAATGATTTCGCGCGATTTACCGTCATGGCCGGCACGATAGGCGCACACGCCTATTGCGTCTTGGCCGATGTCTGGTCATAATGTTTGATTAGCCCAAATTACACGCCCGTCATCATAACGCTTGCTGCCTGGCGGTAAAGCGCGCTATAATTTGCGGCTTTTTCCGCCTCAGCACACTTTTTGGAAATATTATGGTCGTTATTCGTTTAGCTCGTGGAGGCGCCAAGAAGCGCCCGTTCTTCAACATCGTCGCTACTGATTCGCGCAATCGCCGCGATGGTCGCTTCATTGAGCGTATCGGTTTTTACAACCCGATGGCGCAAGGTGGCGAAGTTCCACTGCGTATCACCGCAGACCGTCTGGCCTACTGGCAAGGCGTTGGCGCACAATTGTCGCCAACCGTTGCTCGCCTGGTAGCTAGCAACAACAAAGCAGCAGCTTAATTAGATCACTGGTTTGACGGTCAAGACTGCATCCGGGGTGAAAGTCCCCGATGACCTGGTACAGGTAGGCTATGTCTCCGGTGCTTATGGCATTGCTGGCGGAGTCAGGATCACTCCTTTCTCCGACGATGCGGATGCATTATTAAGCGTCAAAACCTGGTGGTTTAATAAACCGACCTTGCATGATGTTCAAGTCAGGCAAGCAAAGTTACACGGCGGCGACGTCGTGGCCCAGCTGGTGGGTGTGGTCGGGCGGGATGCCGCAGAAGCGCTGAAGGGCGCCTCTGTGCAAATTCCGCGTAGCCATTTCCCGACGCTGACGGCCGATGAATTTTATTGGTCCGATCTGATCGGACTGACAGTTGAGAATTTGCAAGGCGAGTGCCTCGGCACAGTGCACGACATGATGAGCAATGGTCCGCAATCCATTTTGCGCATTACTCCGGTCGCCACTGCCGATGACGCCGCCGAAAAGGCGCCTGAGCGCCTGATCCCGTTTGTCGGCCAGTTTGTCATTAACGTTGACAGGGCCGCCAGCAAGATCACGGTCGACTGGGGCCTCGATTATTAAACCGCCTGCGCTTAACAATGCGCCGGGCAAACGTTGCGGGATGGTGAGCGATGCAATTTGATGTCGTGACCCTGTTTCCGGAAATGTTTGCCGCGCTGACGCAGTCGGGTGTGACCCGGCGTGCCTTCGAGCAAAACAAATGTGGCCTGTCCTTGTGGAATCCGCGTGATTTCACGACGGACAATCACCGTACCGTGGATGACCGCCCCTATGGCGGCGGCCCCGGCATGGTGATGATGGCCCGCCCGCTTGAAGCGACGATCACTGCCGCCAAGCAGCGCCAGACCGAACTGGGACTGGCGCCGCCGCGCGTGGTGTTCATGTCGCCGCAAGGCCGGCCGCTGACGCACGAGCGCGTCACGCAGTTGAAAGCCGAGCCTGGCTTGGTGATCCTGTGTGGTCGCTATGAAGCCGTGGACCAGCGCCTGCTGGACCGTTGTGTCGACGAGGAAATCAGCGTCGGCGACTTCGTCCTGTCGGGCGGTGAATTGCCTGCCATGGCGTTGATGGATGCGGTGATCCGCTTGTTGCCGGGTGTCTTGAACACCGAGGCATCGGCCATCGAGGACAGCTTCGTCAATGGCTTGCTCGATTCGCCGCACTATACGCGGCCGGAAACATACGAAGGCATGGCCGTGCCGCCCGTCCTGATGGGTGGCAATCATGCCGAGATCGGCAAGTGGCGCCGCCAGCGCATGCTGGAAGCGACCGCGAAGAAGCGTCCTGATCTGTTGACCAGCGCGCGCGCCGCCGGCTTGCTCAGCAAGGCCGACGAAAAATTTCTGGCCAGCCTGTAAGCCGTCTTCTGACGGCGGGCAGGGTGGCCTTGCAGTGCCGGGCATGTTGCCCAAATTGGTAATACCCATCCTCTACCGGGCGGATAGCACGCTATCCACAGTGCGCCGGCATGATGGTTTTCGGAGTGTTAAAAATGGACTTGATTCAACAATTAGAGCAAGAAGAGATCGCCCGTCTGGGTAAATCGATTCCTGACTTCGCACCAGGCGATACCGTTATCGTCAGCGTCAACGTAGTCGAAGGCACGCGCAAGCGCGCCCAGGCTTACGAAGGCGTCGTTATCTCCCGTCGTAACCGTGGCCTGAACTCGAACTTCATCGTTCGCAAGATCTCGTCCGGCGAAGGCGTTGAGCGTACGTTCCAACTGTACTCGCCGCTGATCGCTTCGATCGAAGTGAAACGCCGTGGTGACGTTCGCCGCGCCAAGCTGTACTATCTGCGTGAGCGTTCGGGTAAATCGGCGCGTATCAAAGAAAAATTGCCAAACCGCCGCGTTGTGGCGAAAGCAAGCGCGTAATATCAGCGTCTGCGTTGGGAAAAGGGGTGCCGTATTGGTGCCCCTTTTTTTTATGCTGACACCTGGCCAAACCTGCTGCGCGTCGGTATGGGCAGCCTGCGATGCTTACCGTGCTGGAGCACGGTTGCGCGTCTCGGCTACCTTTTCCTTCCGCTCGCGACGGTTTTGCCGAGTGCTTTTAATCATGAGGGAGGGGCAATGGCCACCATCGCATTTGATCCCAAACAACTTGCCATCGATTCGATCGCCGGCGAGGCGGCGCTGGACGCCGAGCGCCTGACACCGGACTGGCTGCGCCAGCGCCTTGCCGCGCCGCCCGACTGGCGGCCCGAGATCACCCAGGATTTCCTGTCCGCCCGCGCCGAACCGGTGCCGGCGGCCGTGCTCATTCCCCTCGTGCAGCGGCCGCAGGGTCTGACCATCCTGCTGACCATGCGCACCGACCACCTGAGCAGCCATGCGGGGCAGGTCAGCTTTCCCGGCGGGCGCAGCGAGCCATACGATGGCTCGGCCATCGCCACGGCCCTGCGCGAAACGGAGGAGGAGGTGGGCCTGTCACGCGAACATATCGAAGTGCTGGGCTGCCTGCCTGACTACCTGACGGGCACCGGCTACCAGGTCACGCCCGTGGTGGGCCTGGTGACGCCGCCATTCGAGCTGCGCGCCGACCCGTCGGAAGTGGCGGAAATCTTTGAAGTGCCGCTGGCCTTTCTCATGGATGGCGTCAATCACCAGCGCCTGTCGGTGGAATTGCCCGGTGGGCGGCGCTCCTTCTACGCCATGCCCTACGAGCGCTTTTACATCTGGGGCGCGACGGCCGGCATGCTGCGCAACCTGTTTCACCTCCTGCGCGCGTAAAATGGCGCCCCGCACGTAATAAGTTTGATTCCAGCACTGCACTGCGCTATCGTAGCGGGCATTGCGGTATTGCTGAAAAAGACAAAAAGGACGTTTGATGACATTTCTCTCCATACTTTGCGCATTGCTGATCGAGCAGCTCAAACCCTTGCGCGCGGATAATCCTATCTACGCCGAGATCAAGAGCCTGGCGATGCGCATGGAGACCTGGTTCAATGCCGGCCACGCCCATCACGGCCGCATGGGCTGGTTCCTCATGATCGGCGTGCTGATGGTGCCCACGGCCGGCGTGTACTGGCTGTTGCAGCATTATCAGCTGTCCCTGCTGGCCTTTGCCTGGAACGTGCTCATCGTCTACCTGACCCTGGGTTTCCGCCATTACAGCCATTACTTCACGTCGATCCAGCTGGCCCTGAGCGCCGGCGACGAGGCCACCGCGCGCACCTTGCTGGCCGACTGGACCAAGCTCGACACGGTGGGCATGGAAGCGAGCGAAATTGCCCGCATTGCCGTGGAAAAAGCCCTGATCACCACCCACCGCAATGTCTTTGGCGTGTTCTTCTGGTTCCTCATGCCGCTGGGTCCCGCCTGCGCCGTGATGTACCGCGTGGCCGAATACCTGGCGCGCGCCTGGAACGAACCCGAGCACATGCGCAATGAAGCGTTCGGCCAGTTCGCCGCGCGCGCCTTTTACTGGATCGACTGGATCCCCGTGCGCCTGACGGCCGTGGCCTTTGCCGTGGTCGGCAATTTCGAGGATGCCATCTATGCCTGGCGCAATTTCGCCCAGCGCTGGCAGGACGAGGCCATCGGCATCATCCTGACGGCGGGCGGCGGCGCCATGGGCGTGCGCCTGGGCACGCCAGCGGAAACGGCGGCCCGCGTGCTCGTCACGCCCGACATGGCCGTCGATGACAGCGACAGCGAGTCCGATATCCTGCCCGGCGAAGAGCCCGGCGCGCGTGCATTGCAGAGCACGGTGGGCCTGGTCTGGCGCGCCTTGCTGCTGTGGATGCTCTTGCTGCTGCTGATGTCGGGCGCTGTCTGGCTCGGCTGATGCGGGCGGCGGCACGGGCGCACGGCGCCTGTGCATGCGCCTTGCGCGCGGAACGGGGTTAAAATAGGGGGCTGGCGCGGAAACCGCGACAGCCCCTGTTTGCATCCGCAGGCAGATCGAGGTAGAAGCCAAGTCTTCTATAAGATATAATACTGGCTTACCGCAGTACACGCAGTGCAGTGACGCAACTGAACTACCAGCCCGGCTTACCCGCCGGGGCCATTCACGCAATCCAGTCCCGACAAGCCACATGGCCGAGTTATCTCAAAACGAGCTCTCAGATGAGTTCTTCATCCTTGGTCTCACCAGCAATGGCAAGCAATTCCGACCCAGCGATTGGGCCGAGCGCCTTTGCGGAGTGATGTCCTGTTTCAATCCCGAAGGCGGCGGGCGCAACGCGCACCTCCAGTATTCGCCCTACGTACGCCCGACCGTGGTCAATGGCGTCAAATCGGTGGTCGTCAACACCAAGCTGCGCGAGATCGAGCCGATGGCTTTCCACTTCGTGCGCGAGTTTGCCAAGGACAACGACCTGCAGATCGTCGAAGCCTGCTTCCTGCCCCCGCCGGAAGAAAAGTAAGTCCGTTTTCTTTTGATCTGGCGCAAGCCCGCCCCGGCGGGACGGCGTAGCGTGGACACTCTGGAAACAGCGGAGTGGCGACATGCGTATCGGTGACATCTGCACCTTGCAAACTATTCATTGCCAGCGCGACATGAGCGTGCAGGAGGCGGCGCTGATGATGCGCCAGCACCATGTGGGCGACCTCGTCGTTGCCGAGCAGCCGAATGGCGAGCGCGTCCCCATCGGCATCCTGACCGACCGCGACATCGTTATCTCCGTCATCGCCCTGGGGCTCGACCCCGCCAGCCTGCTGGTGGGCGACATCATGAGCGCCCAGCTGCTCACGGCCAGCGAAGAGGAGGACGCCTTTGATGTCATCGAACGCATGCGCATCAATGGCATCCGCCGCTTGCCCGTCGTCAATAGCCTGGGCGGCCTTGCCGGCATCGTCAGCATCGACGACTTGCTGGCCTACCTGGCCCAGGAAATGAGCGAGCTGGCGCGCATCAGCGGCGGCCAGCTGGTGCACGAAAAGCGCACGCGCAAATAGAACACTTTTCAACACCTCGCGCGGCGCGCTGTGCGGCTGGCCGTGCTCACCGGCCCGGCCGCTCTGCACTGGCCTACGGCTGCCCTTGTCGGCCACAATCACTGCCGCTCGCTACGCTACTGTCAGGTATCTCGCTCGCCCGGCATTGCGCAATTCCGGTCAAATCCTCCCCGCCTGAAAATGCTACAGTCGCTGCTCGTTCAACGGGAAACGTTCATGAGCTATCTGGCCAAGGCACTCTGGTATATCGAATCGCATTACGCGGACCCTCTCTCGCTCGACGATATCGCCCGCGTGGGCGGCGCTTCGCCGTGCCATCTGACGCGCGCGTTTGGCCTGGCGACGGGCCACTCCGTGATGCGCTATGTGCGGGCGCGCCGGCTCAGCGAGGCGGCCCGCGCGCTGGCGCAGGGCGCGCAGGATATTCTGTCGGTCGCGCTGGAAGCTGGCTACAGTTCCCATGAGGCATTTACGCGGGCCTTCCGCGAACAGTTCCAGCTCACGCCGGAAATGGTGCGGGCCCAGTCCCACGTCGCCAATCTGGCCCTGGTCGACGCCATCAAAATGGATGCGGCGCCGGGCGTGCCGCTGGAGCCGCCCCGTTTCGAGCAGGGGCCGGCCATGTTGCTGGCTGGTCTGGTCGAACGCTATCGGGCCGAAACCAGCGCCGGCATCCCCGCCCTGTGGCAACGTTTCCTGCCCCATGTGGCACCTGGCCAGCTGGTGTATGGCGTGTGCTGCAACAACGACGACGCGGGCAATTTTGATTACCTGTGCGCCATGCCGGTGGCCGACTTTTCCCGGGCGCCGGACGGCTGGATGCGGCTGCGCATCGCGCCGCAGCGCTATGCCGTCTTCCGTCACCGCGGACATATTTCCACGATACGCGCCACCTGGCATACCGTGTGGAACACGTGGCTGCCCGAGTCCGGCCTGGAAGTGGCTGACGCGCCCGATTTTGAACGCTATGACCACCATTTCGATCCCGTCAGCGGCACTGGCGGCGTGGAAATCTGGCTCCCCTTGAAAGCATGAACATGTCCACTGTCCTGTCTGCGCCGGCCGTGTTTGCCGGCAATACCGCGCTGCGCCAGCGCCTGCTGCAATGCGCCGCCGCGCTGGCGGCCGGCCTGCCCCTGTACTGGGTGCTGGGACCGCAGCCGCTGGGATGGCTGGCCTGGTGCGCGCCGCTGCCCGTGCTGTGGCTGGCCCTGCGCTCGTCCCGCCGCGATGCCGCCTGGATGACCTTCATCGCCGCCACGCTGGGACTGTCTTCCAACGTTGCCTATTTCCGCTTGCTCATGCCCGTGCCGGCCATGCTGGCCGTGCTGCTCGTCAAAGCCCTGCTGTGGCTGCTGGTGGTGCTGGCCACGCGGCGCATCGTGCTGCGCTACCGGGCCGGCTGGACGGTGCTGGCCTATCCCGTGCTGTGGGTGGCCATCGATACCCTGATGGCGGCCTTGCTGCCCGACGGTAACTGGGGCAGCCTCGCGTATTCGCAGGCCGATAACGTGGCCATGTTGCAGGTGGCGGCCGTGGCGGGCGTGCCGGGCCTGCTGTTTTTGCTGTGCCTGGCGCCAGCCGCGCTGGCCTTGCTGCTGGCCGGCGGGCGCGCCCATGCGCCGGCGGCGCTGGCCAGCCTGCTGCTGGTGGCGGCTGCCTGGGCAGGTGGCGCCTGGCGTTTGCAGCAGGCGCCAGCACCCATGCCGGCGGGGCCGCTGGCGGGCGTGGTGGCCATCGATGATTTTATCGGCCCGGCCACGCCGCCGGCACGCGCGCAAGCCATCTGGGACCAGTACGCGCGCCATGTCGAGCAATTGGCGTGGCAGGGCGCGCAACTGCTGCTGTTGCCCGAAAAGATAGCCGTGCTGTCGCCCGTGCAGGCCGCTGCCGTGCAGCAGCGCTTCCGCGCGCTGGCACGCCGCACGGGCACATGGATCACGCTGGGCATTGGTGTGCAGGACAGCGATGGCCGCCGCAACCTGGCCTGGCTGTTCCCCCCCGATGGCACGGCGCCCGCCAGCTACCAGAAGCACCATCTGGCGCCGCCCGAGCGCGACTTCCTGGCGGGCGGCGCCTATGCCGTGCAGCCGGTGGCGGGACGCGCCATGGGCCTGGCCATTTGCAAGGACATGCATTTCGCCGCCCTGGGCCATGCGTATGGGGCGGCCGGGGCGGGCGTGATGCTGGTGCCGGCCTGGGATTTCCAGCTGGACGCCTGGATGGGCGCGCGCATGACCGTCGTGCGCGGCGTGGAAAATGGCTATGCCGTGCTGCGCGCGGCGCGCGAAGGCGTGCTGACGGTCAGCGATGCGTATGGGAGAGTGCTGGCGGAACGGGCCAGCAGCGCCATGCCGGGCAGCACCCTGCTGGCGCCGCTGCCAGTGGCCGCGCCCGTGGCAAGCTGGTCCGGATGGCTGGCGCAGCTGCTGGGCTGGCTGTGTGTCGTGCTGGGCATGCTTCTGCTGTGCGCGGGCCGCCGCAGCCAGCCGGTGGCGGGCGATTAACAGCCGGCGTGCTGCAATGCGCCATGCGCGGCGCGCCGTCTAGTCATATTATGTCCCGCCCGGCGACATAATCGTCCATTTCGCATCTTTATTGCGCTAAAGATACTGGCGCATTCCGGCCCTGTATATTGCAGTGCAATACAAGTGGTTTCAGCTGGTATTGCCAAAATCGTGGAAGCGGTATTAATTGGTACTTAATTCGGCCACGAAGTCGTACATATCGCCGCGGAAGTAGGAACGGCAGAATTCCACGGCGCGCCCATCGCGCAAAAATCCCAGCCTTTCGACCGACAAGCCCGCGTCGCCTTCCTCCGCCTGCAGCAAGCTCGCCTGTTCCCCCGTCAGCAATAGCGCGCTCAGGCGCTGCAAGGCGCGCACGGGGCGGTTGCCTGCCTGTTCCAGCGCGTCATACATGGAGACGTCGACGGCGTCGAGCGCCGGCAGGCAGCTGGCCACGATGGTGGCGTACTCGAGGCACATCGGCACCTCGTCCGCATAGCGGATGCGGTGGAAACGGTACACGGGCGCGCCTGGCGACAGCCGCAGGCGCAAGGCCTCTTCCGGCGTGACCGTCCCCTCTGAACGCTTGAGCCAGACGCTGCGCGGCGTGCGCCCGCGCGCGCGCATGTCCTCGGAAAAAGAGGTCAGCTTGGCGAAGTTTTTCTCGATGCGCGTATTGATGAAATTGCCCGAGCCGGGGCGGCGCACCAGCAAGCCCTCATTGACGAGGCCATCGATGGCCTTGCGCACGGTGATGCGCGACACGGCCAGGTCGCTGGCCAGCTGGCGCTCGGCCGGCAGGGCTTCGTCGGGGCCGAGGATGCGCTTGTCGATCGCTTCGCGCAGCGCGCGCTGCAGTTGCTGGTACAGGGGCAGGCTACTCGTCTGCCCCAGGCCTTGCATGATGTGAGCCAGGGTTGTCATACGCTGAGGGTCTCCGTTACGGCGCGTTGCAGACGCGCTCTGTATCTGTTTTTGTGTCGCTGGATAATACCAAAAAAGACCGTAATAAAACCAATTTGAATTATCAGGCGAACAATTTTCAACTTTTCTTCCGGGTATTTAAGTGCCGCATACGGGCTACAGAATGAATTGCCTGAAGTGGTCTGTGTGATTCAAGCAACGTTATAAAAAAAAAGTTGCAACTGGTAGTGTTCTGGTATTGGATAGTAGTATATTGGCGTTGAATTGGTTTTGTAAGTGGTTGTACCGAAGGGTCTGCAGCATGCTGGTGGGAATGGCGGGCTGTACAGAAGATCTACGTTAAAAATGAAAAGGGTCCAATCCTGGAGCCTAAATCAAGGGGGAGTACATGAAACGCAATTTGACACCTGCAGCTGCCGTAGTGAAATCCGGGTCGCGTAGCCGTACGCCGATCGCCGCGGCCGTTGCCGTGATGGTCGCTGGTCTGGCATTTTCGGCGCAGGCGCAAGAAGCACCCGCCGAAGACGTGACGGTTGTCACCGTGACCGGCGTGCGCGCATCGCTGGAAAAATCGCTGAAGCAAAAACGCAATGCGGATTCCGTGGTGGAAGTGGTGACCGCCGAAGACATCGGCAAGATGCCTGACCGTAACGTGGCTGACGCGATCCAGCGCCTGCCAGGTGTGAATACCCAATCGTCGGCCGGTGGCGAAGGCGGCTTCGGCGAAAACGACCGCGTCAGCTTGCGCGGCACCAGCCCGAGCTTCCAGCAAACCCTGTTCAACGGCCACGCCATCAGCACCGGCGACTGGTTCGTGCTGAACCAGTTCGGCGGCAATGTCGGCCGCAGCAGCAGCTTCTCCCTGCTGCCATCGGAACTGGTCAGCTCGGTTGTGGTGCACAAGAGCGCCACCGCCGACCTGCCTGAAGGCGGCGTCTCGGGCGTGATCGACGTGATCACCCGCCGTCCGCTGGAATTCAAGAACCAGATCACGGCCGAAGGTTCGATCCAGGGCTTCTACAATGACCTGGCCGGCAAGACCGACCCGCAGTTCTCCGGCCTGGTGAACTGGAAAAATGACACGAATACCCTGGGCATCATGGTGCAGGGCTTCTCGCAAAAATCGACCGTGCGCCGCGATGGCCAGGAAATCCTCGGCTACACGCCGATCCTGGCCAACAGCGCGGCAGCCCTGGCCCATCCTGAACTGGCCGGCGTGAAAGTGCCGACCTTCATCGGCGCCAGCCTGTTCGAGCAAAAGAAAACCCGCGAAGGCGGCGCGTTCGACATCGAATTCAAGCCCAGCAAGGACCTGACCCTGGATGTGAACGGCTTCTATTCGCAGCTGAAGGCCCCGCATCAGAATACCAACTGGCTGGCCGCACCGGCGAACTCGATCAACTCCGCCAACCAGGTGCCGACCAACTACACGGTCAAGAATGGCACGCTGACGGGCGCCACGTTCGCCACCAACTCGGGCGAGGTCGACAATATCTACCGTCCTGACGCAGGCGGCGAATCGTACTACCTCGATTTCAACTTCAAGTACCGCGCCACCAAGGACCTGACCCTCACCGGCAAGCTGGGCAAGACCCACGGCGTCGGCTACGACCGCGACGATGTCTACTACCAGAATAACGTCGACGGCGGCATGGTCTATCAGTTGAACGGCATGAGCCCGGCCAGCGTGTCCTATCCAGGCGGCACCACCACCAAGCCAGGTTCGACGGCATGGGCGGGCGGCGGCGAATCGCGTTCCGTCGACCAGGAAAAATATGCACAGATCGACGCCGAACTGCGCCTGTCGTCGGGCATCTGGGATTCGATCAAGTTCGGTGGCCGTCTGACCGACCACAAGCGCGTTGCCGAGCATCCGTTTGAAACCCGTCCGGGCGCACTGGGCTTCTCCAATCCGGGTCCGGTCTGGAATGGCACCATGTACCCGAGCGACTTCGCCAACAACCTGGGCGGCAACCTGTCGAGCAATTACTTCAAGTACGACGGCGCGGCACTCGGTGCCTGGGGCGCGGCGCCTGGCAACCGCCTGTTCGACTACGTGCGTCGCCACAACTGGACGGACGAATTCAAGCTGCAGGAAAAAACCTCGGCCGCCTACGCCATGGCCAACCTGACGGGCGACAACTGGAGCGGTAACTTCGGCCTGCGCGCCGTGCATACCAAGCAGTCGACCCTGGTCAACCAGGCCGGCGGCAACATCACCGGTTCCGACTGGGGACCGTACTCGCAGAACCTGTACGAGCGCAGCTACAATGACTTCCTGCCTAGCGCCAACATCAAGTTCGATGTCCGCAATGACCTGGTCGTCCGTGGCGCGATTGCCCGCACCATCGCCCGTCCTGACTACAGCGCCCTGGGCGGCTCCGTATCGCTGAACGACGATGCATTGAGCGGTGCAGGCGGCAACGTCAAGCTGGACCCGGTCAAGTCGGATAACGCCGAAGTCAGCGCCGAATGGTATTTCGCACCGCGCTCGGCCTTCTCGGTGGGCCTGTTCTACATGGACCTGAAATCGGTCGTGTCGAACGGCACCACCAGCGCCACTTACTTCAACAGCAAGCGCAACGCCAATGCCGTGTACCTGATCACGTCGCCATTCAACACCAGCGGCAAGAACAAGGGCGCGGAATTCAGCTACCAGCAACCGCTGTTCGGCGACTTCGGCATCCTGGCGAACTACACCTATGCTGACGGCAAGCTGGACAACGGTGACGAGCTGGTCAACGCATCGCGCAACACCTACAACCTGACGGCCTTCTACGAAGCCAATGCCCTCAGCGCACGCCTGGCCTACAACTACCGTTCGTCCTACAAGGCCGGCGTGGACCGTGGCGCCAGCCAGCACGTTGAAGGCGCCGGCGGCCTGGCCGGTTCGCTCAACTACAAGATCAACGAACACTTCACGATCACGTTCGATGCGCTTAACTTGACGAACACGACCATCAAGATGTACGCGGAAAACAAGGATCAGCCACGCGCTTTCTATAGCAACGGCCGTACCTTCTACCTGGGCCTGCGCGCCAAGCTGTAAGCAAGATGACCGCCCTGGCGCACGCGCGCCGGGGCCGGTCTTCCTCGGTCTTTTCAAGGCAAGTCCCTGCACCAGGGGGCTTGCCTTTTTTTTTCGGCGCCCACCGGCTTGCCGTCGTTTGTCCCACCCGTCGTTTTGCCGTCTGTACTCATCCATAAAACCTTCCCGCCTGCGTGGCGGGCATCTACATGATCGAGGAGTCTATGAACAGTCGTTTGCATCCCGTACTACACCCCATCGCCGCCGCTGCCGCCTTGCTGTCGCTCTGCGCGGCGGCCCAGGCGCAGCAGGCCGCGCCGCCTGAAGCCATGCAGGAAGTGGTGGTCACCGGCATCCGCGCCTCGCTGGAACAGTCGCTGAGCCAGAAGCGCAACAGCGATTCCGTGATCGATGTCGTCAGCGCGGAAGACATCGGCAAGCTGCCCGACAAGAACGTGGCCGATGCCGTGCAGCGCGTGCCGGGCGTGAATATTTCCTCGTCGGCCGGCGGCGAGGGCGGCTTTTCCGAGAATGACCGGGTCAGCATCCGCGGCACCAGCCCCAGCCTGACGCAAACCCTGATCAACGGCCACGCCGTCGGCACGGGCGACTGGTTCGTCACCGACCAGGTGGGCACGGTGGGACGCAGCGTCAGCTTTGCCTTGCTGCCATCGGAAATCGTCAGCAGGGTCACCGTGCAAAAGAGTAGCCAGGCCGACCTGGTGGAGGGCGGCGTGGCCGGCTCCATCAATATCGAGACGCGCAAGCCGCTCAGCTTCAAGAAGCCGTTCACGGCCGAACTGGCCGTGCAGGCGATCCATGCGGATTTGCCGGGCAAGACCGACCCGCAGATGAATGCCCTGTTCAACTGGAACAACGAGGCCAAGACCATGGGCGTGCTGTTCCAGGTGTTTTCCGAGAAGCGCCACGAGCGCCGCGACGGCCAGGAATTTTTCGGCTACGGCGCAATCGACCCGAACAGCCCGGCCGCGCAGAAATACCCGGAGCTGGCCGGCGTGCTGGCACCGCTGGGCATCAACTCGGCCCTGTTCGAGCAGGTGCGCAAGCGCCAGGGCGGCAGCATCGACCTGCAGTTCAAGCCGACGCCGGACCTGATGCTGGACGTCAACGGTTTTTATTCCAAGCTGGACGCGGCCAATTACAACCGCAGCTTTTATAACCAGCCAGGCGCCAACCTGAACGCCGTCGACAATGACGGCAAGCATGTCGGCGTCATTCCCAGCACGTTTACGGTGAAGAACAACACCCTGGTGGCAGCCGACTTTCCCGCGTCGCAATTTCCTGCCGCGAATGCCACCACGCCCTACAACGGCCAGCTGTATCCGGCCCTGGTCGACCAGATCTACCGCCCCGGCTCGAATTCCTCGACCGCGTATATCGACTTCAACGGCAGTTACCGCGCCAGCGAGCGCCTGCGCATCACGGGCAGCCTGGGCTATACGCGCGGCATTGGCGAAACGCCTGTCGACCTCGGCTATGAGGCGGGACTGACGGGCGTGGGCGTGTCCTACCAGTTGAACGGCCTGTCGCCCGCCAGGCTGAATTTCCCCGGCCTGGATATTTCCAAGTTCACCAACGTGGTGACGGCATCGGCCTGGGGTTCGCACGTGGAAACCCTGGATACGGAAAAATACGGCCAGGCTGACGGCGAACTGAGCATGGATTACGGCGTGCTGGAATCGCTGAAGTTCGGCGCCCGCTATGCGGAACATCACCGCAACGTGGCGTGGCCGGAAAACCGCAGCTGCGCCGTGTGCGATGGCACGACCAACGCGCCCTTGCCGAAGTGGAATGGCGGCACCTACCCGAGCGACTATGGCAAGGGACTGGGCGGCAGCGCGCAGGGCCGCTACTGGCAGCTCGACCCGGCCGACCTGGTGGCGTGGGCAAACAAGTACGACAATTCCGGCGGCCCCAATTCGCGCAACTGGCCCGCCGAGCTGGACGTGAAGGAAAAGGATAGCGCGGCCTACCTCATGGCCAATCTGGCCGGCAACAAGTGGCGCGGCAACGTGGGCGTGCGCGTCGTGCGCACGCAGCAAACGACGGTGACGAACGTGCCGGGCGGCGAAAATCCGATCGGCCAGGAAAACATCTTCGGCACCTATACGCCCACCATCGTCAAGCACAGCTATACGGACGTGCTGCCCAGCGCGAATATCAAGTTCGACCTGAGCAAGGACCTGGTGGCCCGCGCGGCCGTGGCAAAAACCATGGCGCGCGCCGACTACAGCGCGCTGGTCGGCGCCGTCAACCTGAACGACCAGCTGTTGACGGGTACGGGCGGCAACCCGGACTTGAAACCGATCCGCTCGACCAATTACGACGCCACCCTGGAATGGTATTTCGCGCCGAAAGCCATGCTCTCGGTGGGGGCGTTTTTCATGGACATGAAATCGTACGTGACGTTCGGCACGGCGCCCGTGACCTATTACAATAATACCTTCAAGAAATTCAACACCTATGTGATCCAGTCGCCGACAAATATCGGCGCCAGCAACAAGGGTGTGGAGCTCAGTTACCAGCAGGGTTTGTGGGGCGGCTTCGGCGTGGTGGGCAACTACACCTATACCAATGGCAAGGCCGACGATGGTGCGGCCGTGGTCGGCAGTTCGCGCGGTACCTACAACCTGGAAGGCTATTACGAGGATGAGCGCCTGAGCGCACGCCTGGCCTACACCTACCGCTCCAGCTTCCTGGCCGGCCTGTTCAGCAGCTCGCCGCAGTATGTGCATGGCGTGGGCAACCTGGCCGCGTCGGTCAACTACAAGATCGACGAGCGCTATTCACTGACCTTCGACGTGCTGAACCTGAATAACCCGGTGCTCAAGTATTACGGTGCCAACCAGGACCAGCCGACGGCCCTGTATTCGAATGGCCGCCAGTATTATTTTGGCCTGCGCGCCAAGCTGTAGTGGATAAGGCCTGACGAAATTGCCGAGTGCCGGTGTCGTCAGGCGTCGTCATTTTTCAGGCTTTCCGCCACAAGCGGTGGGCCTGCTTTTTTCATTTGGAACTGTTTGACCATGACTATTGCTTCCCAACGCTACCTCGCCCTTGACGTGCTGCGCGGCCTGACCGTCGCCCTGATGATCGTCGTCAATACGCCCGGCGACTGGGGCAGCGTGTACGCCCCTTTCCTGCATGCCGAATGGCATGGCTTTAGCCTCACGGATCTGGTATTTCCCAGCTTCCTGTTTGTCGTCGGCAACGCGCTGGCGTTCGCGCTGGGCAAGTATGAACACCTGGGACACGGCGCCGTTCTGGCCAAGCTGTGCAAGCGCAGCGCGCTGATCTTTTTACTTGGCTTCCTGCTGTACTGGTTCCCCTTCTTCAAGATCGATGACGCGGGCCAGTTCGCCTGGTCGCCGCTGTCGCACACGCGCATACCGGGCGTGCTGCAGCGCATCGCCGTGTGCTACCTGGCCGCCGCCCTGATCCTGCATTACTGGAAGACGCGCGGCGCGCTCGTCTTCAGCGCCTGCGCGCTGCTCGGCTACTGGGCCATCCTGGCAAACTGGGGCGACTACAGCCTGCACGGCAATGCGCCGGCCAAGCTGGATTTGCTGCTGCTGGGCGACAGCCATGTGTACCACGGCGAAGGCATCGCCTTCGATCCGGAAGGGATACTCGGCACCTTGCCCTCGGTGGTCAACGTCATCGCAGGCTATCTGGCGGGCAGCTTCCTGCGCCGCACGGCGCCGGCGCAGCTGCGTTCCGCGCTGTATCGGCTGGTGGTGGCCGGCGTCATCTGCGTGGCCGTGGCCCTGTG
>RCUS01000462.1_pt1 | contig 27254 bp, 21 predicted proteins | sample 2166221 | NCBI WGS metagenome assembly RCUS01 (sample SAMN09932758, study PRJNA488358) | compost metagenome | isolation source: compost soil in cyclohexanecarboxylic | place: Germany: Experimental Botanical Garden | reverse complement strand
ATGATCCGCGCTTGCGGGAAGTGGTAGCCGACCTTGTTGTACACCGCGTCGAACTGGATGTTGGCGCCCTTGTAGATCCGTGGGCGGTCAGCGGTAAAGGTTGAAGATCCGGTGAAGCTCATGCCGTCCAGGCGCTCGCCGCTGGCAAATTCACCCGCACCGGACGACTGCGTCAGGCGTTTGGCGCGGTCATCCATGCACGGCTCGAAATACGGTGCGCCAGCAGTCGGGGCGGCGCCGTTGGTGCGGAAGTTGCGCGCAACGGTCTGGCTGTCTGGCAACACCGCATAGCTTGGGTGTTCAAGCTTGGCGTGGAAGCTCATTGCCGCCTGCTCGACCTCGGTGCCTTCTTCCGGCAGGAATACCGCCTTGGCCTTGGTGATCTGCTTGGTGAAATCCAGGGCGGTTGTGGTTACGTCCACTTCCCCCCCGGCGGAGATACCGTCCAATGCGTGGCGTGGCAAACCGCCGTCCCAGCCGCCGACCTGAGCCGGGTCGAGGTTGGCCCACAGGGCATTACCGGTGTTTTTCAGTTCCTGTGCCTTGGCCGGGTCGAGCATATCCAGTGGCGGGGTCGGTGGGCGTTGGCCCACGGTGCTTTCCATACCGCCAATCCAGAACGGATAGCCTGGGTTTTTCAGGCTGCCATCGGCGTTGCGGTTGGCTTCACTGCGATCCACCAGCACCAACGAACCGACCGCCCGCGGGGCTGCATCATGATGGCCGGAGTCGTCATCGCCCTCTTCTTCGTCCTCGTCGTCATCCTGCTCGGCGACCAGGGTTTCAGCCAGCTTCGGAATCACTGCGACTTTGCCCGGCATAGGCGCCATGGCCTTGCCTGGCAATGGAACGATGGCGGGAATCGGTGTACCGGCGATGATTTCGCCGTCCGGCAAGGCCCGAGCCCCCGCCGCTGGCTTGCCGCTGCGCAGGGCAAACGGCTCACTGTGGTAACCATCGGCACCTTGCGCAGAGACCTCCAGACGGGTGCCCTCTTCGAACACGTCATGCACCCGCCACATGCTCCACATGCCTTGGGCAAAGTGCGGATAGAAGTGGCAGTGATAGATGGCGTCGCCTGCTACGCGGTTGCGGTTACCCGAGCCACCGTTGGCGATCTCGTAGGTATAACCGACACCAGGGCCAATGCCCTGGGCATCAACGTAGTCAGAGTTGTCGTCATTGGGGTTGAACAGCCACTGGTGTCCGTGCAGGTGAAAGATGTGCTGCTCGTGGCCGTTGTGGGTGTTGCGAAACTTGACGAAGTCGCCAATGTAACTGTGGTTGACGTTGGCCGGCTCTGCCGGAAACAGCGCCATGGTGGCCTTGACGCCAATCTGATCAGCCTTGGGCTGCTCACCGGGGCGAATGTTTTCGAGGCCAACGTTGGCCGGTACGTCCACCAGCATGGCCACGTCACCGACCGTGTGCGAGCTGAGGAAGAACTCTTCGTAGGCACACGACAGGCAATCATGCATGGGGCCGACGCCCAGGCGGTTGGCCACCACTTCAGCGCCCATACCGCCAGAACCGTAGTTGATCATGAACGAGTCGCGGGTCGGCTCCAGCACATGCCCCATTACCGGGTCTGCCCAGTAACCGGGGAAGGCTTGAGTGGCAGCCGCTTCATCGGTGAACTGCGCGGCGAAGTCGCGAAACGGCTCCAGGCGATTGGGGATCGCCGGGTTGCGCTTGCCAATACTCTCCAATGGGTAGGTCGAGGGCGGAAAGCTGCCATCGGCATTGGGCCCCATGACCACGGCGTCGGTTTCACTGGAGATGATCTCATTGCCATCGACCATGGCGATGATCGGCGAACCGGCCTTGCCTTCACGGATCCACGGTTCACGTTGCGGGTAGCGGGCCTGGTAATCGACGATCGGCTGGCCGGTCGGGGCGCGGCCGGTGGTGCTCAGGCGCATTTCTTCTTCGGTCAGGGTGTTGCGGTAAGTACGGGCATTTTTTGGCAGCACCACCACCTGACCGAACAAGCCGTTGGCGACGTTACCGGCAGCGCCTTCACCGCCGAACGTGGCGCCCTGGCTGGTCGCGGCGAACGCGCCTTCGCGCTCGGCATACAGGGTATAGGTACGGCTGGCGCCTGGAGCGATCAAGAAGTTGCCATTGCGCCCGGTATTGGCGGCAATGTCGCCAATGCCGTTGACCGCTTGCATGCCGTTGACCTGAAAGCCTACGTGGCGGTCGGTGACCTGTTCGTCAGCAACGAAACCATGTTCACCGCCCTGCTCATTGCCTTCAGCGCCTTCGTTTTCCTCGGCCTCGTTCTCTTCGCCTTCGTTTTCTTCTTCGTGATCGAGGCCGTGCTTGTTCGGGTTGGCCTGGTAGGCCAAGAGGTTTTGCAGATTGATGGTTAGACAATCACCCGCTGCGACCCGCAGTACGATCGGCCGCGGACGTTTGTCCGGGCGTAAGGTGACCTTGCCAGGTACTGCCGCGCCGCCGTGATCCAGCGACACCTGGTGTTCGTCGACCACGTCGCGACGCAGGGCGAACATCATGCCGTTGGCATTCTGTGCACCTAACCGGTTGAACATCAGTGGCTGGTCAAGCGCCACCACGTTGGCCACCAGGTTGCGCTCGCAGCGCACGGCAGCCTCGCTTTCTGTTTGCCAGCCAAAGGTGACGGCAGTCAGTAGCAGAGAGGTCAGAACGGAGCCTTTGATCGGAGTCATCATGGCGTGCCTCGGGTGGTGCAAGTGGACTCTGGAACGGCTTGAGCAAGCCTCATGCCATAGTTTTTTATTGTTATTTTTCAGCCAGTTGGACTACTGAATGAATCTCAATTGGGGATTTTCCCCCGGTATTCCCCACATTTAGGGGGCCCTGTCCAGACACCGTCACAACGGTGCGTCCATCGCCAAGCCCTGCAACCGCCGGTACTGGCGCAACACTTTCGGCACATAACGCTGGGTCTCGGCATACGGCGGCACTACCCGTCCACGCCGCATCACCGCGTCAGGCCCAGCGTTATAGGCCGCGACGGCCAAGGTAATGTCGTTGTCGAACAGGGTGAGCATGCGCTTGAGGTAGCGTGCTCCCCCCTTGATGTTCGAAGCCGGGTCCAAGGCGTTCTTGACCCCCAACTCGCGTGCAGTGTCCGGCATCAGCTGCATCAACCCGACCGCACCGCTGGCGGAACGGGCATTGGGGTTGTAGCGCGACTCGGCCTGGATCACCGCATGCAGCAATGCCGGTGGCAGGTCGTTGGCTTCGGCCGCCGCCGCTACCAGCTCGGCATAGGGCATACCGGTGATCAGTTGTGCCTGACCGCTGCTGGCCAGGCCTACTTCAGGCTCGCTGACCACCCGTTCATACTTGCGACCCGGACGGTGGACGTTGGACAGGACATAGCCGCCGTCAGCCTTGATCGAAATGTACACATCAGCCAGGACCGGATCGGTCACACTCAGCCAGACAACAATTCCCGCAGTGAGCCAGTGCATGATTGCGCCCTCCCCGTTGCGTTCCCCGAAAAGTGGGGCATATGCCCCGATTGCCGAGGCTTTGAGCTACTGACGCAAGCACTGTGCCGCCTTGCCAGGCCCACAGCGCAAAGGCTCGGCGCAGACGCGCACGGCAATTGCATGTGGCCTTGTAGGCACACGATGGAGGGCCTTGGCATGAACAAAAAAAAAGGCACACAACAGGGATTCACCCTGCTCGAACTGCTGGTGGTGTTGGTGGTACTGGGTTTGCTAGCGGGTATCGTCGCGCCCAAGTATTTCAGCCAGTTGGGGCGTTCGGAGGCCAAGGTGGCACGGGCGCAGATCGAAGGTTTGAGCAAAGCCCTGGACCTGTATCGCCTGGAAGTGGGGCATTACCCCAATTCCGAGCAAGGGCTACAGGCGCTGGTTACGGCACCCAGCGACGAGACCCGCTGGTCGGGCCCCTACTTGCAGAAAAAAGTCCCCCAAGACCCGTGGGGGCGCAATTACATCTATCGCCAACCCGGGGAAAACGGCGAGTACGACCTGCTCTCCATGGGCAAAGACGGTCAGCCCGGTGGCGAAGGCGAGAACGCCGAGGTCACCAGCTGGCAGTAAGCGGAGGATCAGCACATGCGCTATGAGCTCAAGGCATTGGGAAAAACCGGGGTGGTGCTGCTCACGCTCGACGCCCAGGACGCCGGACAAGCGCGCCTGCAGGCTGAGCAACAAGGTTTGCGGGTGGTCAGCGTGCGTAACTGCGAGCAGTTTGCCAAGTTGCGTTGGCGTCGCCGCGAAACGTTCGATCTGGTGTTGTTCAGCCAGGAGCTGACTACCCTGCTCAATGCCGGCCTGCCACTGATTGATGCACTGGAAAGCCTGGCCGAAAAAGAAGCGGCGCCGCAGGCACGCAAGACCCTCGGTGAGCTGGTGCGCCTGCTCTATGAGGGTAAATCCTTCTCTCAAGCCTTGGCTCAATTACCCAGTGTGTTCCCGCCACTGTATATCGCGCTGGTGCAATCGAGCGAGAAAACCGGCGCCCTCGGTGATGCCTTGGGCCGCTACGTCGCCTACCGCAAACGCATGGACGAAGTGCGGCAAAAGATCGTCAGCGCCTCGATCTATCCACTGTTGCTGCTACTGGTCGGTGGCGGTGTAGTGCTGTTTTTGCTCGGTTATGTGGTGCCACGTTTCAGCCTGGTATTTGAGGGCCTGGGCACCGAACTGCCGTGGCTCTCGCGGTGGCTGATGCAAGCCGGGATGTTTTTGCATGCTCACCAGGCGCCGCTGGGCCTTGGCTTTCTCGGGCTCATGGGCAGCCTGTTCATGGTGCGCCGCGACCCACGGGTGCGACGTTGGTTGAACCGTCAACTGGAGCGCCTGCCGGCCCTGCACCGGCGCCTGGTGATGTATGAACTGGCGCGGTTCTATCGCTCCTTGGGTATCTTGCTTCAAGGCGGCATTCCGATTCTCACCGCCATGGAAATGGCCCGCGGCTTGCTCGGCGTCGCCGCCAAGCAGCGCCTGGAGCATGCGTGTGAACGGGTGCGTGAAGGGCTGTCGTTGTCGGCGGCGCTAGAAGCCGGACAATTGGTGACGCCAGTGTCGCTGCGTTTGCTGCGCGCGGGCGAACAGTCGGGCAACCTCGGACAGATGATGGAGCGCAGCGCCGACTTCTACGACGAAGAAATCAGCCGCTGGATCGAATGGTTCGTGCGCCTGTTCGAACCCCTGCTGATGACCTTCATTGGTTTGCTGATCGGCTTTATCGTGATCCTGATGTACATGCCGATCTTTGAGCTGGCTTCCAGCATTCACTAGCCACCAACGTGACAATCCAACCCAGTTGCTGTATAGATTCGGCCACCAAGGGGAGCCCGGCAACGGGCTGAGAAACCGCTGACAGCTGCAGCGCGGTGACCCTTCGAACCTGATCCGGATCATGCCGGCGAAGGGATGGGGATTGCCAACCTGCCTTTTTGCCGGTCTCACTGCGAGGCCGCCGATGTCTGAGTTATCCGGTCTCGCTGTCGCCATCTTTGAGGACAGCACCATGGCCGAACGCTTCACCGATACCCTTCGCCGCCAGAGCGAACCGAGCTGGACGCAATCGATCGAACACCGCTTCGTCAATGAATTGCTCGACGGCACCCTGGACGATGCAGTGCTGATCAATTACCTGATCCAGGATCACCGCTTCATCGATGCCTTCCTGACCCTGCTCGGCGCGGCCATTGCTACTGCCGACACCTTCGAGGCACGAATTCGCCTGGGCCGTTTCACTGGGGTGATTTGCGGTGAGGAGAACACTTACTTCCTGCGTGCCTTCGAGGCCCTTGGGGTCAGTGAGGCGCAGCGCCTGGAAGCTCCCGACGCGGTGCCGACTGCAGGTTTCAAGGCCATCATGCGCGAAGCGGCCGCCACCCGATCTTATGCCGCGGCACTGGCGGTGCTCAACGTCGCCGAGGGGCTTTATCTGGATTGGGCGCTGCGTGCACCGAAACAATTGCCGCCGCGCTTTGAGCACGCTGAATGGATCACCCTCCACGACAATCCGGACTTTCAAAGCTTCGTCGCCTTCTTGCGCGCTGAGCTGGACCGTGTGGGGCCGGCGCAAGCGCAGATCAGTACCGACTTCTTCCTGCGCGCGGTTGCGCTGGAGCACGCTTTTTTCGACGCTGCTTACGATATCAAGGGATAAGCCATGGACATCTTTGATCGCCTGAAACAAGCCGCCGCTGCAGACTGGAACCGCTACGTCGACCACGACTTCGTCCGCCAGATGGGCGCGGGCACCCTCGCTCAGCCAGCCTTTCGCAAATACTTGGTGCAGGACTATCTGTTTCTGATCCAGTTCGCCCGTTCCTGGGCCCTGGCGGCTTACAAGAGCCGCACGCTCGCCGATATTCGCGCTGCGCAAGCAGGGTTGGCGGCGATCCTTGATGAAACCGAGCTGCATGTGCGGCTGTGCCAACGTTGGGGGTTGTCGCCCGAGGACCTGGCCGCCACACCGGAGCATCAAGCGACTGTGGCCTACACCCGCTTTGTCCTCGACTGTGGCGCTGCGGGTGATTTGCTGGACCTGCATGTGGCCTTGGCGCCTTGCGTCATTGGCTACGCCGAAATCGGCCGCAACCTGACGCCAAATGGCATCGAGGCGCTGGCAGATCATCCGTATCGCGACTGGATTGGTGAATATGCCGGTGAGGGCTATCAGGGCGTTGCCAACGCGGCCCGTGCGCACCTGGACGACCTGGCCTCACGGGCAATGACTGAACGCCGTTTCGAAGAGCTGGCCAAGCTGTTCGCCCAGGCTTCGCGGCTGGAAGCGGACTTCTGGCAGATGGGCCTGGACACCCGCTAGGACCACAGCCGGGCTTGCAGATAAATTTGTGGGAGCCGGGCTTGCCGGCGATGGCATCGGTGCGGTGTCAGCTATTGCTCGGTGCCTGCATCGCTGGCAAGGCCAGCTCCCACAGAATCAGCACATGACGGTATCTCGCACAAATAATGCAAGAGGGCCTGTCAGCGCCCGATAGCCCGCGCCGCGTCCGAGGTGTACATGTCCGGGGTGAACTTCGCTTCGTTGAGAATCGGCCCCTTCTTCGCCTCGTTGGTCATGCCGTAACCGGTGTACTGCCCCGAGTTCAGGTCCATGAAAAACTGCGAACCAGCCTGCCAGCCACTCATGTCCGGGTGGTAGTAGTAGTTGAGCATCGCATGCTTCCACAACTGCCCACGGGCGTCGTAGTTGTCGGCCATGACCGCGTTCCAGGTGTCTTCATCGATGAACAGCACGCGTTTGCCATAGACGTGGCGGTAACCTTCCTTCAGGTCAGCCTCCACGACCCACACCCGCCGCAACTCATACCGCATGTACTCAGGGTTGGGATGGTTGGGCGTGAGCAATTCGGCGTACTTCACCGTCGCCGCGTTGGCCTTGTAGGCGTTGGCCGGGCTGAAGATTTCGCGCTTGCCCAGCAGTTTCCAGGTGAAACGCTCCGGTGAGCCGTTGAACAGGCGGTCCTCGTCGACCGTCATGGTGCCGTTGGTGCCGATCATGGGCTGGTCGTAGCCATAACCGGGCATCTGCCGCACGCGACGGGTGGACGGGCTGTAGTTCCAGGCCTGACGCGGGTTGGCGAGGAAATTATAGGGTTCGTGGGAAATGCTGATCACGCCGTTATCACGGGCCGGCTTGAGCGTGGTGTTGTAGCTCATGGCCTGGATCTTGTCTTCGGTCTTGGGCTCGACGGTTGGCGAGTTGGCCTGGGACAGGTTGCGCGCATGGGCGCGCCCCCAGCCGATGCTGCCGTTGGGCAAGACCGAGGCCAGGTCGCTGACCTTCTCTTCGGTGTAAGCACGCGCCGGCAACTGGTGGTTCCACAGCACTTCCATACCGCTCTTGGGAATCGGGAACGGAATCTGACCGAGCCCTTCGATGCCCATGCCATCATCGACCAGTTTGGCATGCAGGGCGTTGTACTTGGCGCGATCGCAGACATAATCCGGGTAGCGGAAATCGCGGTGGCCAGGGTAAATATTCATCTTGTACGAGCTGGGGTACTTTTTCAGCAACGCTTTCTGGCCGTCGGTCAGGTTCGCTTCGTACTGCGCCATGTTCTGCGCCGTGATCACCAGGATCGGCTGTTCTGCAGCGTAAGGGTCCACTGGCTGGTCACCAGAGAATTTCACATGGTTCCAGCCTGGCACTTCGCCCAAGTACTTGCCGGTGTACGGCGGGATAGTACCGGCGGCGTTTCCGGCTTTTTCGGCACCGACGCAGGTCAGCTCCTTGCCCAGCTTGTCGGCTTCCTGGGGCGACACCTGCGCCGCTGCGCTACCGATCAAAGCGGTATTGGCCACCATGGCGGCCGCGAGCACGACACCTGTTGTTGTTATTTTCATGTATTGCCTCCTTCGCTGATAAGGCTTTCGGGTGTTACCCATTCTTCGCGTTCTGGCGGCGTATTCATCGTCCGGAAAGACTAAGAATCGAACTGGGCGATGGTTTTTTGCAGTTCAGCCTTGAGCACTTTGCCGGTGGCATTTCGCGGCAGTGGTGTGGTGTGCAGGTAGACCTGTGCGGGTACTTTGTAAGCTGCCAGCCGCGCTGCGATATAGGCGCGAATGGCCTCGGCATCCAGACGTTCGGCAGCACGAATAGCCAGGGCCACCGCCTCGCCCAGGTGCGGGTCGGGAACGGCGAACGCGGCGGCCTCCTCGACCCCTGGCATGTCGCCGATACAGGCCTCGATCTCGGCGGCGGAAATTTTCTCGCCACCCCGGTTAATCAGATCCTTGACCCGGCCACTGATGCACAGAAAACCCTCTTCATCGAGGTAGCCAGTGTCACCGGTATCGAGCCACCCCTCGCGCAAGGTCGCAGCGCTTTCCTCGGGCAGGTTCCAGTAACCACTCATCAGCGTCGGTGAACGCAACCAGATCAAACCGGGGGTACCGGCTGGCAACGGCTGCTGGGGATCGTCACCAATACGTACATCGACAATCGGCAACGGCCACCCGCAGCTGGCGGGTTTGTAGACGAACTGGTCACCCCCGATGGCAGCGCCGATACCATTGCTTTCGGTCAGGCCATAGCCGCTGCCGCCGATGGCATCGGGCTTGCGCTCAATCATGCTGGCGAGCAAGGCGCTCGACGACGCACCGCCACCCAGGCCCATGCCAAACAGACTGGCAGTGTGCGGGCCAGCAAAACGTGGTGAGGCAAGCAACTGCTGCATCATCACCGGCGCGCCATTGAACTGGGTGCAGCCCTCGTCACGGATCAGGTTCAAGGCTTGCTCGACATCCCACTTGTACATCAGCACCAGGCGTCGGCCGGCGCGCAGGGCCAGGAGGAACTGCGCATGCAAGCCGCTGACATGGAACAACGGCACCGCCATCAAGGTGGTCGGGGCAAAGCCGCTGTTGACCACCACACTGATCCGCTCGGGCGAACTCAGGGCGCAGAACGCCCCCTGAAACTCCAGCGCGGTCAGCGCCTGGCAGATCGCCCGGTGGCTGGACAGCACGCCCTTGGCGCGGCGGGTGGTGCCCGAGGTGTAGAGAATCAAGGCCGGTGCATCAGGATCGAGGTCAAGCGTAGGCACCGGCAAAGGCACCGCAGCCAGCAACGACTCATAGCCCGCGCAGTGCGCGGCCAGGGGCTGCTGCGCATTGGCGCCGACGACAATGGTCGCCAGGCCCGTAGCCGCCAGGTCATCGGTCAGCACCTGCAGGCGGGCGTCATCACACAACAGCAGGCTGGCGCCGCTGTCCTGCAGGCCATGCACCAACTCATCTCGCAAGCCCCAGCTATTGAGTGGTACACACACCGCGCCGCAACGCTGGATCGCGGCAAACGCCACCAGCCAGGCCGGCTGATTGCGCATGGCAATCGCCACCCGCGCACCCGGCTGCAGTTGATAGGTTTCGCTCAATTGCCCGGCGAGACGATCGACCTGGTCGAAGTACTGGGTGAAAGTCAGACGCTGGCCCTGCCAGACCAGAAACTCGCGGTCGCCATGCACGCGACCGGCGTCGATGGCCTGCGACAGGTTCGCCGCCGTTTGCCGAAAATAGCGCGTCCCACCGCCTGCCGGGGTGACTACTTCAAAGGGTGAACCGGGTGCAATCAGTTGCGCCCAGGCGCTGTGCCAGCGTTGCTCGGTCATAGTCTTCTCCGCTCAGGCGCACGTCGTGCTCAGGGCCGCATAGCGCTCGCAATGAAAGTCGCGATCCCCCAGGCAAGCCTGGGCGACACGTACCCGTTTCAGGTACAGGCCGACGTCCAGTTCGTCGGTAACACCGATGCCGCCATGCATCTGCACCGCTTCGTTACTGACCTTCAAGGCGCTATCACCGGCTTTCCATTTGGCCAGGCTGACCAGCCGCCCACGCGCGCTAGCGTCCAGACTGTGGTCATCCAATGCGGCAAGGGCAGCCATGACCGCGCTGCGGCTCAACGCCAGGTCGACATACAGCTGCGCGGCGCGATGCTGCAGGGCCTGGAAGCTGCCAATCGGCGTGTCGAACTGAACGCGGGTCTTGAGATATTCCAGAGTGGTGTCAAACAATTGCTCGGCAGCGCCCAGCAGCTCCGCCGCCAGGCACGCCCGGCCACGGTCCAGGGCCAGATCAAGGCTGGCCCAGCCCGCCCCGACCCGCCCGAGCAGTGCCTCGCGCCCGACGCGCACCTGCTCAAGGCGCAAGCGTGCGCAGTTGCGCGCATCGATCAACGGCAATGCGCTGCAGCGCAAACCAGGCGTGTCGGCAGGCAACAGGAACAGGCTGATGCCCTGCTCGTCACCGGCCTGGCCGACGACGCGTGCCGCGACCAGGTAGGCATCAGCACCCAGGCCGTCGAGCACCCAGTACTTCTCGCCCTGCAGGCAATAGCCGTCGCCCTCGGCGCGAGCTTCAAGCGCCGTGTCCTGTGGCGCGTGACGGGCCTGTTCGTCGAGGGCCAGGGCCAGGCGCAGGTCACCGGCGATCAACGGCGCCAGCCAACGATCCTGCTGTGCAGCGTTACCGGCCAGGTGCAGCAGCGAGCCGCCGAGCACCACGCTGGACAACAACGGTGTCGCCGACAGGTTGCGGCCAATGGCTTCGAAGATCGGCCCCAGGCCCATGCAGCCGAAATCCAGGCCACCCAAGTGCTCGGGGAACGGAATGGCGCTCCACCCCAACGCCACCGCATCGCGCCACAATTGCGCGTCGAAACCCTCGCTACCGCCTTGGTCACGCAGGCGGCGCTGGGCGGAAACCGGGCTACGAGCGGCCAGAAAGTCGCGCGCGCTGTCGGCCAGCAATCGCTGTTCGTCGCTGTAGACCAGGTTCATGGCGTCACTCCTTTCTTGGCATCGGGCAGGCCAAGCACGCGCTTGGCAATCACATTGAGCTGCACCTCCGACGCGCCGCCGGAGATGGTCAGGGCGTAGCTGTTGAGCCAGCCGCGGGTTATTGCCAACTGCTGCTCAGTGAAGGGATCGAGCTGCCAGCCCATGGCATGGGCTCCCATGAGGTCGAGCAGCACTTCGAACTTGTCGCGCTCCTGTTCGGTGTGCACCAGTTTCATGATTGCCATCAGGCCGCTGATGTCGTCGCCGACCTGGGCCGCCTGGCCCATGCGCTGTACCGTCAGGTCATAGGCCCGCTCGTTCATCGCGCAGGCCACAGCGCGACCCTGCAGCACGTGCTCGCTCTGGCTGCGCGGATGCGGTAAGTACTGACGCAGCAACGCCAGCAGGTCGACATGGGATGGCAGGCTGATTTCGCCGAACTTGGACATCGCCTTGCGCTCGTGCTGCAACAGGCGCTTGGCCAGGTTCCAGCCACCATTGAGCGGCCCGATCAACTGGCTTTTGGGGACGTTCACACCGTCGAAGAACACCTGGCAAAACGCCGATTTGCCGCTGATCAGGTCAATCGGCACCGGATTGACCCCAGGGCTGCGCATGTCCAGCACGATCAGGCTGATGCCTTCATGCTTGGGCGCCGCCGGGTCAGTGCGCACCAGCGCATACATCCAATCGGACTTGTCACCGTAGGAGGTCCAGATTTTACTGCCATCGACGACGAAGTGATCGCCAGCGTCGCGGGCGCTCATCTTCAGGCTGGCCAGGTCCGATCCGGCGTTGGGCTCGGAAAAGCCCTGACACCAGCGCACCTCGCCACGGGCCATGGGCGGCAGCAAGGTGCGTTTTTGCTCCTCACTGCCAAATTCCAGCAGCACCGGGCCGAGCATCCATACACCCAGGTTGATTTGCGGCGGCCGACACTTGAGGCGACGCATCTCGCCTTCCAGCACCGCCAGCTGTTCAGCACTCAACCCAGCGCCGCCGTATTCTTGTGGCCACTCGGGACAGAACCAGCCTCTGTCGCGCATGCGCTCGAACCACAGCTGCGCGTCGCTGCTGGGGAACTGCGGTTGTTGCGCGCCCCAGACCACGTCTCCCTCGCCCATGGCGGTGCGCATCGAAGCCGGGCAGTTGGCCTCAAGCCAAGCCCGGGTGTCGTGCCTGAATTGCTCGATGGTGCTCATATGTTTGACCCTTGTTATTGTTGGATGGCCCTAGCGCTGTGGACGCGGCATGCCCAGGCCGAACTGGGCGATCAGCTCGCGCTGGATCTCGTTGGTGCCACCGCCGAAGGTCACCGTCACCGAGGCGCGCACTTCGTACTCCAGATCGCCATGCAGCAGGGCCGCCGCCGAACCGCTGCGCAGCGCACCATTGGCACCGACGATCGCGGCGAGCCGACGCAGGATTTCAATCGCCGACTCCGAGCCATAGACCTTGGTGGTCGAGGCCAGCGCCACGTCGATGCGTTCCTGTTCAAGGTCGGCGGCAATGCGAAAGTTGATCAGGCGCATGGCCTCCAAACGTGCATAGCACTCGGCAAGCGAGCTGCGTACCCAGGCCTGGTCCATCGCTCGGCGCCCCTGTTCGTCGCGACTGCGCGCCCACAAGTAGACCCGGCGAAACAGCCCAGCGACCTTGTCCGACCAGGACCCCAGGCCCAGGCGCTCATGGTTGAGTTGCGCGGTGATCAGCTTCCAACCGCCGTGCAGCTCACCGACGAGCATGTCCCGAGGCACTCGTACGTTGTCGTAATAGGTCGCGGCGGTCGGGTTGCTGGTGGTCGGGATCAAGGTGCTGGAAAAGCCCGGCAGTTGCGTGTCGAGTATCAGGATCGATACGCCCTTGTGCCGCGCCTGGCTCGGGTCGGTGCGCGCGGCCAGCCAGATGTAGTCGGCCGATTCAGCGCCAGAGGTCCAGAGTTTGTTGCCGTTGACCACAAAATGGTCCTCTTCTGGCCGCGCCGTGGTCTTGAGCACCGCCAAGTCGCTGCCAGCGCCAGGCTCGGAGTAGCCGATGGCGAACATGATTTCGCCAGCGGCGATACCGGGCAGAAAGCGCTCCTTTTGCAGTGCACTGCCATGGGCAATCAACGCCGGGCCAACTGTGCTGATGGTCACGAACGGCAGCGGTGCGCCGGCAATGTTGGCTTCTTCAAAGAAGATCAATTGCTCGGTGGCCGCGTAGCCCTGGCCACCGTGTTCCTTGGGCCAGCCCACGGCCAGCCAGCCATCACGGCCCATCTGCCGAACGGTCTGGCGAAACAGCTCGCCGCCTTCCTGGCCGCGTAGCTGTTCGCGCAGTAGCGGGGTCATCAGCGCCTGAAAGTAATCGCGCACCTGGTGGCGCAGCGCCTGTTGCTCGGGGGTGAGATCAACGAACATGAGCGGCTCCTTAGGCTGCGCCGAGAATCAGGCCGCTGGTGGGTACGCCAGTACCGGCGGTGACCAGCACGTTGTGAACATCAGCCACCTGGTTGACCGCGCTGCCACGCACCTGGCGCACCGCCTCGGCAACACCGTTCATGCCATGGATATAGGCTTCACCCAGTTGCCCGCCGTGGGTATTGATCGGCAACTTGCCGCCACGGGCATGGTGGCCGGCGCGGATGAATTCCTTGGCCTCGCCGCGACGGGCAAAGCCGAACTCTTCCAGCTGCGGCAGCACGAAGGGGGTGAAATGGTCGTAGATCACTGCGGTTTGCAAATCTTCAGGGCCGAGCTTGGCCTGACGGTACAGCTCACGCGCCACCACGCCCATTTCCGGCAGGCCGGTGATGTCGTCACGGTAGAACGAGGTCATGATCTGCTGACCACTGGTGATGCCCTGGGAGCCGGCCTTGATGATCACCGGCTTTTGCGGCAAGTCACGGGCACGTTCGGCCGAGGTGATGACCATGGCCACGGCGCCATCAGACTCCTGGCAGCAGTCGAGCAAGTGCAGCGGCTCGCAAATCCAGCGCGAGGCCTGGTGTTCTTCCAGGGTGATCGGTTTGCCATGGAAGAACGCCGCCGGGTTGGTCGCGGCAAAGTCGCGTACCGCCACGGCCACCCGGCCGAAGTCCTCGGAGGTGGCGCCGTAGGTGTGCATGTAGCGCTGGGCGAACATGCCGACCCAGGCCGCCGGGGTGTGGAAGCCGTGGGGCATGTACCAGCCGTAGTTGACGTTCTCGAAGATCGGCGTCGAGGCAAAACCGTAGGTGCCGGTGCCGAAGCGGTACCAGGAGCGCTCGTTCATCGCTCGATAGACCACCACCACCTTGGCCACACCGGTGGCCACCGCCATGGCCGCATGCATCACCGGCCCGCAGGCCGCACCGCCGCCATGCGGCACCTGGGAGAAGAACTTGACGTCCTTGCAGCCGAGCAGGCGGGCGATCTCGTACTCGGGCACCTTGTCCACCGAGTAGGAGCTAAAGCCCTCGACCTCGGACGGGTCGATGCCGGCATCCTTGAGCGCACTCAAGGTGGCCTCCATCGCCAAACGCAATTCGGTACGCCCGGAGTGCTTGGAAAATTCGGTGGCGCCGAGGCCAACAATGGCGGCGCGCCCGCTAATCGATGAATCGGTCATCTGTATGTCTCCGCCTGTCAGGGCAAGATCAGCGCGACCGTGCCGGTCACGTGATTGCCCATGGAATTCTTGCCGCTCAGGGTCACTTCCACCGTGCGGGTGGCCGGGTCCTGACCCGTCACGCTGCCACTGAAGGTCATGCGGTCGCCGGGGTAGTTGGGCGCACCGAGCTTGATCTTCAGCGACACGAACTGCGCCTGCGGCCCTGCCCAACCTTCGACAAAGCGCTGCACCAGGCCATTGGTGGTGAGGATGTTCATGAAAATGTGCGGCGAGCCCAGGGCTTTGGCCGCGTCGACGTCATGGTGGCCGGGAAAGTAGTCGCGGGTGGCAATCGCGCCACCCGCGATCAGGCCGACGGTGATCGGGATCACCAGCTCCGGCAACGCTTCGCCGGGCTGCACGTCGTCAAAGCACTTGGTGTTCATCGAGGTCATATTTCCATCCCAGCTTGTCGTTATCGCCCAGCCAGTGGCCAAGGCGTTCCAGGCATGCGGCCGATCCCCCCAGGGCAAGGCCCAGGGCGCGGCTCCAGTAAAGAAAACGGTGAATCGGGTACGTCAGGTCGACGCCAATGCCGCCATGCACGTGCTGCGCGCTGTGGCCGATGCGGTGCCCGGCTTCGCAGGCCAGGTAGGCCGTAGCCAGGGCTTCGGACGGCGCGGCAAGGCCGGCGTCAAGCCGATAGCACAGTTGCCAGAGCGCGCTGCGCAACGCTTCAAGGTCGATATGCGCATCAGCCATGCGCATCTGCACCGCCTGAAAGCTGCCGATCGCACGACCGAACTGCTCGCGCTCGCTGACATAGGCCACGGTGCGGCGGATATGCTCATCACTGACCCCCAACTGCAGCGCCGCCAGTGCCGCCTGACTGCGTGCTTCCAGCCAGTCCAGCGCTGGCCCCGGCAACAACTGCTCGGCGCTGATGCGCAAGCCTTCGACCTGGACTTCGGCGACCGGCTCGCCATGACTGAGCACCCCAGGCACCCGGCGAATCTGCGCCGCGCTCAGGTCCAGCAGCACCAAGCGCGCCTGGCCTTCGGCTTCGGCCAGTACCAGCGCGGCCTGGGCTTGCAAGCCGAAGGCGAGTGCTGACACGCGGCCATTGAGCAACCAGCCGCCTTCACAAGGTTGCGCCTGCAGCTCGATGCCGCACGCGCTGGCGCGGGCTTCAACCGACAACGTCAGGATGACCTCGGCGGCGGCAGCGCGAGCTGCCCATGTGGCCGCGTCAGCCAAGGCAAAATGGGCCAGGGTGGCCGCCGCCAACTGGTGTCGCCACAGCGGTACCTGGCCAAGGCTGCGACCTTGGGCCTGAAGCACCAACATCAGCTCGGTCATGCCCAGGTCGCTGCCGCCGGCGTGCTCGGGAATCGCCAGGGCGTGCAGGCCGGTTTCCACGCACAGGCCCCAGAGATCACCCATCATCGCTTCGCCGCTGCTGTCCCAGAGGCGCAAGGCATCGTCGTCGCAATGATCGGCAAACAGGCTGTCGGCCATCTGCGCAATAGCGCGCTGGTCGTCGCTCAGGTCGAAGTTCATGACGCCTCCTGGTCCACAACCGGGCGGAACAGCGGCAAGGTCTGTTGCGCGTCGAAAACCTGAAATTCCACCTGCAGGCGCTGGCCAATCTGCAGCTGCCCAGGCTCGACGCCGACCAGCCCCGCGATCAGACGCACGCCCTCCTCCAGCTCGATCAGGCCGATGGGGTTAGGGTGCTCAAACGGCGCCACCACCGGGTAATGCATGACCACGAACGAATACAGGCTGGCCCGGCCGCTGGCCTGGACGGTGTCCCAATCAAAGCTGTGGCACTGGATACACACCGGTGCCGGTGGGTGACGCAAGGTCGAGCAGGCGCTACAGCGCTGAATCAGCAGCTGTCCCTTGGCACAGCCTTCCCAGAAGAAACGGCTATCGTCGCTGATGCCTGGCAGCGGCCGCTTGGCTGTCACTGGCGTTTCACTGCTGGCTGCAGCGGGTGCCTGGGCAGCCGCCGGGCGGAACTTGAAGACCCGGAACAACAGTTCGCCCACAGGTTCATCACCCGAGGCTTTCTCGACGAAATGGCTCATCACCAGGGTGACGAAGAAACCCGTACCCAGGCCGGTGGTTTTCTCTTCTCCAACCGACGCCAGGCGTGTGGTGTAGTACAGCTTCTCACCCAGACGCAAAGGCCGGGTAAAGCTCAGCTCGGAGTTCACGGCCACCACTGAGTTGTAACCGTACTGCTCAAACAGCTTGAGCACTTCGTAGGGATTCTCGGCGGTGGACCCAGGCGGGTAGTTGTTGGCGTGAAAACCTTCCAGGGTCCACACCTGAAGCATCGCCGGCGGCGCGATCAGACCTTCATGGACACTTTCGAGGGCCGCGGCGGGGTTGGTGTAGAGCGGGTTGTTGACGCCCATGATCTCGCACCATTGGCGGATCATCGGTGCGTTTACCTCATCCCAGGCGTACACCCGCCCGTATTGGCGCCCCACCAGGGCGCTCACATTGGACAGCAATTGTGGATCTGCCACAGTCGTCTCCTGCACAGTGAGGGCAGCGGCCGGCACGCCGGCGCTGCCGGGGTCGATCAGGTCGGCAGCACCTGGGCCGCGTCGAGAAAAGCCGGGCGCTCGCCGCCGCCATGCAGCAGCAGGTTGCAGCCGCTGGCATAGGCGGCCAGCGGTGAAGCCATGTACAGGCAGGCGTTGGCGATATCTTCTGCGGCCGCCATGCGCCCCGCTGGGATACCGGCACTCACCGCGGCGATGCCGGCGTCGGTGCCGTAATGCAAATGCGCCTGTTCGGTCAGCACCAGGCCAGGACTGACCGCCACCACCCGCACCTTCGGCGCCCACTCCACCGCCAGCGATTGCACCAGCGCCAACACGCCGGCTTTCGCCGCGCCATAGGCAGCAGTGCCCGGTGATGAACGCAAGGCACTGATGCTGCCGATGAACAGGATGCAACCGCCGTCGGTCTGCGCCTGCATCAGTCGGTTGGCGTGCTGGGCCACATTGAAGGGCGCGATCAGGTTGAGGCGGATGATGCTCTCGTGAAAACGGGGCGAGGCCTCGGCGGCCGGTGCCCGGGGGCTGCCACCCGCGTTGTTGATGAGCACATCGAGACGGCCATATTCATGGCTGATTGCATCGAACAGCGCTTGCAGCGAATCGCTGTCACGCACGTCGGCCGGAATAAACGCCGCGCTGTTGCTACCATGCGCGGGCACCTGCAGTGGTGCATGCCGGGCACAGACGATCACCTGGGCACCGGCGGCGAGAAATTCGCTGGCGATCCCCGCACCGATACCCTTGGTGCCGCCAGTGATGAGCACCACCTTGCCGCTGAAATCAAACCCCGTGTGCTGTGCCATGTCGTGTTCCTTGTTCTTTTGACAAGGCCCACTCTAGGGACAACGTTCGCCGCGTACTTCGTCTGAACGGACGATGAATTACGCAGGCTCAGGCAAGGACACTGGCGGCCAACGATACGTGCGCACGAGGATGCCCATGACCGATTCCGCCGCTTTGCCGGTACTGCTCGAATACCCGCTGCCAGGCGTGGCCCTGCTGCGCCTGAACCGGCCGCAGGCTACCAATGCCCTGAGCCTTGAACTGCAGGCACTGCTTTCGACGCACTTCATCGCCCTGGCCGAAGACCCGCAGGTGCGCTGCATCCTGCTCACCGGTGGCGACAAGGTGTTTGCTGCCGGGGGGGACATCACCAGCATGGCCGGGGTTGGCGCCATCGATATCTACAAGCGTCATACCGAGCGGGTCTGGGCGCCGATTCAGCATTGCCCAAAGCCGGTGATTGCCGCGGTATGCGGCTATGCCTATGGCGGCGGCTGCGAACTGGCGATGCTCGCCGACCTGATCGTCGCTGGCCGTGGCGCGCGCTTCTGCCAGCCGGAAATTCGCATCGGCATCATGCCCGGCATTGGCGGCACGCAACGTCTGGTACGGGCAGTGGGCAAGGTCAAGGCCATGCGCATGGCCCTGACCGGGCAGCCGATCAGTGCCGAAGAAGCCTGGGTGGCAGGGCTGGTCAGCGATCTGGTCGACGACGATCAGGTGCAGGCCAAAGCCCTGGAGCTGGCGGCCGTGATTGCGGCAATGCCGGCGTTGGCGGCGGAACAGATCAAGGAAGTGATTCTCGCCGGTATGGACGCGCCACTGGAAGCGGGGTTGGCATTGGAGCGCAAGGCCAATGCGTTGTTGTTCGCGTCGCGTGACCAGAAGGAAGGCATGCAGGCGTTTATCGACAAACGTCCTGCGCGGTTTGAAGGGTACTGACGCCTTTCACCTGGTAGCCGCTGCCACCAGGCCGCAACAGGCAACCGTCCCTGGCGCCTGCTTCGCAGTCGATCGCAGCCTGGCGGCAGCGGCTACGTCGGGTATTTAAATACTCATCAACAACTGCCCACTGTCGACCCGCAACTCGACGCCATTGATCGCCCGCGACTCGTCACTGGCCAAAAACAGCACGCTGGCGGCGACATCCTCGGGCAGGCAGGTGCGTTGCATCGGGTCGCTGTCGATGGTCATGCGCGCGGGGTCGAGCCCGGCCGGCCAGCTGGCGCGGGTCATATCGGTGAGCACGCTGTCGGGGTGCAGGGTGTTGCAACGAATACGGTATTTACGCTGGCGACAATGCACAGCCACCGACCGCGACAACGCCGCCACGGCACCTTTCGAGGCGCTATACGCCAGGTAGTCAGCACGCCCAGCCAACGCCGCAATCGACGACATGTTGATGATCGAGCCGCCGGTGGCCTTCATCAATGCAATCGCTTCACGACAACCGAGGAACACGCTGTCGCTGTTGATGCGCAGTACCTTGTGCCAGTCCTCCAACGATGCCTCCTCTATCGAACCCTTGCGCAGGATGCCAGCGTTGTTAAAGAGGATGTCGAGGCGACCATACCGCTCGCCGATGAACACCATGACCTGCTGCCAGTCGTGTTCGCTGCTGGCATCGTGACGAACGAATACAGCCGCTGCGCCGATTTCCTGCGCCAGCGCTTGACCCTCAACCTCGTCGATATCGCTGATCACGACCTGCGCACCTTCGGCGGCCAGCAGGCGTGCACACGCACGACCGATACCGTTCGCACCGCCGGTAACCAGGGCGATCTTACCTTGCACTCGTCGTGTCATAAGCCACTCCTTGTTGTGTTGGGTTGCAGACTTGCCTTGCGATCGCATCACCTGCGCGACGCCCTGAGAACACACAATCGGCCAGCGACAGGCCACTGATATACAAATGCGAAGGGATACCCAGGGCCGTACGCCCGGCGGCATACAAGCCGGGGATAGGCTGACCTTGCGCGTCAAGGGCAGCGCCCGTGTCTTCATCCACTTTCAGCCCGCCCAAGGTCAGCGCGCCAAGGGGAAAGATCGGGTTACCTACCGAAATGTCACAGGCGTAAAACGGCCCCTGATCGAGGACCTGACGGCTGCCGGGGGATTTCCCGAAAGCATCTTCGGCCTCACCACGGGCTGCGGCATTGTTGCGCTGCAGGGCCTGGCTCAAGGCCTCGACCTGCATGCCGCTGGCCTTGGCCAACTGTGCAGCGGTCTTGCCCTTGCGTGGTTTGCACAGCATCAGCATCAAGGCAGGCAAGCTCTGGAACCACCAGTACCCGCCAAACAGCGCCTGGCGAATGGCCTTAGCCCGCAGCCTGGCATCAAGCACTAGCCAGGCACGACCGCCCTGCTCCTCCATCAAGGGCTGGCCCAGGGTGGCGCCATAGACTTCCTCGTTACAGAAGCGTTGGCCCTCACGGTTGACCACGATCCCTTTCGGCCAGCAGTGCGGTGGATTGATGAAGCGCCAGGCCGATACCCGCTCCAGCCCGGCGCTGGCTGCCCCGGCACTCTGACCCAGGCGCAAGCCACTGCCATCGCAACCGGTGGCACCGACCTTGAAGTTGCGTCGGTAGTCCGGCGCATGCTCGCGCATCAGCTCACGGTTGAAGATAAAGCCGCCGGTGCTGAGTACTACTCCCTGGCGCGCGCGCACCCGATAAGGCCGTGCGTGTTCGCGTTCCAGTTGGCTGACGCGCTGGCGCAAGCGGTCGCAATAGCCCGGTGCGAGGTTCTGCCAGCGTTCGGCGCGGGCAGCCAGGCGTGCGTGGGTCTTGGCCGCTTCGCTACCAGGTGGCAGGCGCCACAGTTCGGCACCGATCACCCGGCCCTGGTTGTCCTGTACCAAGCGCCGGGCCGCCGATTGCAGCAACGGCCGTACCCCGGCCTTGAGGCAGGCGCTGTGCAGGTGAGCGTAGAGCACCGCGCCACATTGGCCCTTGCCCACGGTGCGATGGCCGCGGGGTGCGGGCGGCTGGCTGCCGGTATGCGACGGCACCAGTTCGTTACCCGAATAGTAGAGAAAATAGCCATCAGCCGGATACGAGGTCTTGCCGCCTGGCGGCATCTCATGACTGTAGGGCGCGCCGTGGCTTTGCAGCCATTCGAGGTTGGCCACACTCTGCTCGCAGAATCGCTGCAGAGTGTTATCGCTGACCACGCCGCAGGTTTCGTGCTTGAGGTAATCGAACATCGCTTGCGGGCTGTCGCTGATGCCAGCGGCGCGCTGCTGACGGGTACCACCGCCGGCGTACACCACGCCGCCACTCTTGGCACTGGCACCGCCGCCAGTGAAGCGGTCGGCAATCAGCACATCGACACCATTGGCCCGGGCTTCGAGGGCGGCACAGGCACCCGCCGCCCCCCAGCCGATGACCAGCACGTCACACTGTTCATCCCACTTCAGTGTATGGCTGTCGCTGACCCGCAACGGCGCGAGGATGGCGCTGCAGCTTGAAGGGGTATCGGTCGTCTGCATGACAGCTCCTAGCGTTGGCTGGCAAGGTGATTAGCGGCCACATAGGCGAAAGTCAGCGCCGGCCCCAGGGTGCCACCGGCACCGGGATAGCGGGTGCCCATGACCGAGGCCGAGCAGTTGCCGATGGCATACAGGCCGCTGATCGGCTGGCCATCCTCACGCACCACCTGGGCATCGGCGTTGGTCAGCAGGCCGCCCTTGGTGCCGATGTCGCCGGCGTCCATGCGCATGGCATAGAAAGGCCCCTTGCGCAGCGGCGCCAGACACGGGTTGGGTTTGATGTTGCTGTCGCCGTAGTAGCGGTCGAAGACGTTGCCGCCGCGGCCAAAATCCGGATCGACGCCAGTGCGGGCGTAGTCATTGACTTTGGCCACGGTGTTTTCCAGCCCGGCGGCGTCAACGCCGATCAACTGCGCCAGCTCAGCCAGGGTGTCGGCTTTCCAGTACAGGGCATTGCGCCACTCCTTACGCAGGCGGCTGTCGGGCATGACCTGGGCCGGCATCAACGGGCCCATGGCGTAGTGCTGGCGGAAGTGGCCGTCAAAGACCACCCAGGCCGGTACGCTGTTGCCGCCGGTAACCTGGTTGTCGTGGTACATGGCGTCGACAAACTCCAGGTACGGCGCCGCCTCATTGACGAAACGCTGGCCCAGGCCATTGACCACAATGGCACCGGGGAACGCCCGCTCGGCAAAGATGCCACGGGGCTTTTCCTCGCCGGGCACGGCGATGGTCGGCGCCCACCAGGCCCAGTCCATCAACGCCGTGGCCGCACCCTGGGCCATGCCGGCCTGCAACGCGGCACCGGTATTGTTGCCCGGCGGTGTGGCACTCCAGGCCATGCGCGTCGGTTGCGGCAGGTACTGCTCACGCAGCGCCTGGTTTTGCTCGAAACCACCGGAGCCCAGAATCACGCCGTGGCGCGCCTTGAGAGCCAGTTCGCGGCCGTCGCGGGTCACCGTCACGCCAGTGATTCGCCCGTTTTCGCTGATCAGACTGGCGAAGTCGGTGTTCAGCCACAGCGGTACATTGCGGTCCATCAACGAACGGCGCAGCGAAGCCACCAGCGAACTGCCCAAGGCGGCGCGGCGGTCATACTTGCTCTTGCGCCGCCATTTGAAATCGAGCTTGTAGCGCAGCATCAGGCCGAGGATCAGCAACTGCCAACCAAAGCCTCGGGCCATGGCCTTGTGCGCATGGCGGGCAGTCCAGGCGATGCGGCCCATCAGCAGGGTTGAGGGCGACGGCTTGCGCAGGTTGTCCAGTTCCTCACCCAACAGGCTGGTGTCGAACAGCTCAGGGTCCAGGGTGCGACCGCCTGGCAAGGAACCGGGCAGATCTGGGTAGTAGTCTGGATACTTTTCCGCCACCGCATAGCGCACGCGGCTGGTGCGGGTGAGGGTCTCGATCATCTTCGGCGCGTTGTCCAGGTAGGCGCGCAAACGCGCTTCCTCGACCTGGTCACCGGCGGCGGCCTTCAGGTAGGTCAAGGCCTGTTCGACGCTGTCGTTACCGCCCTTGCGGGAGAAGTAGTGATTGTTCGGAATCCAGATACCGCCGCCGGAAATCGCCGAGGTGCCGCCGTACTTGTCGCTCTTTTCCACGATCAGCACACTGAAGCCCTGATCGGCGAGAAATACCGCCGAGGCCATGGCCCCGGCACCCGAACCGACGACAATGACGTCGTAGGCCGTTTGAGTCTGAACTTGAGCTGTCATTATTGTTATGCCATTGGCTGAAGGACAGCGTCGATGATCGACTCCGTGTCTGGCGGGCTCATCGTCAATCCGGACTAGATGGGGACCTACCCCTGTCAGCCGTTGCGCTGCGTCTGCATCGCTGGCCAGGCGATAATCAGACAACGAGGGCGCGCTTGCCCGCCCAAGGCTGTGCCTGCTCCATCTGCCGGGCCAGGCGCAATAAGCCATCCTCCCCACCCAGGCGTGCGGTGAACATCATGCCCACCGGCAAGCCCTCCTCGCTCCAGCCCAGCGGCAGCGAGATGGCTGGCTGCCCGCTGACGTTGGCCAGCGCAGTAAACCCGGCACTGCCCATCGCATGCTGGGCGTAACTGTCCCAAGGCTGATCCAGCGACAACAGCCCAATACGCGGGGTCAGGTTGGCCGTCACGGGTGAAAGGATCAGGTCAAAACGCTCAAAGTGACTTTCCATCAACGCGCCAATAGCCTCAAACGACTGCCGCGCCCGATACAATCCCTCGCCCGTGGTTCCCCGCGCCCGTTCAAGCACCACCTGGGTGATCTTCTCCAGGTCCTGTGCCGTTACCGCCCGTCCCAGCACCTGCTCTCGATCTTTCACCAGGGTGGTCAGGGCCGTGCCGATAACCGTGCCATGAGCACCGAACATCTGACGCGGATCGACCCCCAGAGTCAGTTCCTCCAGCTCATGCCCCAGCCCCGTCAATTGTTTGATGGTTTGCTCCAGGGCCGCGGCAATCGCCGGCTCCAACGGTGAGCCGGTCAACGACTGACGCACCACCGCGATGCGCAATTTGCCGGGTTCGCGCTCAAGCTCCTCAATGTAAGGCCGGGTCAAAGGCGCACTCCAGTACGGGCTACCCGCCTCATGGCCCTGCCCCACATCAAGAAACAAGGCCATGTCGCGAACACTGCGCGACACCACATTGCCGACACTGGCACCAAACCAGCCTTCAAAATGCCCCGGACCGCTAGGCGTGCGGTAGCGGCTGGGCTTTAGCCCGACCAAGCCACAATAAGACGCCGGAATACGGATCGAGCCACCGCCGTCGGTAGCATGCGCCACCGGCACGATCCCGGCCGCCACGGCACTGGCCGCGCCGCCGGAGGAGCCACCCGCGCTGTGTTCCAGGTTCCAGGGGTTGCGGGTCTGCCCCCAGAGCAGCGACTCGGTGGTGGTGGTCAGGCCGAACTCCGGGCAGGTTGTCTTGCCAAACGGCACGGCGCCGGCCAGCTCGTAACGGCTGATCAGCGTGCTGGTGCGGGTCGCCGGCGGTGCATCCTTGAACAAACGACTGCCGTTGCTGGTGACCGTGCCTTTAAGGTAGGTGTTGAGGTCCTTGATCAATATTGGCACCCCGGCCAACGCGCCCTCGGTAAGAGGCTTGCCACGTTGAGCGAGCAGCGCGCGGGCATAGTCTTCATGCAGCATGTTGACCGCCTTGACCTTGCCATTGACCGCGCTGCAACGCGCCAGGGCTGCGGCCAGCAGGTCTTCAGCGCTAAGCTCCCCCTTGCGCACCGCCTCACTCATGGCCCAGGCATCCAGGCCCTGATACTCACGGTCCGAAAGACCGGCAGCACGGGCATCGGCAAAGCGTCCGAGCATACCGACACCCGCCACCAAGGCACCCGCCTTGAGCACGCTACGCCGGGGCCAAATGCCAGGCGCTTCAGTGGTTGAAGACGGGGTTTCGCTGCGGTACTCGGTCATGGCTACTTCCTGTTCAAGGTTCAACAATCGGGCATCGACGGGGTGGGACTATCAATCGGCAGTGACCATCGCGGACATCGCCGCCAGGTAGTGCTCGCCGTAAGGTGGCAACACACCCCACTCACGACGCGGGTCATGGGCCGGGGCCTTGAACACGGTACGCATGTGGCTGAATTCGAGGAAGCCCTCGCGACCGTGATAATGCCCCAGTCCAGAAGCCCCGACTCCGCCGAAAGGCGCGTCGTGCATGGCCGCATGCATCATGACCTCGTTGATGGTCACGCCGCCAGACAGGCTGTGCTCAAGCACATGACGCTGCTCGTCCAGGTCGGCACCGAAGTAATACAGCGCCAACGGCCGTGGCCGCGCATTGATGTCGGCCAGTACCGGATCAAGTTGCTGATAGGTCAGCACCACCAGCGCCGGGCCGAAAATCTCCTCACGCATGATCAGGCTGTCATGCGGTGGGTTGATCACCACCTGTAGCGGACGCCGACGATCACCGATATCCAGCGGTACAGCCTCAGGCAGGCATTCGACCCGTGCGCCCAGGTTGCGCGCCTCCTGCACATAGCTTTCCACCCGCTCGACATGGCGCTGATTGACCACGGCAACGACATCCGGGTTGCCGGCCACCGTCGGGTTGAGCTCTGAGTAGGCGCTGCGCAAAGCAAGGAGAAACGCTTCGAGGCTGGCCTCGGGTACATAGACCAGGTCCGGGTTGATGCAGATCTGCCCGCCGTTGCTGGCCTTGGCCACGGCGATACTGAAGGCAGCACGCGTAAGGTCAGCACTGGACGAGACAATCACCGGCGACTTGCCGCCCAGCTCCAGGGTCACCGGCACCAGATTTTGTGCAGCGTTGCGCATCACCGAACGCCCGACCTCGGTGCTGCCGGTGAACACCAGGTGATCGAAAGGCTGCGCGGAAAACACCTTGGCCACTGACGAATCGCCGGTAATGACCGCAACGTCCAGCGGGTCGATGTGCTCGGCAAACAGCTGCTCCAGCAACTGCGCGGTGCGCGGCACCACATCGGACGGTTTGAGGATGGCCCGGTTACCCGCCGCCAGGGCGGAGGCCAGCGGGCTGAGCAAGGTGTACAACGGCGCATTCCAGGTACCAATGATACCGACGCTGCCCTTGGGCTGGTGCATCACCCAGGCTTCGGCGCCCAACAGATCATAGGGTGCAAACGGCTGGCGCTGCTCATCCTGCATCCAGCCTTCAAGGTGGTCGCGGGCGTGCTTGAGCGAAGCCAGGGCGCCCAGCACATCATTCATCAGCGAAAAGCCGGCAGGCCGGCCGCCGAAATCCAGGTCAATCGCTTCCGTCAGTTGGGCATGGTGGCGCACCAGCAACTCGATCACCTGCTGCAAGCGCTGGCGGCGCGTCTGCGCGTTGACCGCGCCAGCGCTGTTGAAGGCCTGCTTCTGGCTGGCCAGCAGACAGGTCAATGTATCTACGGATGAAGTCATCGGGTTCCCCTTGGCTCGCATGGGTGGTGGCTGGCGCCACATTAGCGGCGAGCAAGGGCCTGCGCCTCGTCCGATCGGACGATTACCCGGCATCTGCGTTAGTCCGTTAAGACGATGTGTACACACGGCCTGCGACCAATACTGGGATCACGAAAATCCCACCCCATGAGGTCAGTCATGGCAACGCCAAACATCGGTTTCGACCCCCAGGCCTTTCGCACCGCGCTCGGCACCTTCACCACCGGGGTCACTATCATCACCACCCAGGCCGAAGACGGCTCTCCGGTGGGCATTACCGCCAACAGTTTCAACTCGGTGTCACTCAACCCGCCGCTGGTGCTCTGGAGCCTGTCGAAAAAAGCCCGCAGCTTGCCGGTGTTCAGCAATGGCAAGCACTGGAACGTCCATGTGCTGTCTACCGAACAGGAGCAACTGTCCGGACGGTTCGCAACTCAGGGTGAGGACAAGTTCGCCGAAATCCAGTTTGACAACGGCGTCAGTGAAGCACCGCTGTTGCAGGATTGCACCGCGCGCTTCCAGTGCCGCACAGCATTCCAGTATGAAGGCGGCGACCATGTGATCTTCGTCGGCGAAGTGCTCGCGTTCGACCACAGCGAGCGTGCGC
>RCUS01000461.1_pt1 | contig 27268 bp, 26 predicted proteins | sample 2166221 | NCBI WGS metagenome assembly RCUS01 (sample SAMN09932758, study PRJNA488358) | compost metagenome | isolation source: compost soil in cyclohexanecarboxylic | place: Germany: Experimental Botanical Garden | reverse complement strand
GTTGTTCTGCAGAATCGAAAACGCCCCTGGAACTGCCTCCGTGCAGGCCGAACCAAGGGCGGGTGTTGCTCATTGCCATTGCCTGACCCGTGGTCGCAAGTCAGACAGTGCTGGACGCTTTGCGAACTTCCAGCGAAGAAACCGCTGTAGTCGCTAGGGAATCACTTCTTGTCGCGGATCGAGAAGTTGGCCATGTGCTCAAGGCCTTTGATCAGTGCGGAGTGGTCCCAGTTGCTGCCACCGATGGCCGCGCAGGTGCTGAACACCTGTTGCGCGTTGGCAGTGTTGGGCAGGTTGATGTTCAGTTCCTTGGCGCCTTGCAGGGCCAGGTTCAGGTCCTTCTGGTGCAGGCTGATGCGGAAGCCTGGGTCGAAGGTGCCCTTGATCATGCGCTCGCCGTGTACTTCGAGGATCTTCGAGGAGGCGAAGCCGCCCATCAGTGCTTCACGTACCTTGGCAGGATCGGCGCCGTTCTTGGCGGCGAACAGCAGGGCTTCGGCGACGGCCTGGATGTTCAGGGCGACGATGATCTGGTTGGCGACCTTGGCGGTCTGGCCGTCACCGTTGCCACCGACGCGGGTGATGTTCTTGCCCATGGCCTGGAACAGCGGCAGAGCGCGTTCGAAGGCGTTCGGGCAGCCACCGACCATGATGCTCAGGGTCGCGGCTTTGGCACCGACTTCGCCGCCGGACACTGGGGCGTCGAGGTAGGCAGCGCCGGTGGCCTTGACCTTCTCGGCAAAAACCTTGGTGGCGGTTGGCGAGATCGAACTCATGTCGATCACCACCTTGCCTTCGCCCACGCCCTCGATCACACCGTTTTGACGAAACAGAACATCCTCAACGTGAGGGGTGTCGGGTACCATGACGATGATGAACTCAACGGCTTCGGCCACCGCTTTTGGGCTGGGCAGTGGTGTAGCGATGAGGTCGGCGGGCACCGGGTCATGGTGGGTAGAAACGAACAGTTCATGACCTGCTTTTTGCAGGTTTTGGGCCATGGGTTTGCCCATGATACCAGTGCCGATGAAACCGATTTTAGCCATGAGAAATTGCCTCTTTTCTATTTATTGACCCCATACAGTTACGTGTCACGGAACTGTATGGGGGCTTTGGTCTCGATCAGGCCTTGAGCCAGCCGAGCCCCGCTTTGGTTGTTGTCAGGGGCTTGTATTCCGCGCCCACCCAGCCTTGGTAGCCAATGCGGTCCAGGTGTTCGAACAGGAACGCGTAATTGATCTCGCCAGTGCCGGGCTCGTTGCGCCCAGGATTGTCGGCCAACTGGATGTGGTTGATCGCAGCGAGGTTGGCTGCCATCGTGCGTGCCAGGTCCCCTTCCATGATCTGCATGTGGTAGATGTCGTACTGCAGGAACAGGTTTGGGCTGCCGACCTGTTCACGGATCTCCAGCGCCTGCTTCGTGGTGTTCAGGTAGAAACCGGGGATGTCACGGGTATTGATCATCTCCATCACCAGCTTGATGCCCACCGCTTCGAGGCGGTCGGCAGCGTACTCGAGGTTGTCGAGCAGGGTGTTTTGCACCATGAGCGGGTCCACACCCTGCGGCGTTATACCGGCCAGACAGTTAACCTGGGTGTTACCCAGCACCTTGGCGTACTCAATGGCAGTGTCGACGCCGGCACGGAACTCCTCGACTCGTTCCGGCAGGCAGGCGATACCACGTTCACCCTTGGCCCAGTCGCCGGCGGGCAGATTGAAGAGCACCTGCTGCAGTTGGTTGGCATCCAGGCGGGCGCGGATCTCCTCTACGGGGTAATCGTAGGGAAACAGGTACTCGACACCACGAAACCCAGCCTGGGCGGCGGCTTTAAAACGGTCCAGGAAGTCCACCTCGGTGAACAGCATGGACAGGTTAGCGGCAAAACGAGGCATGATCGGCTCCGGGTCAGTCCAGTGGCAGGATGGAAGTAGGGGCGTCGGCCCGACTGGTAGCCAGCGCCTCAAATTCGTTAATGGCGTTGATCTCAGTACCCATGGCGATGTTCGTGACGCGTTCCAGGATTACCTCGACCACCACCGGTACGCGGAAGGTTTCCATCAGTTCGCGGGCCTGGGCGAAGGCGGTGGGCAACTGGTTTGCGTCGAATACACGGATGGCCTTGCAGCCTAAGCCCTCAACCACGGTCACGTGGTCCACGCCGTAGCTACCCAGCTCTGGCGCGTTGACGTTTTCGAACGACAGTTGCACGCAGTAGTCGATGTCAAAGCCACGCTGGGCTTGGCGGATCAGGCCGAGGTAGGCGTTATTCACCAGCACGTGGATGTACGGCAGGTTGAACTGTGCGCCCACCGCCAGTTCCTCGATCATGAACTGGAAGTCGTAGTCACCAGACAACGCGACGACCTGGCGCGCTGGATCGGCTTTCACCACGCCGAGAGCAGCGGGGATGGTCCAGCCCAACGGCCCCGCCTGGCCGCAGTTGATCCAGTGACGCGGCTTGTACACGTGCAGGAACTGGGCGCCGGCAATCTGCGACAGACCGATGGTACTGACGTAGCAAGTATCCTTGCCGAAGAAACGGTTCATTTCCTCGTACACCCGTTGCGGCTTGACCGGCACTTCGTCGAAGTGTGTCTTGCGTTGCAGGGTGCGTTTGCGTTCACGGCAGGCTTCAGCCCAGGCTTTGCGGTCCTTGAGCTTGCCAGCGGCCTGCCACTCGCGAGCTACCTCGAGGAATACATCGAGGGCGGCGCCTGCGTCGGAGACGATGCCGAGGTCCGGGGTGAATACGCGACCGATCTGGGTCGGTTCGATGTCCACGTGCACAAACGTGCGGCCTTCGGTGTAGACGTCGACAGAGCCAGTATGGCGATTGGCCCAGCGATTGCCGATACCGAATACCAGATCCGACTCGAGCAGGGTAGCGTTGCCGTAACGGTGCGAGGTCTGCAGGCCACACATGCCCGCCATCAACGGGTGGTCATCGGGCAGGGTGCCCCAGCCCATCAGGGTCGGGATTACCGGCACGCCGGTCAGTTCGGCGAAGGCCACCAGCTTGTCACTGGCGTCGGCGTTGATGACACCACCACCGGCGACGATCAGCGGGCGCTCGGCGGCGTTGAGCATGGCCAGAGCCTTCTCGGCCTGAATGCGACTGGCTTGGGGCTTGTGCACCGGCAGCGGCTCGTAGGCGTCGATGTCAAACTCGATCTCGGCCATCTGCACGTCAAATGGCAGGTCGATCAGTACTGGGCCGGGCCGGCCGCTGCGCATTTCGTAAAATGCTTTCTGGAAGGCATAGGGCACCTGGCCCGGCTCCAGCACGGTAGTGGCCCACTTGGTCACTGGTTTGACAATGCTGGTGATGTCGACGGCCTGGAAGTCTTCCTTATGCAGTCGAGCTCGAGGGGCTTGTCCTGTGATGCAGAGAATCGGAATGGAATCCGCCGAGGCACTGTACAGGCCAGTGACCATGTCGGTGCCGGCCGGGCCGGATGTGCCGATGCACAGGCCGATATTACCTGCGTGGGTACGGGTGTAGCCCTCGGCCATGTGCGAGGCACCCTCGACATGGCGGGCCAATACATGGTCGATTCCACCAATTTTTTTGAAGGCAGCGTAGAACGGATTGATTGCGGCTCCGGGGATACCGAATGCGGTATCGATACCTTCACGGCGCAGCACCAGAACGGCGGCCTCGATTGCTCTCATTTTGGCCATTGTGTACTCCTTCGCACGGGTCGATAATTTTTGTAGTGGAGATCAGTCTGTATTAGGCTTGCGTGCGTTAGAACACCTGAAAATTGTTTTCTGTCGATATGAAAGGTATCGAATGGCACGGTACACAGAACTGCATAGCTTCGTTCAGGTTGCCCAGAAGGGCAGCTTCGCTTCTGCCGCGCTGAGCGAAGGCGTTACCCCGGCAATACTCGGTAGGCGACTAGATGCGTTGGAGAAACGCTTGGGCGTGAAACTGATGCACCGATCGACTCGGGGTTTGCGCCTGACCGAACTTGGGGAGCAATTGCTGGAGCGCGCTAGGTTACTGCTGCGTGATTTTGACGACATGGAGGCCGATATCAGTGGCTGCGGCTCCATGGTCAAAGGCAACCTGATGGTTTCGGCGCCCGCTTCTTTTGGCAGAGTTCACGTTGCCCCTCACGCATTGGGGTTTCACCAAGAGTTTCCCAACTTGAAGCTCTCGTTCAACCTCACCGACAGCCTCGTCGATCTGGTTAGCGAGGGCTACGACATGAGCATCCGCATTGGCGGGGTAACCGACCCGAACTATGTAGCGGTCAAGTTGTTCAGCAATCGTCGGGTAGTTTGTGGCACCCCTGAATACTTTGCCCGGAATGGCCGTCCGAACACCCTGGAGGACCTGGCCGACCACAATTGCTTGGCATTTACTTTGCAGGGCGGTCAGCAACGGGGCTGGGTATTCCAGCGCAATGGCCGACAGGTAGCGATGCGGGTCAGCGGCAGTCTCGCGTGTAACGATGGCGAACTGCTGTTCTCATGGATGCGCCAAGGCTTGGGGATCGGCTGGCGCTCGACGTGGGAGATCCAGAAAGAGTTGCTGAGCGGCGAACTGGTCACGGTCCTGGATGACTTTGCCCTCGATGATTACGATATCCAGGCGGTGTATCCACAGCAGCGCTTCTTGCCAGCCAAGGTGCGGCATTTTATCGACTACCTGAAGCTGGTGTACCAGAGCCCCGGATATTGGGAACAGTGATGGGGGCAGCGATGCACCCTATGGATGCTATAGAGGTCGGGGTTTGGATTATTTCAGTGCTTTGAATGCCTTCGTCGAGGCGGCGCGGCAGAGCAACTTCTCACGGGCGGCAGAACGACTGGAGGTGAAGGCCTCAACTATTTCTCGGTACGTAAGAGACTTAGAGGCGGACCTGGGTATTGCTTTGTTTAATCGCTCAACCCGCGCGCTGAGGCTGACAGAGGGCGGGAGAACATTCCTGGTACATGCTCAGCGCGTGCTGGATGAACTGGAAGTCGCGCGCGCCGCAGCCTCTTCGTTGAATGACGAGCCCCGTGGCGTGCTCCAACTTAACGCACCACCGGCGTTTGCCCGGCACCACATCGTGCCGGCGCTGAGCGAGTTCAGGGCGCGATTTCCACAAATTCAAGTCGATCTTACCTGCGAGGAGAGTCAGGTCAACCTCATCGACGCCGGAGCCGATTTAGCAATACGTCTCGGTTGCTTGCCGGACTCCTCGCTTAAAGCCAGGAAGATTGCTGACGAGCAGTGGGTGCTGTGCGCCGCGCCCTCATTGTGGCATGAGCCGAGCGGACCAGAGCATCCAGAGGCCCTGACGGATCAAGGCTTCATCGCGTCCAGCCAACGTCTGGACCTGTATTGGAGCCAGGCTGGCGAGACAGTCCGGCAAAGTCACACGGTTGCGCTGCGAACCAACGACCTTGAGGCTCAATTAGTCGCCGCGCAGGCGGGGCAGGGCCCCGTCCTGCTGCCGGCTTGGCTGGCCGCTACGGCGATCCGCCAGGGCACGTTGGTACGCTGGTTATCCGCATGGCAGTGCCAGCCAGGGGAGGTAGGCACCTCACTGTGGTTTATCTATCCGCCGAAACGGATCGTTTCCTCAAAGGTGCGCAGCTTCATCGACTTCATGGTGCAACGCATTGGCGAGGCTCCATACTGGCGTCTTTGAGTGCCGGCCACAGTACTCAACTGAAGCGGATATCTAAGGCGCGCAACCAGGTCTGCAGCCCTGCATCCTGGATCGGGATCAGCAGCGCCTCACGATCGGAAGTATTGTAGTGGGCATGCCAGTAACCGGGTGGGGTGACGAAAGCCAGGCCCGGGGTCCAGTCGACCCGAGTCGGGTTAACGATTTCACCGGCTTCGTCGAGTTGTGTACCGACCAGACTGTAGCAACCTGGCGGGCAGTCGACGATGAAGTCCAGCGCAAGGGACTGGTGTCGGTGGGGTTTCTGCACGGCACCAGCCGGGACCAGGCCATACATAGCCCAAAGCACGTGGGTTACGGTGCGAGTTTGCGGGAAGTTACGATTACCGAGCAGAATGCTGACTCGGCTGCGGTCCTTGGCCCGAGGGTCGGCGGCGGCTTGGCGCAAGTGGGCGTTGGCGACCTCGCTGGCATACAGCGTCGGTGCAAAACGGTCCTCACTGCGTGTGGCGCCCAGGTAGCGAAGCAGCGGTTCGTCGTGCACATAGTAGAATCGGCTGTCGCTAGACGCCTGAAGGATGCTCGCATGCATGGCCGGCAGCGCAACGAAGCAGCCTTTATGCCACTCGAAGGTGGATTTGTCATAGGTCAACCGACCCTCACCCTCGATGACGTAGAGCACTTGCGAGGTGGCGTTAGGAGCTAGACGCAAGCTGTCGCCAGCGAGTACTCGTACGAAGTTAGCGCACAGCCCCGGCCCCGTGGCAGGTCCTTCGCAACCCAGTGCTGGGCTTAAGTCCAGCGGTATGACTCGAGACTCGCCCTCCTGACATAGGGACGCCGGAAACGTATGGTACGGCACCCGAGAGATCAGCTTCGCGCCAATGGGATTGGCAGCTTTGCTATACTCGAAGAACTCGGCTTCGACTAAGTAGCTCGGACGTGCTGAGATGATTTGCTCGATCAGGGGTTTGTTCACGGTGTGACCTCTTGATAAACGATGAAAGCGGTGGTGCGAGGTCACTGTACAAACGTGGGGGAGGAGGATTAAGCCCCCAAAGAGCATAGGTGTTGTGCCAGTAGGGGATGTGAACAGCCGCACCATCGTTGGAGAATGACACCCCATATATTGGATGGCACCGTCGTATGCGGACGAGGTCGTGCTCTTCCTCGATGTCGAAGGTTTCAAAAACAGCTATAGCGCCGTATGCCTTTGTCAGCCCCCCGGGCCATAAAGCCATTGGAGCGAGAGCTCCGCGGGAACGGCGACTGCTAAGCCGACTTCCAGAACGCCATTCCCGTGATTCGCGAGCTTCGCATCTCGAACGAGACAGAAGACCGCTTCGTCAATGCGACCCTGACGTTGACCTCGGAACCTGAAGTGTTCAAGGCCAAGGTCTGGCGGATCGATGAGGTTGCGGCAGACAGCTTCCGAATCATTCCAGGGCTTGATTTGGTGTTGGACGGCCCGTTACTTAGCCGCCTGACCGAAGCAGAGCTATCGACTTTTTCTTTTGTGCTCGAGGCCGATGACAAAGAAGCAGAAGGCAGTAGGAAGGAGATTGCCCGTTTCGAGCAGGTCGTAGACCTGCTGCCCCGAAATCAGTGGGGTGGTTTGCGGCATATTCCGGACATGACGGCCGCCTTCGTCCAGCCGAATGATCCGGCTGTCGAGCGTCTGCTGAAGCAGACAGCTGAACTGGCATTACCGTAGCCGCCATGAGAGCTTGATTGCCTTCTCGAACCAGCGTTACTACGGCTCGAAGCTGGTGACCTTCCCCTCGCCGTTCACGGCAGATAAGGCTGTGCGATTGTGCCCAGTGGCTGGTGTCTACGACAAGGGCGGCTCACGTACCAACCTGATCGAAGCAAGAGCCCTAGTTGCTGACCTTGTCACTCGCCTTCAGTCGCCGGCCTTCCGTGAGAGCCGTCGTACCGTGGGAGTGGTCACGTTCAACGGTGAGCAGCAGAAGCTCATCATGGACATGCTCGATGAGGCATGCCGAAATGATCCGTCGCTCGACTCATATTTCTCTGAGTCTGAGCTCGAGCCTGTGTTCGTGAAGAACCTGGAGAGTGTCCAGGGCGATGAGCGAGACATCATCTACTTCTCGACCACCTACGGGAAAGACGCTGCTGGCGCGATGTCAATGAACTTCGGCCCGATGAACCGTCCAGGTGGCGAACGCCGACTCAACGTTGCAATCACGCGTGCTCGCCAAGAATTGGTGCTGTTCTCGACCCTGCGCCCAGAGCACATTGACCTTGCTCGGACGCAAGCCGTCGGGGTGCGCGACCTGAAACACTTCCTCGAGTTCGCCGAGCGTGGGCCGCAGGCGTTGGCAGAGGCTAACTTTGGCAGCGTAGGTGGATTCGACAGCCCGTTCGAAGAGGCGGTCGCAGCTGCTTTGGCCAAGAAGGGCTGGCAGGTTCATACCCAGATTGGTGTCTCCTCCTTCCGAATAGACTTGGGTGTTGTACACCCTGATGCTCCAGGACGATTCCTCGCCGGCGTCGAATGCGACGGTGCTACCTATCACCGAAGTGCGACTGCGCGTGATCGCGACAAACTGCGGGAATTTGTATTGCGGGGACTTGGCTGGGAGATCGTGCGGATCTGGTCGACCGACTGGTGGGTTGATGCCGTAGGGACTGCAGAAAAGGTTCATCAACAATTGACGGAGCTACTCGCTGAGTCGAGAGCCAAGCAAGCCGTCATTGATGCTGCGCATGAGGCGGAGCGCCTGAAAGTCGATGCTGCTATGGCTGAAGTCATTGAGGTGGTGGATCAGGTGGCTGTTGTAGCTTCGACTTCAGTTGCCGAAGCCAATGATCCGTCTGGCGCAATGCCAGAGTTGAAGTACGCGAGAGCTGCCGCGGCTCAAGCAGCAGAAGATACCGTGATTCCTTATGTGCCAGTGGAGCACCTGGTTTACAAGGAAGCAGACCCTGCCGAGGCTGTGGAAGCGGTTGATCCAGACCGATTCTTCGAAGCGAGCTACACAGCTACCTTGGAGCAGATGATTGCCCATGTGGTAGCAGAGGAGGGGCCTGTGCTCGATATGGCGCTTGCACGGCGTATAGCGCGTGCTCATGGCTGGGTTAGAACGGGCTCGCGCATTCGTGATCGCGTCGATCAAATAGCGCGGGCACGATTCCGATCCCATGAAGAGGAGCAGGCAGGAACATTCTTCTGGCCGACTCATCTCGACTCGGATATGAACGTTGTCTTCCGTAGGCCGGGTGATGACGATGCCATTCGCCCACTCGCTGAAATCTGCTTGCCTGAACTACGTGCCTTGGTAGATGAAATGACCAAGCATGGTCACGTAGGAGAGGGGCTGGTTTACGCGGTGGCCAAGGAAGCCGGGGTCGGTAAGCTTGCCCACGCGGGCCGTCAGCGTATCGAAAAAGCGATAAAGCGGATTGCTGAGTGATACTCGAAAGGGGCGCATTACCAGCGCCCCTTTTCGAGTCAGGGTGTAGCACTGGTGCTTCGAATTGCGCTGCTTCTGTGCATACACCAAGGCTAATTTGTAGAGGCAGAACAGGTCAGCAGCGAGATCGTACGCTGCTGACCTGCAAGCCGTCATTTGCCGCGCGGTTTACCAGCATCGCTCCGTTTATCGCGGACTTGACCGTCCTTGTTGCGAGACCGTGGTTGTTCACCACCGCCAGGCTTTGGAACGTTCACGTTGGGGTTGAGAGGGCGACGATCTGTCATACGGAATCTCCTTCATCCAGCAATGTGAGATACAAGAGGTTTTCAGTAATCGTGAGCCGCGCAGAAAGTCATAAACACATCATGTAGTGTTTTTCTTGCTGCGTGACACAACATAATGCGCTTAGCTGGTGTTCGCAAGCGTTTTGGATCCCTTTGAGTGTCAAAATTTTACGCCCGTCCGACGTGCCGACGATTCGATGGCGTATGCTAATGTGCCATCACGCATTCGGTATGGAGCATCGTGATGGGTTGGAAAGGGACTGTAAGATCGCTGCAGGCATCAGCCAGACGAGCTGAGCGCAACGCTCATCGTCGGCAGCGTGAGCTCGAGAAGCGGCAAAAAGAGTTCGATAAGATGGAGGCTCTAGAGCAAGCAGCGTACGAGGTAGAGGTCTATGAAAATCACATCGATCTCCTGCTTTCCATGCACAAAGAATGCGCTGAGCCGGTGCAATGGAAGAAGATCCTCTCAACGCCAGAGCCAAGGCAACCCTTGAAGGCCGGATCGCTCGAGCAAGCCGCACATCATGCATCTGCTACTTATCGCCCTAACTTCTGGGCACGGCTTTTCAAGCTTGAGCGTCGGCAGCGCGAAGCGCTTTTGGTGAGAATCGGCGTTGCCGCTGCCGAAGACGAAAGACTGTTTCAGGCAGAGCTTGATGAATGGAAGACTGCACACGACGACTGGGCTGAGGAGCGTGATATTGCTCTGCGTATCCTCGATGGTGACCGCCAAGCGAAGCTTGATGCTATTGAGGCTTTCGAGTCTTTGGAGGAAATCTCCCACCTAGGCTCATCTATCCAGATGATCGTCCATGAAGGCGGAGTTCTGGAAGCGAAGCTGGCCATCCACGGTTCACACGTTATCCCTTCCGAAATCAAGTCTCTGCTCAAAAGCGGCAAGCTCTCAACCAAAGCGATGCCAGCTGGACGTTTCAATGAGCTCCATCAGGATTACGTCTGCAGCTGTGCTTTGCGTGTGGGAAGAGAGTTGTTGGCCATCCTCCCGGATGACCTAGTGATCGTGACGGCGATGGATAACGTGCTCAACAGTTCGACAGGGCATATGGAGGATCAACCGATTCTCAGCGTCGCATTCTCTCGGATCACAGTCGATGGCCTGAACCTTGAGGCAATTGATCCGTCAGAAGCGATGAAGAACTTTGTGCACAATATGAACTTTAAGAAGGGTGCTGGCTTCTCTGCTGTATGTTCCCTGGACTCCGAAAGGTTTGCCGTAAAAGTATAAGTACAGGTAACTCCTATCCAGCCATCGCATGGATTAGAAACCACTAATTTTCAGTATTGATTCAGAAGTATCGACAATTTGAATGGGTGCGATTTGTGACAATTCCAGACGACCAAAAAATACGAATTTCGGGAATGTGGGACACACTAAAGAGATATGATGGCTATATATCTACGGTTAATTTTCGCTGTGGACTGATAGCGTCGTTCTCAGCAGCGGTCTTCGGCGGAGTGCTACTAAAAGCCGATGCAATACTGAAGTCTGGAATGGAAAGCAATTATCTGCTTGCTGGCTTGCTGGTGTCGTTAGCGTTTCTTGCTCTCCTGAGCATATATTGGGTTATAAAGACGATTTGGCCCGATTTGTCAACCAATGCCGGTGGGGCGAATAAGCCATCATTGTTTTTCTTCGGTTCGGTGGCCAAGGAATTCAACGCATTGACATATGCCTCGGAAGCGGCAGGTCGATCCATAGAAGACTTTGAAAAAGATCTGGCGATTCAGGTTCACGAGGTCGCTCAAGTAACTTTAAAAAAATTCCAAGTGGTATCGAAGGCGGCCAATTGCGTCAAATGGTGCTTGTTGGTTATGGGGTTGATCGTTCTAGTTGTTGTCATGGACAGTTTAGGAGTTAAATTATGTCTTCGCTGAAAAGTGTCTACAAATCGTTCGATTCAGTTTTCGAACGGTCAATCCCTAAAAGCACGCCTGTGTTCGATTCTGCCTTTGAGTCGTATGGGGCTAGGTCACCACGAGTATTGAATGAGCGTCAGACAATCCTCGCCAAGTCTAATATTGCTGAGGCGGAGTACGGTATTCAAGAAGCGATTAGAGGTTTATTTGGTAAAAAGAGAACGAATGCGCATAGTATAGGTGGTCATCCTGACTTTGATCATCTGGCGGAGTCTGAATCTACGGAGCGGGGGTTTAATGTTTCGCTGTTCATGGATATCAAAGGCTCGACAAAACTTGGCCTGATATACAGTCCTGAAGAAGTGTTCTTCATCAAAAATAGCATAATTCGGTGTGCTATAGAAACTATCAGGGCTTTCGATGGTCATGTGCACCGAATTATGGGTGACGCAGTTCTGGCATTCTTCCGCTCCGATGGTGAGTCGGCGCGCAACGCGGCCATTGATGCTCTGAATTGCGGGTGCTATTTAGTGGAGTTTATGCGGCAACATGTTGCGCCGAAGCTTCGAGAGAATGATGTAGGTGATGTCGGTATTCGCGTTGGTATTGATTATGGTCAGCATGATGATGTGCTATGGGGCATGTATGGCTTCCAAGGCTCGTCAGAGGTGACTGCAACATCATTGCTCACTGACAACAAGCTTCGGGGAGCAGCGTAGCCATGCGTAGATCATTCCATGGCTAAGGTGGCCCCTTCTACATCCAAATGCCTATGGCCACCGCCGCTGCTTTCCGTTTTTCACATGGACTGTACAGGCGATCATGTCGAGAATCGTGGAAGATTCCTGACTAGCACTGGCGAAGGCTGCAGGCCGGGAGCCTGGATGGAGGAGGGCGTAGCTAAATAATGTGGTTTTGTCTCTCAGGCTTAGCGAGCGGAGCGTACTCATTGGCTAAGCCTCCAACCCAGTGCTACCCATGCGAACTGCCCCCTATCTCGTCCTGAGCGGCTTTGACAACCGCGTCAGGATCAGAAGAGATGAGATCCTTCGGCAGCTGACCCGCCAAATACGAATTGGATGATTCAAACCATAACGCCATGCTCCAGCCACTCATCCTGGTGGCCAGCACAGCGATGACGCGCTGCATTCCCCGCTGCGCTACCGCCAAGCTGCGTGACTCAATGGCGTAACGCGGCAAATACTCCACACCTTCGTAGCTAATGGAAAAGATCGCACCCTCCAGAAGTCGGTCAGGACAGCTGTCACTTCGCCCCTTAACCGACGCGGGCAACAGCGCATGTAGCTCTGGCCAGGTGAGCCAGTTTCCGCTGGCGATGATCCTCGATTGGGCCTTGGACTGTAAAATGGCCTCTCGACGGGAGGCATTGCTCGCCTTTCGGAATACACGCATTCTGCAAAACGCTCCATAAGCCTTAGGGGGAGGGGTGACTACTGGTTAATCCTGAGCTGTCCGCCGAGAGATAAATCACCGCTTATTCAGATTGCTCGGTAGTGGTCGCGGTCGACCGCTGGCCCAGGATAGTCGGCGCTTTTCCTCATCCGGTCCAGCTGATCTGTGCACTGGAACCTTTACCCAAACCGTCTCCGACGGCCGATCAAGGACTGACTGTCAGCGACGACCCGTGTCCAGGAAGTAATCGTCCCGGTTAACCAGGCCCAAGTCATCACACTCAGCAGACGGCTCACTACTGAACAGGTGCTGAACACGTCGCTCTTGCTTCACGTACGCCAGGGTCTGAAAAAAGCAGTGCTCACAGAGGTGTACCTCAAAGCGCTGACCATCGTGGTCGCTGCCATACCCCCAGTGGGCTTGCAGGGTTCCGTACTGGTAACTGCCCGCAGCCATGCGCGTAGAGCTACCGCAGACGTCGCACGTGACATCAGTGATGGCCTCAATCTCGACCCGCCCGGTAATTTTCACTCTTGACTCCTATAAAAAGGCGTCGATCCCTGTTGGACGCCAGGCTGGGAATCGGCAGGCGATCCGAGCTCAACCGCGGTCGCGCATGCCAATGCGTTTAACCGAATGCGCGCGCTCCTGATCATGCGCGTGATAATAGGTGTTCTGGGTCGTACTGAGGTTGCTGTGCCGCAGGTCTTCCTGCAGGTCTTTAGGATTGCGCAGCGGCGCGTCAAAGGTGGCAGAGGTGTGTCGCAGCCAGTGCGCAGACGCACAGCGCAGACTTTCCATCTCATGCTTCGCGCGGCCTTCGCTGCGCATCTTCTCTACGGCTTTATTAAAAACAGCCTGGAGGAGGGCGCGGATCTGTCGGTCAGACAAACCTGCGCGACCCTTGAGCGTTTTGATCAGCGGCGTACTTTCTCCGGGATGAGGTAATTCGGAAAGCCCCAGGAATCGGCGATAACGTTTCAAATAGCGCTCTACGTAAACATCCCGCACGGCAATCTTTGCCGCCTTGTTGCCTTTACCCACCGTGAAGTACCACCAGTTGCCTTCATCATCTAAGCGAAAGTCTCCCATGGTGGGCTTCCAATTCTTTCGACCGGCGAGATCTGAAACCCGCAGGTACATGGCGAACAGCGTGGCAACAATAAACAAGGTTCGCTCATGCCGCTCCGGCTCGGCGTTCGCCATCTCCTCAACGGTATCCAGGACAAAGTCCCACTGCAGCGGCGTGAGCGCCCGCGAAGAAGCAACTTCGAGTTCTTGCGTGGAGAATCGGTTGCCTTTTTTAAGGAGCCGAAAAGGATTCGCTTGGGTGAAGCCATCCTCAATGAGGAACTCATAGAACCGGCTGCAGACCGTGTACACCTGATTTAATGTGCCGTTCGCCGCTTGATAGTGCTGGGTGCCAGGAGATTCTGCAGCCATCGCCTTGCTGGACTTCATGTTGAAGGGATGCCATTTGGGATTAGGCATCCAGGCTTCGCGTGCATCCACCGCGCCCGGGTTGTCCAGGAAACGACTGCGGGTCACCGGACCGACCCAGTCAGCTGGCGGGTTTCGGCAGAAATCCAGATAGTCTTGCGCATCCTGGCGCTTCAGGCGATTCAGCGGTTTGCCTTGGACCAGCAGTGCCCACAGCAATAAGCGCTCAGTATGACTGCGGTACGAATTGAACGTCTGTGCGTTGTCGGAAAACGCGCGCAGGAACGCACGCACCGCCGCGTAGCCCCGGTCAGGTTCCAGCGCGGCATCACACTCATTCAAGAAGGACGCGACGCAGGCCAAGGGTGAGCCGTGCATACTGAAGTCTTGCTCGATGAAGTTGTCGTAGGTTTCGAACAAGGGTTGGGGTGCGCGCGCCATGGAATACCAGCCAGATTTTGAAGACAATAGACTTCCAGTTATGACAGTAATCGGAAGTTTGCAGCAATCCCAACAGGATCGCCGCAAAAAGCCGATGGTATCGACATGTGGACTCTCAGACAACACCACCGGACGAAGCCAGCACGTGACCGCGGCCTCTAGACTCATAGCCCCCGTCGTAAAACAGAGCTGAATATCTCTGTACCTAATTTTTCTTGAGTACGATACACCCCGTTTGCAACAAGACTCTCGGCGATGCTTGCCATCCTTATAGAATCTATGCACGCACTCTTGAGAGGAGCGGTAACCTCACTCGCACATCCTTCATTATCCATTTCATGAATTGTGACAACTACGAGTTCATTGACGATGTTCCTGATTTGGCGCTGGGTCAGGCCAGCGCGACCGTGTGCCGTTACTAGCAAAGGTTCCATTTCGCACGCCGGCGGCATCCTGGGCAGTCCACGACTTAGACGATAGCGCTCGAAAAATGTGCCGAATATCGCCGGCGTCGTTACCACTTGGGTGCCTCGCAGGCCATCGACGAAATAGTGAATACCATCCTCCGCATTACTGAATAAACTTAGCGAGGGTATCCTGTTTGGACTATTTGCGATCAGCCGGAGGGGCATCAACAGGTATCTTATCATGGCCACAATGAACAAGGCCCGCTCATGCCTTCCGCACTTCAAACTAGCACCCACCCTAAGTATTTGGTCTACATGCCAAGCTGTTAAGCCGCGATCAATTGGCCTGGATACAACCGTCAGACTCTGAATCGAAAGCTTCTCAAAATTTCTAGCTGGATTTTTATCGCACACTCTTTTATTTATGAGAAAATCATAGAAGGATGCGCAATAGGTTACGATAAGCTCAAACATGCTTTCGGTACGCAGACCTTCATCATCGATTGGTTTGCAAAAGGGGCGCCACGCGGGATTAGCCAAGTATCCAACTTCTTCCACCCAACGGAACCGATGACGTGCGACATCGCCTACCCAATGGGAAGGGGGCGCAGAACTAAACGCGATGAAATCACGAAAGTCCTCATATTCTAGGGTTTCGACGGATTTAATTTTTATAATCCACGCCCATAAAAGGAGTCGCTCTATAACAATTCTTGAGGACCTAAAGCTCGAGGGGATCTCTCCAGCGCCGTTGGGGCATGCATAGCTTGAGATGAATTCGCGCGCAGTATCCATGCACTGCAGGACATTGAGTTTCGGGGGAAACCCCGATAAATAGACGTCTAGCCCTGGATGCGCCTTGAAATAGTCAGGCGTATTTAGCCCTATGCTGGCAGCCCCGGAGAACAAAGGATGAAGCGAAGGCATGAAGATGTGCTCGCATCAAAGAAGCTATTTATTCAGAGTAGATGATTATTTCACCCATTGATCTATCACTTTTAATTTGCCGAAAACATCTGCAAACGCTTGATTTTTTGAGGCTTAGCCACCTCCGATTATCATTTATAGAATTAAAGAATCCGTTATGTCATTGTTTTTTCAAAGCCTTTGAGCGAGTCCACTGAAGGTAGGCATGGCGCAACCCACTGTTTTTTAAGCAATCATGGAGTAAAGCGTGTCGGCACCTGGCGAGAAGCGGAGCTGCAGTCGAACAAACAGAGATTGATTTTTATCTTCTATGTCTTTCATAGATGAGCTATGAAACCGCAGGGGATCTGCTAAGTGCTTGACTCACCATGTACGATTTTTAAATTTCCGATTTATCATTTTTGGCTTTCGGCCACAGATAGACAGAATGCGGACGGGCACTTCCAAATACGTCATTTAACATAATACTCATTATGCGCTAGTCTATATTTGGTCACCAGACCACGAGTGAGGCACTTTGGGACCAGGGAAAGCTCCCTGGTCGATCTGATCTTCGCCAGCTCTGATCGATCGCTGGCCCACCAGCGCGGTCGTCAATCCGATACCACTGTCCGTGGTGCCTGTGATGCAAAAACGAAATCAGACCTTGGCACCTCAAGCGTCAGGCCAGCCACGTGCTTTCAGATTTGCGCGCAGGCCTGGAGCTTTCGGCATCACCGCACTTACTCAGCCTTGCCCATCCCATTTCCATTCGCTGCCATTTGGAACGCCAACGCGTGCGCATCCACATGGCCCCGTGTATGGGTTGCAGGCTACGGCGATCATTTCACATGGTCGGCCGTTATCGTTCAGCTCCCTGAATCCAGTCGCGCACCAACCGTTCACGTTGTTCATCAGATAACGCCGGACTGCTGCAGCGCCAAAGTTTGCCTTTGATTATGAAGTAGCAGCCGCCCGGTGGCTTCTTCGCGGGAAAGCCTGCACCCGCAGCAACCTTGAGGTTCACCCGGTACCTTTGGGAGCACTTCAGCCGCGAATACCGGTGCATCCGTTGCCATGCACCGCACTGGCTTCTTCGCGGGTGAACCCGCTCCCACAACTACAATGCAAGCTTCAGGTTCACGCGATACCTATGGGAAATGCTTCAGCCGCGGACTGACTGGCATGCGACCACTGACGATACCGGGACAGCACCCTGCGGAACACTACGTTCGCGGCTAATATGCAAATAAATTATAACTATGCTAAATATTCATTTAGAGTAGTTATATTAAAGCACCCACCTACCTGAGCATCCGCACCGAACTGGTCGCATCACAGGCCATATCCAGGTCCTCTCCTGAGAGGATTTGCGCGTAATGATCCTTTAACTCCTGTTCCCAGCTCGCCACTTCTTCAAGCAAATGCTCGGCTTGATCCCGTGTCAGTGCAAAGTGCGTATGGTGGCTGAGCAGATTGCTCCGGCTGACCTGGCTGCCCTCCCGGCCAATCGCCATGGCCAAGGCCTTCGCGGGCCCCTCATCAAGCATCGGCAATACGTCGTACATCGGTGAAAGCCGCCACTTCCCGCCAACCCAGACCACTGCATGGTTGCGCGGATGGTCGTCGGAGTTGCCTGCCAGGGCGTTGTAGCACATGCGTTTGAACAGTTCCTGCAGGTCGCCATCCGGCACGCCCCGCCGACGCATCTCGTCTGCCACGGCGGCATAGCGCCAATCCCTGTGGTGCGGGCCATCCCACTCCGAGTCGAGCAAAGTCAGAGCACTGAGCATCGGTATGCGCCTGGCGCCCTCGGCAATGGGCGTGCGGTCAAAGCGCTCGACCAGCAATGTAGACGGGTTTTCAGCATGCAGTGCGGTCCGGGCCACGTTAATACCCTTCCCCGCCGCAAATGTCATACAGGCGTACTCAATCGTCGGTAGGTCGTAGTGGTCAAACCGATCGCGTGGTTTAGCCAGAATGAGCATCCCTTTGTCCTGAAGGGTGCGTTTCGGTCGTGCGCCACCCAACGCAGAGCGTTGCTGCCGCACATTCAGCGTAGCGGCGGATTCACTGTCGAGCTGCCCGTCATATACCGTTTCACAAGCGGCAACGAATCTTGCCAGCCCCTTCAGGTTCGGTACCGCGCCCCCGCCAATGCCTTCGGCAGGCGTTGTGGCGCTGCCTGCCATCAGGTTGCCGACGCGATCGTTGTTTGGTGATTTGAGCAGAAAGTCGATTGTGCCCAGGTCTTGCCCGTAAGCCCGGTGCAGCAGCCGCTCCCCCCAGCCGTCAGGCATGGCATCATTGATGAAGCCAGGTATGCCGCGGTTCTTGGTAATGCCGGAGTAGGCTTCGGCGCGCAGAGGGTAATTGATCGGGTCAGGTATCCAGCCGCCACGCGCCACCTGGTCTGGGGCATACAGAAACTCGCCCACCTTACCTTTCAGCGTTAGCCGCCCAAGAGTCATGACTTCGCCCGTTTCCGGGTGCTCCATATAGATGTACGCGCGAGACATCAGAACTCCTCGGGCTTGGGTTTCGCCAGCCGTACGCGCTTGGCCGCGATGCCCTGATGCGCGTCGTGGCCTTGGGTGAAGCGCGTGATCTGTGAACTTTTTTCCAGGCCCTCCAGCGACGAGAACACCGTATCACTGATACCAAGTCGCCACAGCACCAGCATGAACGACCGTAGGTCCACTAGCTCGGAGCCGCTCTCGATCTTGCGCAGGGTATGCGCTGAAACATCGATAGCTGCCTTGAGGTCAGCCTGGCGCAGGCCTAGCGCCAGGCGCCGGGCCTTGACCAATAACCCGATTTTACTGAGTGTGTCGGCACATGCGACGGGAAAATAGTCCGACATAAGGCTTACCATGGTTAACATTAATCAATTTAAAGTTAACCATATCACACATTACGCAGGGCTTTCCCAAGCTTAATGTCTATATGGGTTTGCCTTATAAAGGGTAAGGCTCACTATGGTTGACATTATTTTTCAGATCAGCCCGCCAAAACGCCTGTAAAAGCCTTCATTCACATCCGGCAAAGGCCCATCAGCCGTCTCCAGCGCTGCATTCAGCCATTCTTCCGCCTTGGCAAACACCAGCCGATAGAGGTTACGGCACAACTGTCGCGCGGCCCTTCCCTCCCAATCCCCAGGCAGCAGCTCGTCCGGCAGCTGCGGATCGCGCAGCAGCAGCCGGCGGTATTCGTGAATCAGCAGCGTACGTGCCAGGAAACAATCCTGCGCATCGAGCTGTTGCTGCTCTTTCAAACCTTGCCATAGCGGCCTGAACAGCTGGATAAACTCGCTGTACTGCTGCCCCAGTTCGTCGATACGCCAGCTTTCCCGCACCTGGGCGCGCATGGCCTTGGATGCCAGCACCTCCTGGGTGTGGGTTTCGAAGACGATGCTGTCGTCGCTCGCCTCCAGGTCACGCAAGGTGGCGGCCAGGTCGGCGCGGTCTGCCCGTGGGCAGCCCAGCAGGTTCGGCGCCATGGCGCCGAAGCCCTGCCACTCCAACTCTTCACGCAAAGCCTTGCGCTTGCCGGCCTCCAGTTGCGAGAGCAGCACCAGCGTCCAGGCGCCGTCCCAGGCTGGTTGGCTGGGGCTGTAGACCCGCTTGAAGGCTTTCTCGAACCGCCGGCGGCCAGTACCTGTCAGGCTGTAGTAACTGCGGCGGCCAACCTTTTCGGCGGTGAGCCAGCCTTCCTTGGTAAGGCGGAAGATCGATGTGCGGATCAGGCGCTCGTTGATGCCGATCGGCTCCAGCAGGTTGATCAGGCTACCCAGCCAGACGGTTCCGCCGTGGGGCTCGATGGCGTCGCCGTACAAAGTGATGATCAGGGAACTGGCGCGGATCGGCGTCTGTTCCTGGAAGCGGGTGATCAGGTTGTTCAGTGGGGCGAGATTGCTCATGGGCGAACTGTGCGCGGTTAAAGCACCGACTATACCTGCGCGGCGGGCCGCCTGACCATTGCGTGACGCTGCCAGGCTCATGCCGATGCCTGGCCTTTGGGCCTGACGCCGGTGTCTTCCATGCGTGGGCGCTCGGGCTCGACCTCGGTCAGCGGCGGGCATTCGACCATGCTGTTCATGCAGCGTTGCGCCAGGTGCTGGTACTCCGCCGTGCCGCGTTGCTTCCAGGCCAGTTCCTGTTCGGTCAGCGGGCGCTTGACCTGGGCTGGTGAGCCCATCACCAGGCTTTGTGCTGCACATTCGAAGCCCGCCTTGACGAATGCCGTGGCCGCGACGATGCAGCGCGGTGCCACATGGGCACCATCCATCACCACCGCGTTCATGCCGATCAAGGCGTCTTCGCCCACGCGACAGCCGTGCAGCACGGCGCCATGCCCGACATGCCCGTTGCGTTCGACCACCGTATCGCCACCCGGGAAACCATGCATCACGCAGGTGTCCTGCAGGTTGGCGCCCTCCTCCAGCACGATACGGCCGAAATCCCCCCTTAGTGACGCCAGTGGGCCGACGTAGCAACGAGGGCCGACGATGACATCACCAATCAGCACGGCGCTGGGGTGCACGTAGGCTGTCGGATGAACCACGGGCGTCAGGCCGTCCAGTCGATAGCAAGGCATGGCAAAGCTCCTGAAATGATTTCAAATGCGCCTTGATCTTGTATCACAATATTGTGGTGCGTCAATCGACATGGTCGTGTATCGCTTTTGCTGGGGTCATCGCGCTCCAATAAATTCAGTATTACGCGTTGATTGCAAGGTGATGAAGCGATTCAGCATCATAAAACCATTTGCTGAGGTAGTTGTCACTCCCGCAAAAAGAGATACATGAAACAATTTTGAATGTTGCATTGTTGTATCGCGTAATGCATATACTGGTTCCACCTGGACGTGATCCCCGCATCACGCCCCTGCAAACAATTCCAAGAAATGCCGGCCCCACGATGTGCCGTGCGTGCAGCCAGAGGAACCCGACATGCCGCGATATCTCGATGTGCAGGCGCCCGAACACGGCGTCCAGCTCATTACCCTGCAACGGCCCGAGGCGCTCAACGCCCTGTGCACCGAGCTACTGGCAGAGCTGGCCGCTGCGCTGGAAGCGGCCGGGCAAGACGAACAGATCCGCGCGGTGGTGCTCACCGGCAGCCGCAAGGCATTCGCCGCAGGCGCCGATATCCGCGAGATGGCCGAGCGCGACCTGGTCGGCATCCTCAACGACCCCCGGGTGGCCCACTGGCAAAGCATCGCCGCCTTCGCCAAGCCACTGATCGCCGCCGTCAACGGCTACGCCCTGGGTGGCGGCTGCGAACTGGTGATGTGTTCCGACATCGTCATCGCCGGCAGCGACGCCCGTTTCGGCCAGCCGGAAATCAACCTCGGCATCATCCCCGGCGCCGGTGGCACCCAGCGCCTGCTGCGGGCAGTAGGCAAGCCGCTGGCCATGCAAATGGTGCTGACCGGCGAAGCCATCACCGCCCGTCATGCCTTGCAGGCCGGGCTGGTCAGCGAAATCACCCAGCCGGAACTCACCGTAGAACGCGCCCTGCACATCGCCCGCAGCATCGCCGCCAAGGCCCCACTGGCAGTGCGCCTGGCCAAGGAAGCGTTGCTCAAGGCTGGCGATACCGACCTGGCCAGCGGCCTGCGCTTCGAACGCCATGCCTTCACCTTGCTGGCCGGCACCGCCGACCGCGACGAAGGCATCCGTGCCTTCCAGGAAAAACGCCAGGCCCGCTTCCAGGGCCGCTGATCATCTTTCCCTCGACTGACGGAGCGAGTCTGTCATGACTTTCCAGCACATCCTGTTTTCCATCGAGGACGGCGTCGCCCTCCTCTCGTTGAATCGCCCCGAGCAGCTGAACAGCTTCAATACCGCCATGCACCTGGAAGTGCGCGAGGCACTCAAGCAAGTACGCCAGAGCAGCGAAGCACGGGTGTTGTTGCTGACTGCCGAAGGCCGTGGATTCTGCGCCGGCCAGGACCTGTCCGATCGCAACGTCGCCCCCGGCGCCGAGATGCCGGACCTGGGCGAATCGATCGACAAGTTCTACAACCCGCTGGTGCGCACCCTGCGCGACCTGCCGCTGCCGGTGGTCTGCGCGGTGAACGGCGTGGCTGCCGGCGCCGGTGCCAACATCCCGCTGGCCTGCGACCTGGTGCTGGCCGCCCGCTCGGCCAGTTTCATCCAGGCCTTCTGCAAGATCGGCCTGGTACCCGACTCCGGCGGCACCTGGCTGCTGCCGCGCCTGGTCGGCATGGCACGGGCCAAGGCCCTGGCCATGCTGGGCGAGCGCCTGGGCGCCGAACAGGCCCAGCAATGGGGGCTGATCCACCGCGTGGTGGACGATGCCGCGCTGCGCGACGAAGCCCTCACCCTCGCCCGCCAGCTCGCCACCCAGCCCACTTACGGCCTGGCCCTGATCAAGCGCAGCCTGAACGCCAGTTTCGACAACGGTTTCGATGAACAGCTGGAGCTGGAGCGCGACCTGCAGCGCCTGGCCGGGCGCAGCGAGGACTATCGCGAAGGCGTGAGTGCCTTCATGAACAAGCGCACGCCGGCATTCAAGGGGTGTTGATCATGAGTGCACTCGCAAGCAATGCCCAGGTGGCGGTGATCGGTGCGGGCGCCATGGGCGCAGGCATCGCCCAGGTTGCGGCCCAGGCCGGCCACCCGGTAAAGCTCTACGACAACCGCCCGGGCGCTGCAGCCCAGGCGGTGGCCGGCATAGACCGGCAACTTGCCCGCCTGGTGGAAAAAGGCAAATTGCAGGCTGCCGAACGGGAAGCCATCAGTGCCCGGCTGTGCCCGGTAGACGCCCTTGAAGCCCTGGCCGATGCCCGCCTGGTGATCGAGGCCATCGTCGAGAACCTGCAGGTCAAGCAGGCGCTGTTCAGCCAGCTGGAAGCCTTGTGCGCCACCGACTGCATCCTCGCCAGCAACACCTCGTCGCTGTCCATCACCAGCCTCGCCGCCGGGCTGCAACGCCCGCACCAGGTGGTTGGCATGCACTTCTTCAACCCGGCGCCGCTGATGGCCCTGGTCGAAGTGGTCTCGGGCCTGGCCACCACCCCGGCCGTTGCCGCGTGCATTCATGCCACCGCCCAGGCCTGGGGCAAGCAGCCGGTGCACACGCGCTCCACGCCGGGCTTCATCGTCAACCGTGTGGCGCGGCCGTTCTACGCCGAAAGCCTGCGCCTGCTGCAGGAAGGCGCAGCCGATTGCGCCAGCCTCGATGCGCTGCTGCGTGATGCCGGCGGTTTCCGCATGGGCGCGTTCGAACTCACCGACCTGATCGGCCACGACGTCAATTACGCGGTCACCTGTTCTGTCTTCGATGCGTTCTATGGCGACTTCCGCTTCCAGCCTTCGCTGGTGCAAAAAGAACTGGTGGACGCAGGCCGCCTCGGGCGCAAGACCGGCCAAGGCTTCTATAGCTATGCCGAAGGCGCCAAACGCCCGCAGCCAGCCGAACTGCACAGCCCCGCCATCGTCGATGCCTGCGTCGTCGAAGGCGACCTGGGGGTGATGCAGCCGCTGGTCGAGCGCCTGCGCCAAAGCGGCGTCGCCGTGACCCAGCGCGCCGGCAGCGGCCTGATCCAGGTGGGCGATGCCACCCTGGCGCTGTCCGATGGCCGCCTGGCCAGCCAGCGCGCCCGGGAAGACGGCCTGCGCAACCTGGTGCTGCTCGACCTGGCCCTGGACTACACCACCGCCACCCGCCTCGCCATCAGCTGGTCGGCCGACACCAGCGACAACGCTCGCGCCCAGGCGGTGGCCTTGCTGCGGCGTGCCGGCCTGAAGGTGACGGCGGTCGCCGACCTGCCCGGCCTGGTGGTGCTGCGCACCGTGGCGATGCTCGCCAACGAGGCCGCCGATGCCGTGCTGCAAGGTGTCGGCAGCGCTGCCGACATCGACCTGGCCATGCGCGCCGGTGTCAATTACCCCTGCGGCCCGCTGGCCTGGGCCGCGAACATCGGCATCCCCCACACCCTGCGCGTGCTCGACAACCTGCAGCGCAGCTACGGCGAGAGCCGCTACCGCCCTTCCCTGCTGTTACGCCGCTGCGAAGCCAAAGGAGGCACCCTGCATGACTGAAGTCGAACTGGCACAAGCCTGTGCCGAGGCCATGTACGCCCGCGACCAGGCCACCCAGGGCCTGGGCATCCGCCTGCTGGAAGCCGGCCCGGGCCAGGCATGCCTGCGCATGCCGGTACGCGCCGACATGATCCAGGGGCATGGCACCTGCCATGGCGGCTTCCTGTTCGCCCTGGCCGACTCGGCGTTTGCCTTCGCCTGCAACAGTTACGACCAGGCCACCGTCGCCCTGGGCTGCAGCATCGACTACCTGGCGCCGGCACTGCGCGACGACGTGCTGACCGCCACGGCCAGCGAAGTCAGCCGCAAAGGCCGCACCGGCCTGTACGACGTCCGCATCGAGAACCAGCGCGGTGAGCTGGTGGCGATGTTCCATGGCAAATCCTACAAAGTGCGCGGCACCGTGCTGGCGCAGGAGACGCAAGATGACTGAACACACCCTGGCCGATGCCTTGATCATCGACGCCGTGCGCACCCCCATCGGCCGTTATGCCGGCGCCTTGAGCGGCGTGCGCGCCGATGACCTGGCCGCCATCCCGCTCAAGGCCCTGATCCAGCGCCACCCCGAACTGGACTGGAAAGCCATCGACGACGTCATCCTCGGCTGTGCCAACCAGGCTGGCGAGGACAACCGCAACGTCGCGCACATGGCCAGCTTGCTGGCCGGGCTGCCGATCGAAGTGCCGGGCACCACCATCAACCGCCTGTGTGGCTCCGGCCTGGATGCCATCGGCAATGCAGCCCGCGCCCTGCGCTGCGGCGAAGCCGGGCTGATGCTGGCCGGCGGCGTGGAGTCGATGTCACGCGCGCCGTTCGTCATGGGCAAGTCGGAGCAGGCGTTCGGCCGTGCGGCCGAACTGTTCGACACCACCATCGGCTGGCGTTTCGTCAACCCACTGATGAAGGCGGCCTTCGGCACCGATTCGATGCCGGAAACGGCCGAGAACGTTGCGCAGCAGTTTGGTATTTCCCGCGCCGACCAGGACGCCTTTGCCCTGCGCAGCCAGCACAAGGCCGCCGCCGCCCAGGCACGCGGGCGCCTGGCACGGGAAATCGTGCCGGTCGAGATCCCGCAGCGCAAAGGCCCGGCCAAAGTGGTCGAGCACGACGAACATCCCCGCGGCGACACCACCCTGGAGCAACTGGCCAGGCTGGGTACCCCGTTCCGCGACGGCGGCAGCGTCACCGCCGGCAATGCCTCCGGGGTCAATGATGGTGCCTGCGCCCTGCTGCTCGCCAGCAGCGCCGCCGCCCGCCGTCATGGCCTGAAGGCTCGCGGCCGCATCGTCGGCATGGCGGTGGCCGGGGTCGAACCACGGCTGATGGGCATCGGCCCGGTGCCGGCTACCCGCAAGGTGCTGGAGCTTACCGGGTTGTCGCTGGCCGACATGGACGTCATCGAGCTCAACGAGGCCTTTGCCGCCCAGGGCCTCGCGGTACTGCGCGAGCTCGGCCTGGCCGACGACGACGAGCGGGTCAACCGCAACGGCGGTGCCATCGCCCTCGGCCACCCGTTGGGCATGAGCGGTGCACGCCTGGTCACCACCGCGTTGCACGAGCTGGAAGAAACCGCCGGACGCTACGCCCTGTGCACCATGTGCATCGGCGTTGGCCAAGGCATCGCGATGGTCATCGAACGCCTCTGAGCGGCTCAGACCATCGGCTTGTTACCGAACCGAACGCAGCCGTATATGCTGCTTCCATGACACTCACCGCGCGGCCTGCAACCGGTACCGCGCGGCGTACAAGAACAATTCGAGTGAAGCCATGAACATGTACCATGATGCCGATCGTGCCCTGTTGGACCCGATGGAAACCGCCAGTGTCGACGCCCTGCGCCAGCACCAGCTGGAGCGCCTGCGCTGGAGCCTGAAGCACGCCTACGACAACGTGCCGCTGTACCGCAAGCGTTTCGACGAATGCGGCGCACACCCCGATGACCTCAAGTCGCTCGACGACCTGGCGAAGTTCCCCTTCACCGGCAAGAACGACCTGCGCGACAACTACCCCTACGGCATGTTCGCCGTGCCCCAGCAAGAGGTGGTGCGCCTGCACGCCTCCAGTGGCACCACCGGCAAGCCGACGGTGGTGGGCTACACCCAGAACGACATCGACACCTGGGCCAACGTGGTCGCCCGCTCGATCCGTGCCGCGGGTGGGCGCAAGGGGGACAAGGTGCATGTCTCCTACGGCTACGGCCTGTTCACCGGCGGGCTTGGCGCGCATTACGGTGCCGAGCGCCTGGGCTGCACGGTGATCCCCATGTCCGGTGGCCAGACCGAGAAGCAGGTGCAGCTGATTCGCGACTTCCAGCCCGACATCATCATGGTCACCCCCTCCTACATGCTCAACCTGGCCGACGAGATCGAGCGCCAGGGCATCGACCCGCAAGACCTCAAGCTGCGCCTGGGCATATTCGGCGCCGAGCCGTGGACCGACGAGCTGCGCCGCTCGATCGAGCAACGGCTGGGCATCGATGCCCTCGACATTTATGGCCTGTCGGAAATCATGGGGCCTGGGGTGGCGATGGAGTGCATCGAAACCAAGGATGGCCCGACCATCTGGGAAGACCATTTCTACCCCGAGATCATCGACCCGGTCACCGGTGCGGTGCTACCGGACGGCCAACTGGGCGAACTGGTGTTCACCTCGCTGAGCAAGGAAGCGTTGCCAATGGTGCGCTACCGCACCCGCGACCTCACTCGCCTGCTGCCCGGCACTGCCAGGCCGATGCGGCGGATCGGCAAGATCACCGGCCGCAGCGATGACATGCTGATCATTCGCGGGGTCAACGTGTTCCCGACCCAGATCGAGGAACAGGTGCTAAAAATAAAACAGCTTTCCGAGCTTTATGAGATTCATCTGTATCGCAATGGCAACCTGGACAGTGTCGAGGTGCATGTGGAACTGCGTGCGGAGTGCCAGCACCTCGATGAAGGCCAGCGCAAGCTGTTGACCGGGGAGCTGACCAAGCAGATCAAGACCTATATCGGCATCAGCACCCAGGTGCGCCTGCAGCCCTGCGGCACGCTCAAGCGTTCCGAGGGCAAGGCCTGTCACGTGTTCGACAAACGGTTGGCCAGCTGATTCATTCGGCTGCCTTTTCGGCCCCGGCATCGTCCGGGGCTTTTTTTTGCCTGGGAGATTGCTGGGGGCGCTTTGCGCCCCTGTCGCGACACAAGGCCGCTCCCACAGGGGAACGCAATCTTCTGTGGGAGCGGCCTTGTGTCGCGAAAGGGCTGCACAGCAGCCCCCTTGGCCCGCAAAGCGATACACAAATCTTATTCGATACACATAAAACTGTTTGACGTTATGTTTTGTATCGCTTACAAATGACTCATGCCTTAGCAGGAGTCG
>RCUS01000457.1_pt1 | contig 27379 bp, 22 predicted proteins | sample 2166221 | NCBI WGS metagenome assembly RCUS01 (sample SAMN09932758, study PRJNA488358) | compost metagenome | isolation source: compost soil in cyclohexanecarboxylic | place: Germany: Experimental Botanical Garden | reverse complement strand
ACGCTTAATCTTCTTTTTGTGCTTTGTAAGCATAGGCGTAGTTATAGCCGTAACCATAACCCGCGCTAGCACGTTGAATGTCATTGAGAATAAAGCCGTTGATTTTAACACCCGCTTGTTCAAAGCGATTAAGTGTTAATTCAAGCTCTTTCATTTGTGACTTAGCATAACGAGCAACAATTAAGTTCACACCAGTATATTGCGAAATAATAATACCATCGGTTACTGCAAGTACTGGTGGAGTATCAATAATGATGTGGTCATATTGACTTTGAACCGTTTCCAATAAGTCTTTAAATTGCGTCGAACTCAATATTTCTGAAGGATTCGTTGGGCTTTTACCACGGGTAATCACATCAAGGTTAGCGACTTGAGTTTTGTGTAAAACTTTTTGTAGGTCAGCTTGTCCACTTAGTAGCTCAGAAAGCCCCGGTTTTACGTCGACATCAAAATATTTATGCATATAACCACGACGCATATCTGCATCAATCAGTAACACACGTTTATTACCTTGTGCAAAAATCGTTGCTAGGTTCGTCGAAATAAATGATTTACCCACTTCTGGCGAAGGACCAGCAATCATGATGATATTATTTTTTGCTGAGGTTAAAGCAAAATGAATGGCGGTACGAATACTACGTAAGCTTTCAATTGCAATATCATCACTATTTTTAACTGCAAGAATAGGAATACTCTTCTTCTTCTTTAAAATCTTAATACGACTTTCTTGAATTGGTGAGCGTGGTACCGTCGCATACACTGGTAAATCCAATTCATTTTCAATTTGACCAGAATCTTTAATACCTGTACGTAACATATTACGCAGTAAGGCAACGAGGGTGCCAATAAAACCACCAACAAAAATAGATAAAATTAGAACGAGCAGTTTTTTCGGTTTAATAGGCTCAACTGGTTCAATTGCAGTGTCTACAATACGGACGTTACCAATTTCACCAGCCTTTGCAATTCGAAGTTGTTGGTAAGAGTTAAGAAGTGCTGTGTAGAGCTGGGTTTTTACTTCTACTTCACGATACAACTGTAAATATTGGCGCTGTACGTCAGGTAACTGCTTTAAAGTACTATTTAACTCACCAATTTGCTTATTAATGGCACCCAACTGTCCATTAATTTCACGCATTGCAGGGTGCTCAGCAGTATACTTTGCTACCATTTCAGCTTGTTTTTGTTCAAGCTCAGCTTTTTTAGTTTCTAAAGTAATACTTTGAGTTAAATAAAGTTCAGACTCTTTAGTGACATCAACCGTGTTGTATTGCTGACGGAATTTATTAAATTGGCGTTCAGCATCATCAAGTTGTTTTTTTAACTCAGGTAATTGTTCATCCAGGAATTTTAAGGTTTGAGCAGATTCAGCCGAGCGACGTTCAATATTTTGTGCGCTATAAGTCGCCAAAATTGCATTTAAAACGTTGGTAATGTGCTCTTTGTCTTGACCTTGATAATTTAAGCCTAGTACACCAGTGAGCTTACCACGCTCCCCAACTGAATAATTCGAACTTATTGCATCTACAGCTGCAGGTAAAGACAAATTGCTAATGTTATAAGTTGCATCAAGTTGATCTTTAGTAAAGATGGCAACTTTCCAGAGCCCATGTGGCCCTGTAACGTGGTTAGCCTGATTCAGAGGAACAGTTAATATAACCTCTTCAGTTGTTGGGTCGGTTAAACGTAAAGATTGTTTGTCAAAATTAAGCAGTAAATTTTTATCTAAATAAAACGCTGGAACTTCAAATTCACGCACTTCAAAACTTTTTAAATCGTCTTTAAATAAAACTGATTTCTTGGTGTATTCAGTTTTATATTCAGTATCGCTTAATAAACGATGGGTAAGCGTATTTTCAGTGCTAGAAACTTGTATGTTGAGATGCAATTCTTTAATCACTGATCCCAAAACTAGACGCGATTTTAAAATTTCTATTTCTGCTTGAGCTGGCGATTTTTGCTCCATCATTTGCGACAAATCACCTAAAAGTGCAGCAGAAGCGCCTTTACTGTCTTCAACTTGAACCAAAGCATCAACCGAGTAGGTATCTGGTGTTACACGTAAATAGAGCAGGGCACACACAAGGCTCAGAATAATACAGAGCGCAATCAGCTTCCACTGAGCAATCAGAGAAAAAAACAACTCTTTTAAGTCAATTGTATCTTCGGTGTTGGTATTTTGGTTCATAAGCTTAAAATCTTGGCGTTAAATATAAGGTTTCCAGTCAGCAACACATTGTTGAATGAGTTGGCAGGTTTCATCAAAAACAGCTTGATCGTGCTGATATGGATCGGGCACGTTTTTGTTCTGCCAATGCCCTAAGCGATAAGTTTTACCTTTTGCAAAGGACCAAGTTTGCTCAATATGCTTTTGCTGGTTGTTACTCATGACCAAAATAAGGTCGGCTTTTTTAATATGCTCAGCGTTTAGTTTGCGTGCGACATGAGGTTGCATGTCGATACCTAAGCGCTGCATACAAAGTTGTGCTTTATTGTCTGCCTGATGCCCCACGAGCCCTGAAATGCCAGCAGACTCAATATTTAACTGGGGGTATTGCTGCTTTAAAAAATATTCTGCCATAGGACTACGGCAGATATTTCCAATGCAAACCACCAAAATATTTTTAATTTGCATAATTTTATTGTCCCAAACGGTCTATGTTATATAAAGCATTTGAGAATGGAATAATTTGGTTGATCACACGCTGCCAGCGAGTTAAGCCAGTCGCATCCACATAGACAATATCATTACTGCGTAACTTAAACTGATTGGCTAAACCAAAGTCGCCAATGCTCATTAAGTTTAAATGATAAATTTCTGTTGTGTGGTCATTAGGGTTAGTACGTACTACATAAATACGGCTTGCACTTGCCGAGTTTGGGTTAATCCCTAAACTTTCACCTAAAGCATCCGTTAAGGTCATGCCCTGATCACGCATAGGTAAAGCTTGGTTTTTGCCTGACTCGCCCATGACATAAATTTTCTGGTTTTCACGGGTGCTGACATAAATGGTGTCATTAGATTGTACTAATAATTTATGCAGTGAATAACCAGCTTTTTCTAAATCGATTGTATTTAAATTATAGGTTTGACCGTTTCGAATAAGTTGAATATAGGTGTTATCGCCTGTAGTAGTAACACCGCCCGCTAAACCTAAAGCAGTGTAAATACTGACAGGTTGATCACTTAAATAAAATTGACCACCTTTAGTGACACTACCTTGCACAGAGAAGCGCTGACCTTCATAGGATAGTACTCGCACAACAACATCTGGGTTCTTTAAAAAACGAGCAAGTTGACTATGAAGCTCACGGTTGACTTGAGCAAGTGACTTACCGGCAGCTTTATAACGGCCGACTAACGGGAACTGAATATAACCACTTTGATCAATAGGGTAACCATTGGCTTGAATAGACTGCTCACTACTAATGTTATTTACAGGAGGCGTAATTTCAGGGTAGGCCCAAAGCTGAATCGAGAGCACATCTCCGGGGCTTAAGCGATATATAGGTTGTTGATTTTTAAATAAGCTTACATAGTCGCGTTGATAGTCAATTTGGGCAGGTTGAATTGCTGGTAGTGTTTCTTGAGAAATTTTAACAACATTAACCGTAGTTCCAAGGTCGGTTCTATAAACGCCTTCATTTGGAATATCGTAAGTTTGTAAACCAGAAGTGACTGCACAACTGGCAGCACTCAAACTTAAGGCAAGAACAGAAAAAAACTGGCAATACTTCACACGCAACCCTTTGTGTATTTATCTTTAATTGATATTGTCCACTGCATAGTAAAAGTGTCTATTAAACGCAGGATGAACAGATTCTAGCTGAAAAGAAATGAAAAAACATCGAAAAATCGTAGAGCTTTGTATGTTTAGTTTATCCGATAGGGCATTTAGGCTATAGTCATTTACCAGAAATATTAAAAATGTATTATTTTAGCTAAACTGAATAGTTCTACTTATAAATGCTGTAAACACATTTATACAATTGATGTGCGGGCATAACTAAAAATCTGATATAGTACGCTGCATTGTAAGTGCCAAAAGCATGATTTATTAGATATAAACTCTAAGGAAAAAGGCTCGTTTATATGCAAATTGCCAATTTAAAAATAGCAATTATTGGGTTGGGCTATGTAGGCTTGCCATTGGCAGTTGAGTTTGGGAAAAAAGTACCAGTTGTTGGTTTTGATATTTATCAAAAACGTATTGACGAGCTCAAAAGTGGTAAAGACCATACCTTAGAAGTGTCTACACAAGAATTACAACAAGCAGTTCAGTTAAGCTTTACCGCGGACCTTAATGAATTAAAAGACTGTAACTTTTTTATTGTTACTGTTCCAACACCGATTGATGACTTTAAACAACCCGATTTAACTCCTTTGATTAAAGCTTCAACCAGCATTGGTCAGGTGCTTAAAAAAGGAGATATCGTAGTTTATGAATCCACTGTATATCCAGGTGCGACAGAAGAAGTATGTATCCCTGTTTTAGAAAAAGTGTCAGGTTTGAAGTTTAATCACGACTTTTTTGCAGGCTATAGCCCTGAACGAATTAATCCTGGTGATAAACTTCACCGTGTAACCAATATTTTAAAAATTACTTCTGGTTCAACTCCTGAAGTGGCTGATTATGTTGATGAAGTTTATAAACTGATTATTGAAGCAGGCACACATAAAGCACCTAGTATTAAGGTTGCAGAAGCAGCTAAAGTGATTGAAAACACTCAGCGCGACGTTAATATTGCATTAATTAATGAATTGGCCCTTATTTTTAATAAATTAGACATTGATACTGAAGAAGTGCTTAAAGCAGCGGGAACAAAATGGAATTTTTTACCATTTCGTCCTGGGTTGGTAGGTGGGCACTGTATTGGTGTAGACCCATATTATTTAACACATAAAGCCCAGTCTATCGGGTTGCATCCGGAAATTATTTTAGCAGCTCGCCGCTTAAATGACCGTATGGGTGAGCATGTGGCGACCCAGCTCATCAAAGAAATGGTGAAGCAGCGCATACAGGTTGTTGGGGCACGTATTTTGGTGATGGGACTCAGTTTTAAAGAAAACTGCCCAGATATTCGTAATACAAAAATTGTCGATTTTATTAAAGCTCTTAAAGAGTATGATTTAGATTTAGATATCTATGATCCGTGGGTGGATGATACAGAAGTACAACACGAATATGGTTTAGCGCCAATTAAAGAACTACAGCAAGGCTTGTATGATGCGATCGTCATTGCAGTAGCACATAACCAGTTTAAATCCATGAGTGTTGATGAGTTCCATGCTTTAGGTAAAGAAAAGCATGTGCTTTATGATTTGAAATATGTTTTGGATAAAGAAAGTTCAAATATTAGACTTTGATTAGGGTTTTATAATGTCTACAGATATTCAATTAAATTTAATTGGCAGAACACAAGAGCTTTTTGTTGATGATATTCAACATTGGAATAATAAGTTAATCGAAATTGTTTCCTCATCAAAGTTTTTAGTATTAGGTGGTGCAGGGTCTATTGGACAGGCGGTTGTTAAAGAAATTTTTAAACGCAACCCTAAAAAATTACATGTTGTTGATATTTCAGAGAATAACTTAACAGAAGTCGTTCGTGATATTCGTAGTTCATTTGGCTACATTGATGGCGATTTCCAGACATTTGCCTTGGATATTGGTTCTGCTGAATATGATGCTTATATTCAGAACGATGGCGATTTTGACTATGTTTTAAATCTTTCAGCTTTGAAGCATGTGCGTAGTGAGAAAGATCCATTTACGTTAATGCGAATGATTCATGTCAATATTTTAAATACTGAAAAAACGATTCAACAGTCTATTGAAAAAGGCGTGAAAAAGTATTTCTGTGTTTCCACAGACAAAGCTGCAAACCCTGTAAATATGATGGGTGGTTCAAAACGCATTATGGAAATGTTCCTTATGCGTCAAAGTCAGCATATTGATATTTCAACTGCTCGTTTTGCTAATGTTGCATTTTCTGATGGTTCTTTATTGCATGGTTTTAACCAGCGTATTCAAAAAAATCAGCCAATTGCTGCACCAAATGATATTCGCCGTTACTTCGTTACTCCGAAAGAATCTGGTGAGCTATGCCTAATGTCTTGTTTGCTAGGGGAAAATAGAGATATTTTCTTCCCTAAACTTAGTGAGCATTTACATCTAATTACTTTTGCAGATATTGCAGTGAAGTACCTTAATAATCTTGGATATGAGCCGTATTTGTGTGAGTCTGAGGATGAAGCACGTAGCTTAATTCAAACTTTGCCAAAACAAGGTAAATGGCCTTGTCTATTTGCTGGAAGTACAACAACCGGCGAAAAAGACTTCGAAGAGTTCTTTACTGATAATGAAACTTTAGACATGCAACGTTTTAATAATTTAGGTGTTATTAAAAATGAGCTCAATGTTGAAGAGGATAAGTTGCATGTATTCGAAGAAAAAATTCATGCGATGCTTCTAAATAAGCAGTGGAATAAAGAAGAAATTGTTGATCTATTTAACTATATGATGCCTAACTTTGGACACAAAGAAACAGGTTTATATTTAGATGGGAAAATGTAATGGATACTTCTAAATTTAATCAGTTTGTACGAGATATTTATCGTACTAATAATTTTATTCCATTACATGAGCCTCGTTTTCTTGGCAATGAAAAGAAATATGTACTAGATACGATTGACAGTACTTTCGTCTCTAGTGTTGGCGCTTATGTAAATGATTTTGAGGCTAAAGTTCAACAATTTACTGGTTGTGCTAAGGCCATTGCGACTGTTAATGGAACAGCTGCATTACACATTGCCCTTTTGTTGGCTGGTGTAAAATGCGACGATATCGTAATTACGCAAGCTTTGACGTTTGTCGCAACATGTAATGCCTTATCTTATATTGGTGCAGTACCGTTATTTATTGATGTTTCATTAAAAACACTAGGCCTATGTCCAAAAGCATTAGACACGTACTTACAAGAAAATGCTTTTATTGATGACCAAGGTGTGTGCAAACACAAAGCAACGAATAAACGTATTTCTGCTATCGTACCCATGCATACATTTGGTCATCCAGTTGAACTTGATGAGCTTCAACAGGTCGTAACAAAATGGAATATTGCTTTAGTTGAGGATGCTGCCGAAAGCTTGGGTTCTTACTATAAAGGTAAACATACTGGGACTTTTGGTTTAGTTTCAGCACTTAGCTTTAATGGAAATAAAGTCATTACCACGGGCGGCGGTGGCATGGTGCTATGCCAAGATGAAGAGCTTGGAGTAAGGGCGAAGCACATTACGACAACTGCAAAAATACCACATCCTTATGAGTTTTATCATGATGAGAATGGTTTTAACTACCGCTTACCTAATTTGAATGCTGCTTTAGGTTGTGCGCAAATGGAAAGCTTAGAAGGCTTCCTTGCAAAAAAACGTGAACTTGCACAGCACTATCAAGAGTTCTTTGCTGATAGTAATGTTTCATTTGTTGTTGAACCCGAAAATACACGTTCTAATTATTGGTTAAATGCCATTATTTGTCAGGATAAAACCCAGCGAGATTTGATATTGGATGAAACCAATTCAAATAAGGTTATGACTCGTCCAATCTGGACTTTAATGACCAGATTACCAATGTACCAAAATGTATTACAAGGTGATTTGACTAACTCGTTGTGGTTGGAAGAGCGAGTGGTAAATATTCCAAGTTCGGTTCCTCTGGAGTAATGAGAATGAAAAAAATAGCCGTTTTTACAGGAACTCGAGCTGAATATGGTTTGCTGTATTGGTTAATGCGAGATATTCAGCAAGATCCCGAACTAGAGTTACAAATTCTAGCAACGGCTATGCATTATTCACCTGAGCATGGCGAAACTTGGAAAACAATTGTACAAGATGGTTTTGAGATTACTGAATCCGTAGAAATGCTTTTGTCATCTGATACATCGTCCGCTGTTGTGAAATCAATGGGTGTTGGCCTACTTGGATTTGCAGATGCATTGAAGCGTATGCAACCTGATTTATTAGTTGTTTTGGGTGATCGTTTCGAAGCTTTGGCGGTGACGCAAGCTGCTTTAATTATGCATGTACCTGTTGCACATTTGCATGGTGGTGAAATTACCGAAGGTGCGTATGATGAATCAATTCGTCATGCAATCACCAAAATGTCTAATATTCATTTTGCTGCGGCAGAAGAGTATAAGAAACGAATTATTCAGTTAGGCGAGCAACCAGAAAAAGTATTCAATGTTGGCGCACTAGGTTTAGATCATATTCAGCGCACAACTTTTAAAAATATTGAAGAACTTAGTGAACTATATGATTTTGATTTTTCAAAGCCATATTTCTTGATAACTTATCATCCTGAAACTAATTTATTAGAAGAAAACGTTGCTCCATTATTTGATGCCCTTAAGCAAATAAAAGATGTGAATTTTGTTTTTAGCTATCCTAATGCAGACAACGGTAATACTAATATTGTTAAAGCGATGCTAGATTTAAAAGCACAATTGCCAGATCGAGTATTGCTAGTAAAGAGTTTTGGTATTCAAAACTATTTAAGTGTTTTGAAAAATGCTTTAGCAATGGTGGGTAACTCTTCAAGTGGTCTATCCGAAGCTCCAGCTTTACAAGTTCCAACAGTAAATATTGGCGATCGTCAAAAAGGCCGCCTACGTTGTGAATCTATTCTGGATGTTAGATTAGATGAAAATGAAATTTTAGAAGCATTGCAAAAAGCAATAGATTTTCCAGATGATCAATTGAGTCAGGTTGTTCCTCCTTTAGGTTTAGGGGACACTTCTCAGAAAATAATTGAACTTATTAAAACGACGGATTTTAAAAAGAAGGCACCATTTTATGATCTTTAATCAAGACGAAATTTATGTCATTGCAGAAATTGGTGTAAATCATAATGGCTCTGTAGAGTTGGCAAAAGAGCTTATTTTAAAAGCCAAAGATTGTGGTGCAAATGCTGTTAAGTTTCAGACATTTAAGGCAGATAGTTTGCTGTCTGATCAAACGGAAATGGCTGCATACCAAAAAGAAAATACAGGTTCAAGTCAAAGCCAGTTAGAGCTTGTAAAAAGTTTAGAGCTGACTTATGAGCAAACAGAAGAAATAAAGAAATTTTGTGATGAACACCAAATCACTTTTATTTCGACTCCGTTTGACTCTGACAGTTTGCAGTTTTTGGTAAATGAAATTGATGTTCCTTACTTAAAAGTGTCCTCTGCTGATATTTCAAATTTACCATTCCTCTATGAAATTGCATGTTCAAAAAAGCATGTCATTTTATCTACAGGAACAGCGAGCTTAGGTGATATTGAACAAGCCTTATCAGTATTTGCATTTGTTATCGATAAGGGAACAGATGTCAGACCATCTCAGCAGTTATTTAGAGAAGCTTATTCTAAAATTTCAGTACGTAAACAGTTGAAACAACAGGTTTCTATTTTACACTGTGTGACTCAATATCCAGCATTATTTGAAGAAAGTAATCTTAAAGCCATTTCAACTTTAAAAAATGTATTTGATTTGGCAACAGGATTTTCTGATCATACGCTTGATGAATATGCAGCGGTTATTGGTGTAAGTCTAGGTGCTCGTATTTTCGAGAAGCATATTACATTAGATAAAACCATGGCTGGCCCAGATCATGCAGCATCAATGGAAGCAGATGAGTTTAAGCATTATGTCGAAATTTTGCATAAAACACATGCTGCTTTGGGTGATGGTATTAAATTTATGCTAGAGCAGGAAAGCGACAACTATTATCTAGTACGTCGTAGTATTGTTGCAAAAACAGATATTGCTGAAGGGGAGCTACTAACCGCAGACAATATCACAACGAAACGGGCAGGTCGTGTTTGTTTGGAACCAAATAAATATTGGGATGTTATTGGTACAAAAGCAAAACGTAGCTTTAAAAAGAACGATTTTATTGAAATTTAAATGAAAAAACTGGCAATTATTGGTTCAGGTGGCTTTGCAAAAGAGCTATTAGATTTAGCAATAGATCAAGGCTACCGCCATATATATTTTTTAGAAAGAGATCCTAAAGTTGGGGAAACCTTACTCGGGTTCCCAATTTTGCCAGAATCAATAATTCCAACCCTAACGGATACCGTATATGCAATAGGTGTTGCTGATCCGAAGATTCGTAAAAGAATATATGAAAGCTATCCTGATTTAACTTATCCAAATTTGATCCATTCTCAAGCGTCACTTGGGTATGGCATTCGAGAAATGCTCGAAAATAGTAAAGGTGTGGTAATTGCGGCTGGAGCGCGAATTACAAATTTATGTCGTTTTGGTCATTTTATTATAGTAAGTTTTAACAGCACAATTGGGCATGACTGTATTCTAGAAAACTACGTTTCTGTCATGCCAGGTGTCAATGTGTCGGGCTGTATTCACTTGAAGCAAGGCACATACATTGGAACAAATGCTGCTATTTTGCCAGGGAAAAGCCCTGAGCAATTGAAATACTTAGGTGAAAATTCTGTTATAGGTGCGGGGGCTGTGGTTGTGAAAAATACAGAACCGAATAAAGTCTATATTGGATCACCTGCTAAGGAATTAAGTCGTGATTAGAGATGTTAATAAAATAATTTTGCATAAAAATGATTCAATTTTAAAAGCATTAGAGTTACTTGATTTATATGCTTTAAGAATTGTTTTGGTTGTTGATGATCATAATCAATTGATCGGAAGTATTACAGACGGCGATATTCGTAGAGGTCTTTTAAAAGGCCAAGATGTACATGCAGCTGTTGAAACAATTATGCATACCAATCCTTACAGTATTGAGGAAGGTAGTTTCAGTAATCGTCAGATTTTTGAGATCATGCGTGAAAAAAGCTATTTGGCATTACCTGTAATTAAAAATAACCAACTTATTAATATTATTACGCTTGATGATTTGATTCGCAAAAAACGCAAAGAAAATCCTGTTTTTATTATGGCTGGTGGTTTTGGTACACGTTTACGCCCACTCACAGATACATGCCCGAAACCAATGTTGCCTGTAGGTGGAAAACCTTTACTAGAAACTATTATTTCGAGCTTTAAAGACCAAGGTTTTTACAAATTTTATATTTCTACACACTACTTACCAGAAGTGATTAATGAGCATTTTGGTAATGGTGAAAAGCTGGGTGTACAAATTCAATATGTACATGAAACAGATCCACTTGGGACTGGTGGTGCGCTCAGTTTATTGCCGACATCAGATATTACATTGCCATTTATTGTGATTAATGGTGATGTATTAACCAATATGAATTTTGGAAAACTGTTAGATTTTCATGAGCAGCACCAAGCCATTGCAACAATGTGCGTTCGCGAGTTCCAATATCAAATTCCCTATGGTGTTGTAAACTCCGAGAAAAATATTATTCATAGCATGACAGAAAAACCAAGCTATTTTTTTGATATCAATACAGGCATCTATGTTATTTCTCCTGACTTGTTAGCGCAGGTAAATGCTCAGTTTATTGGTATGCCGACTATCTTAGAACAGCAAATGGAAAAGAAAAATAAAGTCTTAAGCTATCCTTTACATGAATATTGGCTTGATATTGGTCATATGGAAGACTATAACCGTGCTCAGAGAGATATTATTAATTTAGATTTTGGTAAGTTCTAATGATAGGGCAGTATCGAGTTACAGCTTTAATTCCTGCACGTGGTGGCAGTAAACGGTTACCTCGGAAGAATGTAAAGTTATTGAGTGATAAGCCCTTAATTGCATGGTCAATAGAGACAGCCAAAGCATCTAAATATATAGATAGGGTGGTTGTATCGACTGATGATGAAGAGATTAAGCAGGTTTCTGAACAGTATGGTGCAGAAGTACCATTTTTACGGCCAGAAAATTTGTCTAGTGATCACGCTTCAAGCTTTGATGTTATAAAGCATGCTATTGGTTTCTTACAGTTAGATCGGCCAAATGAACTCATTGTTTTGCTTCAGCCCACATCTCCTTTGCGTTTGGTTTCGGAGTTAGACACTGCATTAGAGTTTTTTGTAGCAAGAAATGCGGAAGGTGTTGTTTCGATTTCTGAAACTGAGCACAGCCCAATGTGGTCAAATACATTGCCGGAAAATGGCTGCATGTCTGATTTTATTCGTCCGGAAGTACAGGGTAAGCGAAGTCAAGATTTACCTAAATTTTTCCGTTTAAATGGCTCAATTTATATCTATGAAACCTTGTGTTTATTAGCGCAAGAAAAGATCTTTTTTGATGAAAATGTCTATGGTTTTGAAACTTCTTTAGAGACAGCTGTTGATATTGATACAGCTTTAGATTTTTTAATAGCTGAAACTATGATGAAGCATAGGGCTATTGAATGAAGGTCTTAAAAGATAGCTTTATTTATTTGATGGGGGAGCTTTTTGCGAAAAGTCTCCCCTTTCTGATGTTGCCATATTTAACACGAAAGCTTGGGCCTGATGGTTTTGGTGAGTTATCTTATTACCTAACTATGTTATCTCTGTTCGGGATTTTCGTTGGCTTAAGTCAGGATGGTGCAGTTACACGCTATTTTTATTTTTATGGAAAAAGGGCTTTAAATACTGTTGTTAAAGCAGGGTATTTATTTAACATCGCTATTTCTTTAATGCTATTACTTGTTTGCTGGTGGTTCAAAACAGAAATCATGGCATATGTTGTGCTGGCAACAATGTTTCAATCTTTTGTTAATGTCCAGCTTGCTTTACGTCAGTGCCAAAAACAGCCACTTAAATATATTATAATTCAAATTATATTATCTTTAACTAATGTGTTATTTACAATTGCTGCCCTTGAATACTTCAGTCAAGATTTAGTGGCTTATCGAATACTAGCAATAGTTATTGCTAATTTTACTACATTTGTAATTGCAAGTTTGATTTTGGGTGATCTGTTTAGAGATAATTATCGCTTTACATGGCAAAGACTACGTCTCGGGCTATTTTATATTTTTTCGTTTGGGCTACCACTCATTCTGCATCAGTCTAGCTTCTTTGTTAAAGGGCAACTAGATCGCATTTTTATTTACCAACAATACTCAAAAGCAGAGCTAGGAGTTTACTCAGCTGGTGTGCAAATAGCAGCTGTATTGCCAATTATTCTCATGGCACTCAATAAAGCAATTGTACCGTATTATTATCAAGGGCTTAAGGATAACTCTTTAACTATAGCTAAGATAAAAAAATATACATTGTACAGCTTGCCTTTAAGTATACTACCTGCAGTAGTAGGTTGGCTTTTGCCTGAACAAGTGTATCTTTGGTTTTTAGGACAAAGTTATGTTGGTTCAAAGTACTATGTTGTAATGTATTTACTGGGCTTTGGAGCCAACCTACCATATCTTATGTTGGTAAATTACTTCTTTTTCCATGGCAAAAATCTAATGATTTCTAAGATAACGACTTTATCATCCATCGTGTATCTAGTCTTTTTATATTTCTTTGCAAAAGAATCCGTAGAACTAATTCCTTATGCATTGTTAATAAGTAATTTTGTATTGCTAATAGTTTTTTGGAAGAGAGTCGAGAATGCGAGAACAATCTAATAAAAACTTGTTGATCTGCTTAACACCATTACAAATGTTGATAGCATCAAAAATTGTAGAGCAAAATCCTGCATCTTATGACGTACTATGTTTATCATATAATGAAAATGAAAAATATGACTACTATTTCAATAGGTTAAGTCTAGTTTGTGAGAATTCATATAGATTTGTAGTTTATTCTGAAAATAAAATATATAGAATTTTTGATTTTGCTCGCTTTAAGTTTTATCTTTTTAAAATTTTAAAAAATAAATATAGTAAGATTTATTTGGCTAGTATAGATAATCCATTTGTACATATGTTGTTGTCTTATGTCCACGGGCAGAGTATTGTTACCTTTGATGATGGTAGTGCAAATATCTATTCAGAAAGTAATTATTATAAATATGTTGAAAAAAATAAAATTCAGAGCTTTATTTTAGAGATTCTTGGGAATAATTATAATATATCTAAAGTTATTAATGAAAGTACGTTTCATTATACAATTTATGAAGGGCATAATAATATAGTTGAAGAAGTACGATTCTTGCCAATGTTTTTGGATATCAAAACCAAAAAAAATAGTGGGGTGATGAAAATATTTCTAGGTCAGCCATTAGATGAGTTGAAAGGTGGGAACTCTAATAAGATAATCTCATTTTTAAAGAATTTGAATATTCAGAATTACTTTCCACATCCAAGAGAAAGTCTTATATATAAAGATTTTAATTATATAAAGACTCCTTTAATTTTTGAAGATTATATCTTAAAGTTATTAGAAGAGGGATATCAGGTAGATGTTTATACTGTCTTAAGTACAGCTGCTCTAAATGTAGCTTCTTTAGAAAATGTTAATGTTAATGTTTTATATGAAGAAGACCTAGGTTTGCATTATGAAAAATTTTACCATCTTTTCAATGCATTAAATTGTAATATTTTGATTGTTCATTGAAATGATGAATTTAATGGTTATATATCTTGTAAATATAAAAGAAGGTAAAGTTTACTAATGAGTAGAAATATATTTCTTTTTTTAGCTGTCTTTGTTATATCCTTAGATAGTTATTTTCGGCTACGGGGAATATTTGGATTAGGTTTTTTATTCCTCTATTTGTTAACAATTAAGTTTAACACAAGCCTAGATAGAAAATATATTTTACCGATAGGACTGATGGTGGCGGGCTTTGTCTTATATACATTTTTGGCATTTTTTTATCCTAATACTTACTTGCAAATAAATGAAGATAAAGAATTATTTTATTTTAAAATTTTTGATAGATTCTCATTAATTATTTTATTTATTTTTATTTGCTTCTCTTTTAAAAATAAAAATTATGCTGAAATTCTAAGAAATATTGCTTTGGTACATATTTTTTACCTGACTTTTCAGTTTGTAATGTATTATGGCCTCCATATTGAAATTGATATCTTAAGTTGGTTTGGCATCGAGCAGCGAACAGATATGGTCTATGATGGTTCGAATATTTTTAGACCTGCTGGTTTTTTCTGGGAACCTTCCAATTTTGCAGCATATATTCTAGCCTTATATTTACCATATCTAATTAAACAAGCTAATTATCATAAATTAGACTATCTTTTGCCTATTTCAATTGTTCTAACATTGTCATCTGCTGCTTTTTTAATTGGAACATTAGTGATGTTGGTTATGCTTTGGAAGACAGGTTTGATTAAGCAACCCAAGGTACTTCTTTTTGCAATACTAATAGGCGTTCCCATAATTTTATTCGGTTATCAGAGTCAAAAAGCAAGATTTGAAGATGGTCTTGGTGATAATGCAAATACATTGTTAAGGCTTAATCTGGTAGAATATGCATTTAAATCTAGGTTGAATTCTCCTCTCCTTCTAGTGGGGGGTACAGGTATATATTCATATGATCTTTATATTAAGAATGAAGAGGATTCTCCATTTGGACGATCTATTGCTTCAATACAAGATGCAACTTTTTTTGTATTTACATATTTATTAACAGGGACTGTAGGATTAATTATTTTATTTCTACTTATAATGAATGTAAAAGGTATTAGTAATAAATTTTTTGTGCTAATTTTTATGTTGACAAAAATTTCTTTTTTATTCCCAGTTTTCTTATTTTTTATCTATATGATTTTTGAAGATAAGAAAAAAAGGATAGGGACTGATTAATTTTACCATATATGATGTTGGGTAATTCCATATAATTAATCTTAGATGTATAGGTGTTTATGAAAATCTTATTTGTAATTAATTCCATAAAGAATAAATCTGGTTCTGAGCGTGTAGCTGTTGAATTAGCAAATAAGATGTCGACTATAACTGGTTATGATATTACTTTATTAAATAGAGAGTCGACGAAAGAAAATACAGCATATGCTGTTGCTGATAATGTAAATGTAATAGCATTAAGTGGAAGCTTATTTCAGTTTTATAGAAAGCTTAAAGAATATATTTCTAGCAATAACTATGACGTGGTAATTGTCCATAACATGGGCAAATTATCTTTACTTTGTGCTTTTGTTCCAAATATTAAAAAATTAGTAGTTTTGGAACATGTCTCTTTTGTTAGTCGCCCTAAAAAAATACAATTTTTAAGCAAGCTGTTATATCGCAAAATAGACCAAGTAGTGACTTTAACTCAAAATGATAAAGATCAATTTGATAAATTTCATTCAAATGTACTTGTTATTCCAAATTTTTCGCCATTTCTGATTAGCTCAAGACATCAGCAAAATAATAAACAAATTGTAACGATTGGCCGTTTAACTGATCAGAAAAACTATATTCATTTACTCCATGCTTGGGAGAAAATCTCTCCAGCTATTCCTGATTGGCATTTAAATATTTATGGGGAAGGTGAACATCATCAAATGTTAGATGATTACATTGTCCAAGAGGCACTTCAAAATGTAACTTTGATGGGAACAACTTCAGATGTAAAACAGGTTTATGAGCAATCTAGTTTCTTTGTAATGTCATCTAAATATGAAGGCCTACCAATGGTTCTCATAGAGGCACAAAGTTTTGGTTTACCTATTGTTTCATATAATTGTCCATATGGTCCAAGTGATGTCATTCAAGAAAATCAAAACGGGTTATTAGTTGAAGACCAAAATATTAATAAATTGGCAGAAGCAATTTTAAAACTTGCCTCATCTCCAGATTTATTAAAGCGCTTTTCCCAAGAATCATTATTAAATGCTGAAAAATATCAACCGGAACAAATTTTAAAAATTTGGATTGAAAAAGTTTTGCAAGGATAAAGTTTTATGTTTTCTGTCTTAAGTTCTATTTATCATAAAGAGCATCCATTACATTTTAATTCATGTATGGAAAGTATTTGGGATAAACAAACTTTAAAACCTACAGAAATTGTTTTAATTGAGGATGGACCTTTAACGCCTGAATTAGATCAAATTATTACTAAATGGCAAGAAAAACTAGGTAAAGTTCTTCGTGTTAAAAAACTTGAGCAAAATGTTGGGACTGGTAAAGCAAAAAATATTGGATTGAAAGAATGCAACTATGACATTGTGTGTATTGTTGATACAGATGATGTTTATGTGCCTGAAAGATTCGAAAAACAAATTAATTTTTTAGAAAAAAATCCTGATGTTTCAATTGTAGGTGGGCAAATTCTGGAATTTGTTGAAGATACTCAGAATCCTACAGGGATGCGTAAAGTACCCCTATCAAATGAAGAACTAAGAAATTATGCAAAAAAACAAAGCCCTTTTAATAATATGACGATTACGTACAGGAAGTCACATATTCTTGAAGTTGGTGGCTATCAACATCACTTATGGATGGAAGACTATAACCTTTTTTTACGTGTAATTGCTAAAGGGTATAAAATTCAGAACTTACCTGATGTATTAGTCTATGCTCGTATCGATAATGGAATGCATGGACGTCGTAAAGGTTTCCAATATATTAAAAGTGAAAAACAGTTACTAGATTTAAAAAAACAACTAAAGTTACAAAATCCTCTATATGCTAACATGCTGTTTCTGATACGGTCTGCCTTTAGACTGTTACCAGCAAATTTATTGGGTACAATTTATAATACCTTTCTCCGTAAAGATATTAAAAAATGAGTGAATGAAAATATGAAGCGTTTAGTAGACATAGTCATTTCTTTAATAGCTTTAACTGTTCTGTCGCCAATATTTCTGATCGTTGCTTATAAGGTCCGTAAAAATTTAGGTTCACCAATATTCTTTTATCAGGAAAGACCTGGAAAGGACGGAAAATTATTTAAAATGATTAAGTTCCGTTCCATGAAGGACGCTTTTGATGCTCAAGGAAACGCGTTGCCCGATGAGGCACGTATTACCCCATTTGGTCAGAAATTGCGCTCTACTAGCCTTGACGAAATGCCGCAACTGATTAATGTGCTTAAAGGTGACATGAGTGTAGTTGGACCCCGTCCAATGCTTAAAGACTTTGTTGCATTATATTCACCAGAACAGGCACGTCGTTTAGAAGTGCGTCCGGGAATGACAGGTTTGGCTCAGGTAAGTGGCCGTAATGAACTCGATTATGAAGAACGATTTAAGTGTGATGTGTGGTATGTCGACAATCACAGTGTTTGGGTTGACTTTAAAATTATGTTTAAAACAGTCAAAGTGATGACTAGACGTGAAGGCATTAATGCACCAGGGCATGTTGGGCCATCTTTGTTTAAAGGTAATGATGCTCCAGAAAATGTTGATTCTTCTTTAAAGTAAATTTTATATCTTGAAATCTTTGTTATGATTAAAAAAGCAGTTTTACCAGTAGCCGGTTTAGGCACGCGTTTTTTACCAGCAAGTAAGTCCATTCCAAAAGAGATGGTAACAGTTGTTGACCGTCCAGCCATTGAATATGTAGTGCGTGAAGCGGTTGAAGCGGGAATAGAGCAAATTATATTAGTGACTCATTCTTCAAAGGCATCGATTGAAAATTATTTTGACCGAAACTTTGAATTAGAAACCACATTAGAGCAAAAAAAGAAATTTGATTTGCTTGCAGAAATTACTCAAATTGTCCCACCCCACGTGAGTGTCGTAAGTGTAAGACAACCTCAGCCTTTAGGTTTGGGGCATGCAGTTTTATGTGCAAAGAGTATTGTCGGTTCCGATGATTTTGCCGTGTTATTACCAGATGTGTTGGTGAAAGACAGCTCGGGTCGAAATGACTTAACCCGTATGATTGCACGTTATGATGCAAGTCAAGCTGCACAGATTATGGTAGAAGCAGTACCTGATAACCTAGTTGATCAATATGGGATTGTAGATGTAGCGAATAGTCCTAATGAAGGTGAAAGCATTGCCATGCAAGGCATTGTTGAAAAACCTGCTGTTGGTTCTGCACCTTCTAATCTTTCTGTGGTTGGCCGCTATATTTTACCTGCAAAGATTATGCAGCTTTTGGAAAATACACCAAAAGGTGCAGGTAATGAAATTCAATTAACAGATGCAATTGCGATGTTACAAGAAACAGATACGGTTGAAGCCTATCGTATGCAAGGCCAAACTTTTGACTGTGGTAGCAAGCTTGGCTATTTAAAGGCTGTATTACACTATGGGCTTGAACATCCTAAATTAGGGTTGGAATTTAAACAGCTCATTAAAGAACTTAAGTTATAGTATTTTGTAGCTCTACTTAAGTATTTGTAAAAACTGCTGAATATAATAAAGAGTCAGTATATTCTCTTCCCGTGACGGGAAGAGAAATCTATAGAATATTAAAAAATCAGGTGTGCAATGAAAATCGCAGTGTTTGGAACCACCTTACACGCTGGTGTAATGGCAGCATTACTAGCTGAATATGGTAATCAGATTTATTGGTGCACAAGTGTCACCTGCGAAGAAAATATTTCTGTAGTTTCCTATCAAGATCAAGAAGTTAATAATTACTTGAATAAACAGAGAAAATCGGGTTTTTTACAGGAAAGCCCTTTTTCTACCATTCCTCTTGATGTTGAAGTTTATTTATTCTGTTTTAGTCCCACACAAATTCAGCTTGCTTTAAATACGGTTGAAAAGTTAAGTCAACGTCCTATTGTTCATCCTAGATTAATGGTAAATGGTTCTACCTTTGGCTTACATGGAACCGATCAGTTAAAACAATATTTACCAAAAGACGAGTGGGTCTATTTTCCTGATGTAATTCAAGAAGGAAATGCCATTAACAGTGTATTGAATGTGAAGCATGTCATTGTTGGTGTTGAGTCCAATCATGCGCGGGATACAATGCAAGAGCTGTTGCGCCCATTCTTCCGTTTTAGTTATCAATATTTATTTATGCCGATTTTAGATGCTGAATTTACCAAACTGAGTATTTCTGGCATGTTAGCGACTCGCATTAGCTATATGAATGATTTAGCCATGGTGGCCGAGAAACTCGGTATTGATATTGCTAATGTAAAACATGGTATTGCTGCAGATACACGCATTGGGGCGGCTTATTTGTCGGCTGGTGTTGGATTTGGTGGTGAAAATTTTTCGCATGATATTTTAACCCTTTCAAGTACTGTTTCTGAAACTGGGGCGAAAAGCCGACTTTTAGAGCAAGTCTGGGCCATCAACGAACAACAAAAAGAAATTTTATTCCGTAAATTATGGAATTATTATCATTGTAATTTGAACGGGAAAACCGTAGCTATTTGGGGTGCATCTTTTAAAGAAAATACCTCAAGCATACATAACTCTCCAATTCATATTTTGTTAACTGCATTATGGGCGCAAGGTGTAACTGTACGTTTGCATGATCCTCAAGCATTAGATGAGATTGCGGCTACATATGGTTCACGTGAAGATTTAGTACTTTGTACTGATCAATATGAGGCTACTCAAGGCGCACATGCCTTATGTTTGGTTACCGCATGGAAACAGTACTGGAGTCCAGACTTTAAGCGGTTACAACAAATGATGGAGCATCCTTTAATTTTGGATGGGCGTAATATTTATGACCCAGCATATGTAAAGGCAAAAGGCTTTGCTTATGAAGGAGTAGGTCGTTTATGAGTAAATCTATAGAAAAGTTTCCTAAAGAATTAGTTTCACCTTTACTAAAACTAGAGTCTCTGGGTGAAAAAAATTCAAAATTACAAATAAAAGAATTGTTTGCAACAGAACCAGACCGTTTTCAACAGTATTCTGTAAAATTTGATCCACTGGTTTTTGATTATAGTAAACACCGTGTTACCCAAGATATTTTGGAACAATTGGTGGCTCTAGCGAAAACCAAACAGTTAAATCAATGGATTGAACGTTTTTTTTCACAAGATAAAGTGAATTGTACTGAGCAACGTGCAGCAATGCATTGGGCACTGCGTTTGCCAGCTAACTATTCAAAATTCCCAGATTTAACAGAGCAAGTCCATAGCCAGTTACAACGTATGTATACGTTAGTGGAAAAAATCCATGCTGGGCAATATCGCGGCGCCACTGGCGAAGTTATTCAAGATGTTGTGAATATTGGTGTCGGTGGTTCCGATTTAGGGCCACAAATGGTCACCCATGCGTTGTCTGATTTTAAAGTAAAAACGGCTAAGCCTTTAAATGTTCACTTTGTTTCAACAATGGATGGTAGTCAGTTGTCGGAGTTGCTCCATCAACTTCGCCCGGAAACGACACTCTTTATTATTTCATCGAAGTCTTTTGGTACGATTGACACCTTATCAAATGCTCAAACGGTGCGTCAGTGGCTTGAAAAGGCTTTGGGAAAACATAGCCGAGTTTTAAAAAGTCATTTTGTTGGTGTCTCAACAAAAGCAGAAAAAATGTCAGAATGGGGAATTGCCCCTGAAAACCAATTACTACTTTGGGATTGGGTAGGTGGTCGTTATTCACTATGGTCATGTATTGGTTTGCCTATTGCTCTAACGATTGGTGTTGAAGGCTTCCAACAACTGTTAGCTGGTGCTCATGCAATAGATGAACATTTCCAAAATACAAGTTTTGAGCAGAATATCCCTGTTTTAATGGGGCTATTGGGCGTTTGGAACAATAATTTTCTCAATATTCAAACCCATGCTGTATTACCCTATGATGGACGCTTAAAGTATTTTGCTGCGTATTTGCAACAGCTTGAAATGGAGTCTAATGGAAAATCGGTGCAACGTAGTGGTCAGAAGGTTGAGCTAGATACTTGCCCAATTGTGTGGGGTGAGGTAGGACCAAATGCTCAACATGCCTTCTACCAATTATTACACCAAGGGACGCAAGCTGTAAGTTGCGACTTTATTGCGCCGATTCAACGTTACAATTCTGACCATTTTACCTATGTTGAAAATGCTGAGGCATTAGTAGAGCAACATCATCTTGCATTATCGAATTGTTTGGCACAATCACGATTATTGGCTTTTGGTAATGAGGCGTTGGACTCAACTGAGTTAGAAAAACTACCAATTCATAAACAATATGAAGGCAACCAACCAAGCTCAACAGTATTATTAAAAGAGCTGAACCCTTATAGCTTGGGAATGTTAATTGCTTTATATGAGCATAAAGTTTTTGTGCAGTCTGTAATCTGGAATATTAACCCGTTTGATCAATGGGGCGTCGAAAAAGGTAAACAGATTGCTGATCAGTTACTCCCAATTTTAAATGGTGTTCAAAATGATCTTTCAGCATTGGATGCCTCAACACGCGGATTAATTAAAATATTATTAGGAAAAGTAGATGGCTAAAATTCTAGTTACTGGTGGTGCTGGTTATATTGGCTCACACACCTGTGTAGAGCTTTTAGAAGCAGGTCATGAAGTTGTTGTTTTTGATAATCTTTCAAACAGTTCAGAAGAGTCATTAAACCGAGTTAAAGACCTTACACAAAAAAGTTTAACTTTTGTGCAGGGTGATATCCGTAATGCAGATGAGCTTGATCGTGTTTTTCAGAGTCATTCAATTGACGCTGTTATTCACTTCGCAGGTTTAAAAGCAGTCGGTGAAAGCCAAGAAAAGCCACTTATTTATTTTGATAATAATATCGCTGGTAGTACTCAATTAGTTAAGTCGATGGAAAAGGCAGGTGTCTATACTCTCGTATTTAGCTCTTCTGCGACAGTATATGATGAAGCCAACATTTCTCCATTAAATGAAGACATGCCAACAGGCATGCCAAGTAACAACTATGGTTATACTAAGTTGATTGTTGAACAGTTATTGCAAAAATTATCAGAGTCAAATTCTGAATGGTCGATAGCTTTACTACGGTACTTTAACCCAGTCGGTGCACATAAGAGTGGACGTATTGGTGAAGATCCACAAGGTATTCCAAATAATTTAATGCCGTATGTGACTCAAGTTGCAGTGGGCCGTCGTGAGAAACTGTCTATTTATGGTAACGACTATGACACAGTAGATGGTACTGGCGTACGTGACTATATACATGTGGTGGATTTGGCTAATGCACATTTATGTGCTCTAAATAACCGATTAGAAGCGAAAGGTTGCCGGGCATGGAACATTGGAACGGGTAATGGTTCATCTGTTTTGCAAGTTAAAAATACATTTGAACAGGTCAATGGTGTACCTGTTGTTTTTGAATTTGCACCACGCCGAGCAGGAGATGTAGCGACGTCTTTTGCAGACAATGCTCGTGCAATTGCTGAGTTAGGTTGGCAACCACAATATGGGTTAGAAGATATGCTTAAGGATAGCTGGAATTGGCAGAAGCAGAATCCAACTGGGTATAATGAGTAGAACTTCTATTAAACAGAAAGAGCTAAAGCATTTTTATTAGAAATAAAAAAAGTGGCTACTATTGTAATAGTAGCCACTTTTTAATATAAAATATTAAGTTATTTTCTTTCCAATCTTAATCAATGGTCTTTCGTAAAAGTTATAAGCTAACTTAGCTACGATGAGTGTGAGAATAATAGTAGAAATTATAATAATAAGAGAATTAGAGGTTAAGTTTGCCAGCATGATATAGTAATATACTAGAGGGTGAAGGATATAAATCCCATAAGTAGTTTCTCCTAAGTTTGCGAAAAAAAATGTAAATATATTATTTTGTTTATAGTTTAGTTTGTAAAACCCTAGTGTTAATAAAATTGATGAAATGGAAAAAATAATTCTATTTGCTCCAGTAACAAGTTTAATTTGCTCTCCATATACTGGATAATAAATAAAAATTATTAAAGATAGAATAATAAAGACATAGCTATAATTTTTTAGATCTATGTCTTTGAAATTATAGTATAGAGCTATCCCACAAAAATATAAAAATAGATTGTTAAAAGGATTAATGTATTTTCCCCATTGGATAGATAAACTAATATTTGACTGTAATAAATAGAAAGAAAAATATAGTCCTATGATGATAGAGAGAAAAACAATAATATTCCCTAAATTTTTATTATAATTATAAAGAATTATTAAAATTGGAGTTAATGAGTAGTAGACAATTTCATTGCCAATAGACCAAGCACCTACATTAATGTATTCTGACGGAGAAATAAAACCAAATAATGTTGTTAAGTTTAGAAATATTTTCCAAGAGTCTAATTCCGCATATAATCTAAAGTTCTCTACACTTATTAAAAGAATGGCTAACCATAGTAAAGGCCATATTCTGAAGATCCGGCGTATAAAGAAAGAGATATAACTTTTAATGTTTTTTATAAAATGATGATAAGCAAGAGCCATACTTAAGCCAGATAAAACAAAAAATATAGAAACTCCATAGATACCAAAGTTACCAAGTATACTGCCTGCTTCTGGATGAAATAACTGCCAACTTATTAGATGGTAGATCATAATTGTAAGAGCCATTAGGCCCCTTAACCAATCCAATGATTCATATCTTGTCATGAAGCTATTTCAACCTAATAAAATAAAAAATAAGGGTAAGGTTTTGTTAAACCTAACCCTTAAGTAATTAAAATATAATAAATAGTTTAATTTTGGATCAAACCAGTCAACTCATCTATATAATGTTGCATAGGCTGAGCTTGGCGGTCTGCACGGCTTTCAATATTGAGGCGTAGCAAGGGCTCGGTATTTGAAGCACGGACGTTAAAACGCCAAGAGCCAAAGTCCAAACTTACACCATCGGTGCGGTCAATTTCTGGATTTTCGTCGGCATAGAAATCGAAAATCTTTCGAATAGTGGTTTGTGTGCTTTCCACTTTAAAGTTGATTTCACCGCTACAAGGGAACTTGGTAATCATATTTTCAACTAGGGTTGAAAGAGATTGCTCGGTTTCAGAAAGTAGGGCAATGGTGAGTAACCACGGAATCATACCGCTGTCGCAATAAGCAAAGTCACGGAAGTAGTGATGAGCGCTCATCTCTCCACCATATACGGCATTATGTTCACGCATCACATCTTTAATAAAAGCATGACCAGATTTTGACTGTACAGCAATGCCGTTGTATTGATTAACAATATCAAAGGTGTTCCAAACCAACCGTGGGTCATGAACAATTTTTTCGCCAGATTGTTTAATCAAGAAAGCTTGAGCCAATAGACCAACAATGTAGTAGCCTTCAATGAACTGACCCTTTTCATCAAATAGGAAACAGCGGTCAAAGTCGCCATCCCAAGCAATACCCATATCGGCTTGATGCTCGATTACAGCATTACGGGTACTGTCCCGGTTTTCAATTAAAATTGGGTTGGGGATACCATTTGGGAAAGTACCATCTGCTTCATGGTGAATTTTAATAAATTCAACTGGTACGTTAAGCGCTTTGAATTTTTCTTCAATGGCATCAATAACGTGACCAGCCGCACCATTACCCGCGTTTACCACTAACTTTAACGGGCGAATTTTTGCTGGGTCAATATAAGTGGCTAAATGTTCGACAAATTCAGGCAAGATGTTATAGCTTTGAGTAGTACCTTTTTGACTAACTTCTTCAAATTGATTCGTTTCTGCTAAAGCTTGAATTTCTTTTAAACCCGTATCGGCACTAATTGGGCGAGCATTTTCCCGAACCAGTTTCATACCGTTATAGTCCATTGGATTGTGGCTAGCGGTAACTTCAATACCACCTTGTACATCTAAATGAAAAGCGGCGAAGTAAACTTCTTCAGTTCCTGTCATGCCTAAGTCAAGCACATTCACACCAGCATCATTTAGGCCGCGAATGGTCGCTTGTTTTAAAGACTCACTGCTTAGACGAATATCACAACCTACAACTACAGTCTTTGGTTTATAGATTTGTCCGTAAGCGCGGCCAATTTTATAGGCGATTTCTTCATTCAATTCGGTGCCGAGTTTGCCTCGGATATCATAGGCTTTAAAACACGTTAAAGTAGTCATTATTCAATTCAATACTAGTGGTTTGAGTTGTGTGCACATTATACATAGATCATTAAAAAGGTATGTTTATAGTTTTTATATTCAAGTTCTACGCTTTATTTCTGTAGACCAGATCTAAATTTATAAGAATAATTTTTTACGACTTTAGTCTAATAAGAAAATTTATAAATTATAAATAGCTTGATTTTACGTGGCACTATTGGTCATACCAATTATGGTAATTATTTAATGCTTGACTTGCTAATGCTCGTGTTTATGATGCGATTTGTGGTTTATGGAATAACATTTACACGTAAATTTTAATTGGTCATACCAATTGTGTTAAATGTTTAAAATTTTAAGGTACAAAAAATCGCCCCAGCATTTCAAGGAGATGACAATGCTCAATATGTGGCAACAACTTTATGACCCTTTAAATAATATTTGGCTGTCCAGTGCGGTTGCATTAATCCCGATTATTTTCTTCTTTTTGGCCTTGGCGGTTTTTCGTTTAAAAGGCAGTATTGCGGGTACGGGCACAGTCATTATTGCATTGTTGATCGCTCTCTTTTTCTATCAAATGCCGGGTCAAATGGCCTTTGCATCCCTTATTTATGGTTTCTTCTACGGTCTATGGCCAATTTCATGGATTATTATTGGGGCAGTCTTTCTATATAAAATTTCGGTAAAAACAGGCCAGTTTGAGGTGATTCGCTCAAGCATTTTGTCAATTACCGAAGACCAGCGTCTACAAATGTTACTAGTTGGCTTTGCTTTTGGTACGTTCCTTGAAGGGGCTGCCGGTTTTGGTGCCCCTGTCGCAATTACCGCTGCACTGCTCGTTGGTTTAGGTTTTAAACCACTTTACGCTGCTGGCTTATGTTTGATTGTGAATACTGCGCCAGTTGCATTTGGTGCGATGGGTATTCCAATTATTGTGGCGGGGCAGGTTTCTGGTGTAGATACCATGGAAATTAGCCAGATGGTTGGACGTCAGTTGCCGTTTTTAACGCTGATTGTGCTGTTCTGGATCATGGCAATTATGGATGGCTGGCGTGGTGTTAAGGAAACTTGGCCTGCGGTGTTGGTGGGCGGTGGCGCTTTTGCGATTGCACAATATCTAACATCTAACTTTATTGGTCCTGAATTACCGGATATTACGGCGGCAATTGCGTCATTGGTCAGTCTGACTGTGTTGTTCCGTTTTTGGAAACCAAAACATATTTTCCGTTTTGAACCTGAAGCTGGTCAAACGCTAACTCAGCAACCTACAACAATTCAGCGTTATAGCATTGGGAAAATTGCTAAGGCGTGGTCTCCATTTGCTATCTTAACAGTGATGGTAACCATCTGGAGTGTTAAGCCGTTTAAAGCGTTATTTGCAAAAGATGGTGCACTGGAACATTTAATTTTTAAACTTGAGGTGCCGTATTTGCATAAATTGGTCGAAAAAATGCCACCGATTGTGTCAGAGATGAAACCATATGAAGCGATTTATAAGTTTGACTGGTTCTCTGCTACAGGTACTGCAATTTTTATTGCTGCAATTATCACCGCTATTTTCTTGAAAATGAAAGCGAGTGAGGCAGTAACGACCTTTGGTGAAACAC
>RCUS01000456.1_pt1 | contig 27410 bp, 10 predicted proteins | sample 2166221 | NCBI WGS metagenome assembly RCUS01 (sample SAMN09932758, study PRJNA488358) | compost metagenome | isolation source: compost soil in cyclohexanecarboxylic | place: Germany: Experimental Botanical Garden | reverse complement strand
CGCGAGCAGCGCACGTCGTAGCCGTAGCTGGAGGTGCCGTAGCTGACGATGCGCTCGCCGTTGACCTGCTTGACCTGCCCGGCCTCGTACGGCTCGATCATGCCGTGCTGTTCGGACATCTGGCGGATCCAACGGTCACTCTTGATGCTCATGCTCTGTCCTGGGTGCAAGGGGGCGCGAGGATTCTAGCAGGGGGCCGGGCGTCGCCGCCGCAGCCCCGCCAGCGGGCCCTTACAGCAGCGAGGACAGGATCGGGATCGAGGCGCGCGGGCGCTTGCCCACCTCCTCGACCAGACGCTGGGCAGCGCGATGGTAGGCCTGGGCCGCGGCCGAATCCGGCTGCGCGGCGGTGATCGGGGTACCGGCGTCACCCTGCTCGCGGATGCCGATCTGCAGCGGCAGCGACCCCAGCAGCGGTACGCCGTACTGCGCCGCCATGCGCTCGCCACCACCCTCGCCGAACAGGTGCTCCACGTGCCCGCAGTTGCTGCAGGTATGCACGGCCATGTTCTCGACCACGCCCAGCACCGGCACTTCGACCTTCTCGAACATCTTCAGCGCCTTCTTCGCGTCCAGCGTAGCGATGTCCTGCGGCGTGGTGACGATCACCGCGCCGGCCAGCGGGATCTTCTGCACCAGGGTCAGCTGGATGTCGCCGGTACCCGGCGGCAGGTCGATCAGCAGGTAGTCCAGGTCGTCCCACAGCGTGTCTTCGAACAGCTGGGTCAACGCCGCCGTCGCGCGCGGTGCGCGCATGATCAGCGGTGTTTCGTCCTCGACCAGATAGCCGATCGACATGGTGTCCACGCCGAAGGCACGCATCGGCTCGATGCTCTTGTTGTCCGGGCTTTCCGGGCGACCGGACAGGCCGAGCATCGCCGGCACGCTGGGGCCGTAGATGTCCGCGTCAAGCACGCCGACGCGCGCGCCCAGCTGCTGCAGGGCGACGGCAAGATTGACTGCCGTGGTCGACTTGCCCACCCCACCCTTTCCCGAGCCCACCGCGATCACGTTGCGGATGCGCGCATGCGGCGCCAGTCCCTTCTGCACCTGGCTGGCATGCGGACGACGGGAAGAACTGTTCACTGCGGACTCCGGGTGAATCGATAAGAAGAACCCAACATCATACTAGCTGGACGTACGCTGACTGAAATTCAGGATTGCTACAGATTCGTGCACAGATTGTTAAGTTCATGTTACGTTCGTTAAGCACTGGTTTTGGGCTGCGCTGCTGGTTCTACAGCACGCACGATGGCGCATGCGCAGTGCCGTACTCGTATTTGCTCTCTGAACGGAACTACATGAAAGACCTTCGCAATTCCGCACGTCGCAACACCCTCGCTGTCGCCTTGATCTCCGCCCTGGTTGCCGCCTCGCCGGCAATGGCCCAGGACAAGGCCACCAACCTGGACAAGATCACCGTCACCGGCTCGCTGATCCCGCAGACCCAGGTCGAGACCCAGACCCCGGTCATGACCATCAGCGCTGAAGCCATCCAGTCACGCGGCTTCAACAGCGTCGCCGAAGTGCTGCAGCAGTCTTCGCTGACCACCGGCGGCATCCAGGGCGGCCAGACCTCCGCCTCGTTCACCCAGGGCGCTGAAGCCGCTGGCATGTTCGGCCTGAATCCGGGTTACACCAAGTACCTGATCAACGGCCGCCCGATGATGTCCTATCCGGCGCTGTACAACGGCGGCGATACGTTCAACAACATCAGCGGCATTCCGATCGACATCGTCGAGCGCATCGAAGTCCTGCCGGGTGGCCAGTCCTCCCTGTACGGTTCGGATGCGATCGCCGGCGTGGTCAACATCATCCTGAAGGACCACATGGAAGGCGGCAGCCTGTCCGTGCGTGGCGGCACCACCACTGAAGGCGGCGGCAGCAGCTTCCGCATCAGCGGCGCACACGGCTTCTCGGCGCTGGACGACCGTTTCAATGCACTGGTCAACGTGCAGATCGAAAGCAGCAATCCGATCTGGGGCTACCAGCGTGACCTGACCAAGCAGAACAACACCAACGGCTACACCGCGCAGCTGCCGTCGAACGACTTCGCCGTCATCGACGCCAAGACCAACGCGCTGTACATGATGGACCCGAGCAACTGCGCCAACGTTGCCGGCCAGTTCGATGGCACCACCGTGCTGGCCAACCGTCCGACCGGCCAGTCCTGCGGTTCGGTGTTCGGCGCCGGCTACAAGACCCTGAAGAACGGCAAGGACAGTGGCCAGTTCTACTCGTCGATGACCTTCGACGTGAATGACAACTTCCAGCTGTTCGCCGACGTGCTGTACAGCAAGGAAAAGACCGAATACACCTCCGGTTCGAACTACCTGTGGTGGGGCACCAAGAGCGGCATGGGCGGCTTCTACGACCAGGCGTCGGGCAAGCTGGTCAACCTGCAGCGCGCGTTCGCCCCGGAAGACATCGGCGGCGAAGGCTACAAGGGCATCCTGAACAACGACAAGAGCCGTGCCTACCAGGTCACCCTGGGCGGCAAGGGTGCGGTCGGCAACTGGGACTACAGCCTGAGCTTCACCCGCGGCGAGTACCGCCTGGATGAAAGCAAGTTCCAGCGCTTCGGCAATGCCATCAACAGCTACTTCGCCGACAAGGTACTGGGCCCGCAGCTCGGCACCAAGGATGGCTTCGGCATCTACAACACCAACTGGGGCGCGTTCTACTCGCCGATCGCGCCGGAAGATTTCGCCGGCTTCACCGGTTACACCACCAACCATGCCCGTACCTGGCAGAACATGGCTCGTGCCCAGGTCACCAATGGCTCGCTGTTCTCGCTTCCGGGCGGTGACGCCGGTCTGGCCGTGGTCGTCGAAGGCGGCAGCGAAGGTTGGGACTACAGCCCGGACCAGCGCCTGCTGGACGGCGATGTGTGGGGCTCGTCGGCTGTTGCCGGCAACGGCCATCGCAGCAACTACGCGGTGACCAGCGAGCTGCGCATGCCGCTGCTGGAGTCGCTGACGGTGACCGCTTCCGGTCGCTATGACGCCTTCAAGATCGCCGACAACACCGTCGACAAGGCCACCTACAGCGTGGGCGTCGAGTTCCGTCCGATCGAAAGCCTGCTGTTCCGCGGCAAGTACGGTACCGCCTTCCGCGCACCGACCCTGCCCGACGCGTTCCAGGGCCGCAGCGGCTACTACGCTGCCAACTCGACCGACTACTACCGTTGCGGTGAGCTGGGCTTCGTGCCGGGCAACACCGACGCCTGCCGCTACGCCGACAGCGTCTCGGTCTACTCCGAGCGTGCCGGCAACCCGGACCTGGAGCCGATCACCGCCGACGTCTGGAATGCAGGCATCGTCTGGGCGCCGATGGCGAACCTGTCGATCTCGGCCGACTACTACAACTGGAAGATCGAGAACGAAGTCGATACGGCCAGCACCGACCAGCTGCTGCTGGCCGAGTACTACTGCCGCAACGGCCTGCCGAACGGCTCCTCGGCCACCTGCCAGAACGTGGCTGACTGGGTCACCCGTGATTCGGCCGGCAACCTGAGCTCGCTGTACACCCCGAAGATGAACGTGGCCCGCCAGAACCTGCAGGCCGTGACCGTCGGCTTCAAGTACCTGCAGGACATCGGCCGCTTCGGTTCGCTGCAGTTCTCGGGCAACTACACCAACATGCTCAAGCGTGAAGTGCAGGCGCAGCCGGGCGAGGACTTCCAGGACCTGCTGGGCAACCCGAAGTCGATGTGGAACTACGACAGCTACGCCAAGGTCCGTTCCGACGCGTCGGTGGCCTGGTCGCTGGACAAGTGGACCACCACGCTGTACGCGAACTACATCGGCCACACCCCGAACTACCTGGCGGGCCTGAACGGCTACGAGTACACCCATGGTGCGTCGGGTTACAAGGCAGGCAAGTGGGCTTCGTACACCACCTACAACCTGAGCGTGAACTACCGCGTGCAGGATGACCTGACCCTGTCGCTGATGGTCAACAACGTGTTCAACAAGATGCCCGAGCAGCAGGCCCACAGCTACCAGGGCACCTCCGGCACGCCGTTCAACAACTACCTGTACAACGTCTACGGCCGCACCGTGTACGTGCAGGCCAAGTACGACTTCGGCAAGTAATCCCGTCGTTTTCCGGGTTTGATTCCGGACCAGGCCCCGCTTCGGCGGGGCCTTTTTTTTGGGCCAACGCATGTGCATCGATCAGCACATGAATATCTCGATTGTTAAATACCAAATCATTTAATGCATATTCATTAAGCCACATTCGGCAAATTCGTACCGATATCGCAATATATTGTTTTTAAAGATGTTTTTATTAACTCACGGCGAGCCATTGCAAGAGCGCGACAAGTCCGAGAAAAACAAGTTAAGCGTGTGTTACGTTCCAAAAACGCCGCCTTCCTGAGTTTGCAGGCTGCTGAACAATCCATGAGTTCCCAGGAAAGGGAAAACGCGTTTCTCACGACCACACGGAGTACCGCATGTCTCGCAATGGCTTCCCGCGTCACCCGCTCACCCGCGCCGTCCTCAGCGGCCTGATCCTGGCCAGCAGCAGCGCGATCGCGCTCGCCCAGGAGAACACTCCCACCGATCTCGGACGCGTGACCGTCACCGGATCACTGATCCCGCAGACGCAGATCGAGAACCACACGCCGGTCCTGACCGTCACCGCCGAGGACATCCAGACCCGCGGTTTCACCAGCGTGGCCGAGGTGCTGCAGCAGAACTCGCTGACCACCGGCGGCCTGCAGGGCGGCCAGACTTCCGCCTCGTTCACCCAGGGCGCTGAAGCTTCGGGCATGTTCGGCCTCAGCCCGAGCTACACCAAGTACCTGATCAACGGACGGCCGATGCTGTCCTACCCTGCCCTCTACAACGGCAGCGACACCTTCAACAACCTCAGCGGCATCCCGATCGACATCGTCGAGCGCATCGAGATCCTGCCCGGCGGCCAGTCGTCGCTGTACGGCTCGGACGCGATCGCCGGCGTGGTCAACATCATCCTCAAGGACCGCATGGACGGCGGCGTGCTGAACGTACGCGGCGGCGCCTACACCGAGGGCGGTGGCAACGATTTCCGCGTCAGCGGCGCGCATGGTTTCAACGCCTTCGATGACCGCTTCCACGCGCTGGTCAACGTGCAGTACGAGAAGAGCAGCCCGATCTGGGGCTACCAGCGTGATCTGACCAAGCAGAACAACACCAAGGGCTATACGCCGCAGGTGCCGACCAACGACTTCCTGGTCTACCTGCCGGACCAGCAGAACGCTTACGTGATGATGGACCCGACCCGCTGCGCCAACGTGGCCGGCCAGTTCGGTGGCACCACCGTACTGGGCACGCGCGCTACCGGTGAGTCCTGTGGCTCGCCCTTCAGTGCGGGCTACAAGACCCTGAAGAACGGCAAGGAGAGCAGCCAGATCTATTCGTCGATGTCCTTCGACGTCAACGACAACTTCCAGCTGTTCGCCGACGCGCTCTACAGCCTGGAAGAGGTCCAGTACAACGCCGGTTCGGGCTATGCCTTCTGGGGCAGTGATGTCGGCTTCGGTGCGTTCGTCGACCAGGCCAGTGGCGAATACATGAACCTGCAGCGCGCGTTCGCGCCAGAGGACATCAGCGCCGCCGGCTACCGCGACATCATGAGCACCGATCGCAACAAGGCCTACCAGGTCACCCTCGGCGGTCGCGGCAACGTCGGCAACTGGGACTACAGCGCCAGCTTCAGCCGCGGCGAGTACAAGCTGACCGAACGCAGTTTCGCGCGCTGGGCCAACGAGATCGACAGCTACTTCGAAGATCGTGTGCTGGGTCCGGTACTGGGCGTCACCGACGACGGCTACAACATCTACAACCCGAACTGGGGCGCGTTCTATTCGCCGCTGCCGGCCGGTGATTTCCAGACCTTCACCGGTTTCACCTACAACAAGAGCCGCACCTGGCAGAACCTTGGCCGCGCGCAGATCACCAACGGTTCGCTGTTCAAGCTGCCCGGTGGCGATGCGGGCCTGGCCGTGGTGGCCGAAGCCGGCAGCGAAGGCTGGTCGTATACGCCGGACCAGCGCCTGCTCGATGGCAGCGTGTGGGGCACCACCTCGGTGGCCGGTGCCGGCCATCGCAGCAACTACGCGCTGACCAGCGAGCTGCGCATGCCGCTGCTGGAGTCGCTGACGGTGACCGCCTCCGGCCGCTACGACGCGTTCAAGATCGCCGACAAGACCGTCGACAAGTCGACCTACAGCATCGGCGTGGAATTCCGCCCGATCGAAAGCCTGCTGTTCCGCGGCAAGTACGGCACCGCCTTCCGCGCGCCCAGCCTGTCCGATGCGTTCCAGGGCCGCAGCGGCTACTACGCCAACGGCTCGGTCGACTACTACCGCTGTGGCCAACTCGGCTTCAACCCGAGCGACACGGTGGGCTGCCCGTATGCCAACGAATCGGTGTTCGGCGAACAGTCCGGCAATGCCGAGCTGGAAGCGATCACCGCCGACGTCTGGAACGCCGGCATCGTGTGGGCCCCCATCAACAACCTGTCGGTGTCGGTGGACTACTACAACTGGAAGATCAAGAACGAGGTCAACACCCTCAGCTCCGATCAGCTGCTGCTGGCCGAGTACTACTGCCGCAACGGCCAGACCAACAACACCTCGGCCAGCTGCCAGAACGTGAGCGACTGGATCACCCGCGATGGCACCGGCAAGCTGGAGCAGATCTATACGCCGAAGATGAACATCGCCAGCCAGAACCTGCAGGCGGTGACGGCCAGCTTCAAGTACGTGCAGGACATCGGCCGCTTCGGCGCGCTGCAGTTCTCCAGCAACTACACCAACATGATCAAGCGCGAACTGCAGCCGCAGCCGGGCGACGACTACCTGGACCTGCTGCGCGACCCGTACGCGATGTGGAACTACGACCAGTACGCCAAGGTGCGTGCCGACGGTGCGGTGGGCTGGGCGAAGGACAAGTGGACCACCACCCTGTACTTCAACTACATCGGCAAGACGCCCAACCGCATGGCGTACCTGGGCAAGGGCTATGACTACGTGCATCCGTCTGGGTATGAGGCCGGCAAGTGGGGCTCGTACACCACCTACAACCTGAGCGTGAATTACCAGGCGATGGACAACCTGACGCTGTCGATGATGGTCAACAACGTGTTCAACAAGATGCCCGACGGACAGGCCCACAGCTACGCCGGCAACATCGGCGCGCCGTACAACAGCAGCATCTACAACCCCTACGGCCGTGCGGTCTACGTGCAGGCCAAGTACGAGTTCGGCAAGAAGTAAGCGCCGCTCCCGCAGCGACCCAAGGGCCCCGCTTCGGCGGGGCCTTTTTCATGCCCGTCAATTGAGACGGACGAAAACAAAAAGTCCCATAAATTAACTATCCAGAACTATTCCAGGGGCGTCCACAAGTCTTTGATCCTGAAGATAAATATCACTGTCGACCAACACTGTTCTGCATCGCAACATTTTGAAACATTCCCAGACAAACCCGTTTATTCATTGATTACAAAGGAATTTTCCGGAAACAGCGGACACATCCGTATGACAGCACCATTTTGACAACGTGAACGCCGTGTTACGGTCTTGCTGAATGGATTGAAACTGAACAGATCGTGAAGATGTCAAGGACGACATAGCCAGACGACATCGCTCATACGGGGATCCATCATGTCTCGCCATCGCTCCACGCCTTCGCGTCACCCCTTGACCCTCGCCCTGATCGGCACCCTGCTCGCCTCCGGCGCAGCCCACGCACAGGACAACGCGCCGACCCAGCTCGACCGCGTCACCGTCACCGGTTCACTGATCCCGCAGACGCAGATCGAGAACCACACGCCGGTCCTGACCGTTACCGCCGAGGACATCCAGACCCGCGGTTTCACCAGTGTCGCCGACGTCCTGCAGCAGTCCTCGCTGTCGACCGGCGGCCTGCAGGGCGGACAGACCTCTGCTTCGTTCACCCAGGGTGCCGAGGCAGCCGGCATGTTCGGGCTCAGCCCCGGCTACACCAAGTACCTGATCAACGGCCGCCCGATGCTCTCGTATCCGGCGCTGTACAACGGCAGCGACAGTTTCAACAACATCAGCGGCATTCCGATCGACATCGTCGAGCGCATCGAGATTCTGCCCGGTGGCCAGTCGTCGCTGTACGGTTCGGATGCGATCGCCGGCGTGGTCAACATCATCCTCAAGGAACGCATGGACGGCGGCGTGCTGAACATCCGCGGCGGCGCCTACAGCGAAGGGGGCGGCAACAGCTTCCGCTTCAGCGGCGCCCGCGGGTTCAATTCCAAGGACGACCGCTTCAATGCGCTGGTCAACGTGCAGTACGAAAAGACCAGCCCGATCTGGGGCTACCAGCGCGACCTGACCAAGGTCAACAACCCCGACGGCTACAGCCCACAGTACGTCTCCAACGACTTCCTGGTACTGCTGCCGGCCAACAGCAACCGCTACGCGATGATGGACCCGAACCTGTGCGCCAACGTGGCGGGCCAGTTCGACGGTACCACCGTGCTCGGCACCCGGCCGACCGGCCAGGCCTGTGGTTCGGTGTATGGCACCGGCTACAAGACCATCAAGAACGGCAAGGAAAGCGGGCAGATCTACAGCTCGATGACCTTCGATGTGAACGACAACTTCCAGCTGTTCGGCGACGCGCTCTACAGTCTGGAAGAAGTGAAGTACGCCACCGGCTCCGGCTACACCTGGTGGGGTACCTCCTCCGGCTGGGGCCGCTTCTATGATCAGGACAGCGGCCAGTACATGAACCTGCAGCGCGTGTTCGCGCCGGAGGACATCGGCGGCGGCGGCTACCGCGACATCATGAACACCGATCGCAACAAGGCCTACCAGGTCACGCTCGGCGGTCGCGGTACGGTCGGCAACTGGGATTACAGCGCAAGCTTCACGCGCGGCGAGTACAAGCTGACCGAGCGCAACTTCGTGCGCTGGAACGATCCGATCAATGATTACTTCGAGCAGCGTGTGCTGGGGCCGGTGCTGGGCACCACCAGTACCGGCTACGACATCTACAGCCCGGACTGGGAAGCGTTCTACTCGCCGCTGCCGAGCGGAGATTTCCAGAGCTTCACCGGCTACACCTACAGCCAGAGCCGGACCTGGCAGAACCTGCTGCGTGCGCAGGTCACCAACGGTTCGTTGTTCAAGCTGCCCGGCGGCGATGCCGGCTTCGCAGTGGTGGTCGAAGGTGGCAGCGAAGGCTGGGACTATACGCCGGATGCACGCCTGGTCGATGGCAGCGTCTGGGGCACCACCGCGGTGTCCGGCGCAGGCCATCGCAGCAACTATGCAGTGACCACTGAACTGCGCATGCCGTTGCTGGAATCGCTGACGGTAACCGGCTCCGGTCGCTACGACGCCTTCAAGATCGGCAGCAGCACCGTCGACAAGGCAACCTACAGCGTCGGACTGGAATTCCGTCCAATCGACAGCCTGCTGTTCCGTGGCAAGTACGGCACCGCCTTCCGTGCGCCCACCCTGTCCGACGCTTTCCAGGGTGTCAGCGGCTATTACGCCAACGGCTCCACCGACTACTACCGTTGCGGCCAGCTTGGCTACGACCCGGCCAACACGACGGGCTGCCCGTATGACAGCGTGTCGGTGTTTGGAACGCAGTCCGGCAACCCCGACCTGGAACCGATCACCGCAGATGTATGGAACGCCGGCATCGTGTGGGCTCCGATCAACAACCTGTCGGTGTCGGTGGACTACTACAACTGGAAGATCAAGAACGAGGTCAACACCCTCAGCTCCGATCAGCTGCTGCTGGCCGAGTACTACTGCCGCAACGGCCAGACCAACAACACCTCGGCCAGCTGCCAGAACGTGAGCGACTGGATCACCCGCGACGCCTCCGGCGTACTCGATGAGATCTATACGCCGAAGATGAACGTGGCCAGCCAGAACCTGCAGGCGCTGACGGCCAGCTTCAAGTACGTGCAGGACATCGGCCGCTTCGGTTCGCTGCAGTTCTCCGGCAACTACACCGACATGCTCAAGCGCGAACTGCAGCCGCAGCCGGGCGATGAGTACCTGGACCTGCTGCGCGACCCGTATGCGATGTGGGTGTACGACTCGTACGCCAAGGTGCGTGCCGACGGTTCGATCGGCTGGGCCAAGGACAAGTGGACCACCACCCTGTATGCCAACTACATCGGCAAGACGCCGAACTACATGGCCTACCTGGGCAACGGCTACGACTACGTCCACACCTCCGGCTACAAGGCCGGCAAGTGGGGGTCGTACACCACCTACAACCTCAGCGTGAATTATCGGGCGATGGACAACCTGACCTTGTCACTGATGGTCAACAACGTGTTCAACAAGCTGCCCGACAACCAGCGGTACAGCTTCGCCGGCACCAGCGGCCAGCCGTACAACAACTACCTGTACAACGCCTACGGCCGTGCCATCTACGTGCAGGCCAAGTACGAGTTCGGCAACCACTGATCCGTCGACACGTCCGCGCACAACAGAAGACCCCGCTTCGGCGGGGTTTCTTCGTCTGGGCTGCCGCCGGACAATGGCCGTTTTCACGCCGAGTTGACGGAATCCCGGGCTTCGTTCATCTTCAGGTCATGTTGCCGTGCTTCGCCACAAGGAACCTCTGATGATGCAACCCCGTTACAAGATCGCCCGTCCGGGTACCGTCGCCACGCTGCTGCTGGGCCTCTGCATCGGCCACGCCATTGCCTCGCCGCTGCCCGCGGAGGATTTCGCCAAGATTCCCGCGCTGCAGTCGGTCACGATGAGTGCCGACGGCAAGCAGCTGGTCGCCATCATTGCCGCCCCTGGCAGCAACAATGCCGATACCGCGCTGGCCAACTGGAACCTGGACAACCTCGCCGCCGGTCCGGTCGCCATCACCCCGTCCGGCGATCGAATGAAGTTCATCGCTGCCAGCGCCCTCAAGGCCGGACGCAACCTGGTAATCAGCCGCCAGGAGTGGACCGGCAAGCTGGGCGGCTGCGGCGAAGGCAACAGTACCGGCGCCACCAAGACGTTCCTGACCAAGGCCTACCTGACCGACGCCAGCCAGGCGAAATTCGACGAAGCCTTTGCCAGCAACACGCGAACGCTGGGTGTCAGTGCCGATACCCTGCGCTGCCTGGAACTGGCCGGCACCGCTTCGCTGGTGCACCAGCTGCCGCTGGACCCGGACCGGGTCATCATCAACCAGCTCAATGAAGCCACCCTGCAGGCCAACTACTACCGCTTCAACCTGCGCACCGGCCAGACCGAACTGCTGTTCAAGGGCAGCTCCCGCACCACCCCCGGCCTGTTCCACCCACGCACCGGCGAAGTGGTGACCCAGACCCAGATCGAACCGAGCGGCTCGGAGGACTTCGAGCAGCGCGTGCTGATCAAGAACAGCGCTGGCCAGTTCGAGGTCCATGCGCCGCTGACCACCAAGCTGAGCGAACGCTACACAGTGGACGTGGTCGGCATCGACGATGACAGCGGCAAACTGTATGTGCTGACCGACCAGTTTTCCGATCTGGTGCAGGCCCGCCTGTACGACCCGGTCAAGAAAGAGTTCGACAAGGAGCCATTGGCTGCCCACCCGACCTTCTCCATCAGCTCGCTGATCCTCGGCACGCGCAAGAGCAACTTCAACCAGGTGCTGGGCTTCTACGTCGATGGACCGCAGCGCCAGGCGATCTACGTCGATCCGCAGATGAAGGGCCTGCAGGAAGGCCTGCAGAAAGCCTATCCGGGCCTGACCGTCTACATCACCGGCTACAACGACGACCTCTCGCGGGTGCTGTTCACCACGGAAAGCAACCGCAACCCGAAGAGCTATTACATCCTGGCCGACCGCAAGGACGTGGTGCCGCTGGGCAGCGAACGTCCCTGGGTGGACAGCAAGCAGATCGGCGAGCAGCGCTGGGTGACCTACACCGCCCGCGATGGCCAGCAGATCCCGGCGATTCTCGACCTGCCGGCGGGTTGGAAGCAGGGCGACGGCCCACTGCCGACTCTGGTGCATCCGCATGGCGGACCGTGGGCTCGCGACTACACGGGCTGGGACGTGTCCGGCTGGGTGCCCTTCTTCACCTCGCGCGGTTATGCCGTGCTGCGACCGCAGTACCGTGGCAGCTCCGGCCTGGGCCGCAAGCTGTGGCTGGCCGGCGATGGCGAGTGGGGCCAGAAGATGCAGGATGACAAGGACGATGGTGCCGCCTGGCTGGTGTCGCAGGGCATCGCGGCGAAGGATCGCATCGCGATCTTCGGCTATTCCTATGGCGGCTTCGCTGCGGCAGCGGCCACCGTACGCAGTCCATCGCCCTACCAGTGCGCCATCGCCGGTGCGCCGGTCACCGATCTGGGCCGGTTGGGCACGTCCTGGAGCCAGAACCGCCTGCAGCGCATTCTGCAGGGTCGCACGGTGAAGGGCATGGACCCGATGCAGAACACGGCCAAGGCCACCATTCCCCTGCTGACTTTCGTCGGCGACCGCGATGTGCGCACGCCGGCGTTCCATGCCCGCAATTTCTACAGCGCAGTGCAGGGCAAGGTGCCGGCCAGGTTCGAACTGATCCCGGACATGCCGCACAGCATGCCGTGGTACCCGCGCCACTTCCAGACGACCCTCACCCTGATGGCCGATTACCTGGCCAAGGACTGCGGGCCGGGCGGCCTGTAACCCCCACAGAGCACCCGATCAGCAACCCCGCCGGCTTAACCGGCGGGGTTTTTTAATGCCCGATTTCCTGAATTTTCCCTTAGCAACAATAGGTTACGAGAAGTATCCATTCATGTTGCATTTACTTTACGCCACACATACACTCCATTAACCGAAGCATAACAAGTGGGGATCACGACGAAATGCGCAACGCCAACCGCCACATCAAGCCAAGCCGCGTACCACTGACTCTCGCTGTGCTGGCCTGCCTCCAGGTCGCACCGGCAATGGCCCAGGAGACCACCCAGCAGGAAGCAAAGGCGTCAAGCACTTCTTCCTCCACCCAGCGTGCCACCGACCTTGACAAGGTCACCGTCACCGGCTCGTTGATCCGCCGTGCGGACTACGAAACCACCTCGCCGGTGTTCACCATCAACGCCGAGACCAACGCCAGGCAGGGCCAGGTCAACGTCGCAGAGTTCCTGCAGAAGTCGGCCATCGGTTCGGCTGAAACGCAGATCACCCACCAGTTCGGCGGCTTCGTCGTCGACGGCGGCACCGGCGTGCAGACCGTGTCGCTTCGCGGCCTGGGCGCCAACCGCACCCTGGTGCTGCTGGACGGCCAGCGTCCGGGCCCGGCCGGTACCCGCGGTGCCGTGGGCGCCTTCGACCTGAACGTCATTCCCACCGCCATCCTGCAGCGCGCCGAGATCGTGAAGGACGGCTCGTCCTCCATCTACGGCTCCGATGCCGTGGCTGGTGTGGTCAACCTGATCACCAAGAAGAACATCGAGCGTCCGGAGCTGACCGTCACTGGCCGCGTGCCGACCGAGGGCGGCGGTGAAGTGTTCTCGGCGTCGCTGGCCAATGGCTGGAACTTCGAGAAGGGCAGCATCATCGCTGCCGTCGAGTGGTATCAGCACAACGAGCTGACCCGCGGCGACCGCGACTTCCTCAACTGCAGCAACGATCTGGTCAAGGACGCCGACGGCAACCGCATCGACCGCGAAGATCGTTCGCTCAATGCCGGTACGCCGCTGGCCAACTGCAACAACATGCTGCACAACGTGGTCGACATCGGCAGCACCCGCTATGTGCCATCGGGTGATGGCAGCACCGTCGGCCCGCTGCCGGGCTACCGCCCGCGCAAGACCCAGAACTACACGCGCGGCCAGGCCTTCTACGATGACCCGGTGAACTTCGAGCGCTGGGGCCAGGGCCACATCATCAACAAGCAGGAACGCAAGACGGCTTACCTGGCCACCGACTTCGGCTTCGATTCGGTCAACTGGAAGACCCAGTTCCTGTTCAACCGCCGCGAAACCGAGACGTTCTCCTGGCGCCAGTTCTTCCCGTATGCCTACCTCCCGGGCACCCAGATCGTCGCCAACCCGGTGATGCTGTTCAAGTCGCAGCAGGACATCACCGTCGATTACTTCTACGCCGCGACCAAGCTTGATGGCCTGTTCAAGGGCACCGACACCTGGGCGTGGGAAGTCAACGCGAACTTCAGCCACTCCAAGGGCAAGTACGGCAACCTGGCCATCCAGGCCTCCAAGAGCGGCGACCTGGACTACACCGACGCTCCGCCGGCGGTGAACTACTTCGACCCGGACTACCTGAGCGGCCGCAAGGTCGACGAGCTGGTCGACAAGCTGGGTGCGTGGGACTGGGGCAAGACCATCTACAAGCAGGCCACCATCAACGCGATCGTCAGCGGCGATCTGTTCGAGATGCCGGCCGGCGCAGTGGGCGTCGCCGCGGGCCTGGAATACCGCTACTACTCGCTCAACGACCAGCCGAGCGAACTGTCCCGCACCGGCGACATCTGGGGCTCGTCCTCGGCTGATGTGACCAAGGGCAACGACAGGGTCAAGGAAGCCTTCGTCGAAGTCGATGTGCCGTTGCTGAAGGGCCTGCCGGCGGTGGAATCGCTGAGCATCAATGCCTCGGGCCGTGTGTTCAAGTACGACAACGTGGCCGATTCGGACAACGTCTGGAAGGTCGGCGTGAACTGGCAGGTGATTCCGTCGCTGCGTCTGCGCGGTTCGATCGGCACCTCCTACCGCGCCCCGGGCCTGTATGAGCTGTACCTGGGCAACGAGACCGGTTTCTTCTCGCAGGCGAACGATCCGTGCGTGCGCTGGGGTGAAAGCTCCAACACCAACTACCAGACCAACTGCGCGGCCGCAGGCATCCCGGCCAACTATGCCGGTGGTGGCAGCAGCGGCACGGTGTACCGCCAGGGCGGTGGTGACTCGTTGGTTCCGGAAACTTCGCGCGCGAAGACCGCCGGTATCGTGTTCACGCCGACCTTCGCCAACCTGAGCGTGGCCATCGATTACTTCGACTATGAAGTGAGCGATGAAATCGCACAGCTGGGCAGCACCAACGTCCTGCGCGGCTGCTACGGCGGCTCGGTGTACCCGAACAGCTACTGCGATCTGCTGACCCGCAATTCGGGCACTGCTACCCAGCCGTATGCGGTGACCCAGATCCAGAACAAGTTCATCAACATCAACAAGCAGCGCACCCGTGGTTACGACCTGACCGCGAACTTCGACCACGATTTCTCGTTCGGCAAGTTCTCGGCTGAGACCCAGGTGACCTACACGATCGAAGACACCCAGGAAGTGTTCTCCAGCGCAGCGGCAAGCGGCCTGGAATCCTCGGAGCTGCTGGGCGACATCGGCCGTCCCAAGGTCGTGGGCAACCTGGCACTGAGCCTGACCCGTGGCGACTGGTCGTACAACTGGCTGACCACCTACATCCACAAGACCGAAGACATCGATCTGGATCCGGTGTTCACCTACCAGGGCCGTCCGAACTCCTACCGTGACATCGTGGCTGATTCGCGCATTTACCACACCGCGTCCGTCAGCTATGCGCAGGCCGATTGGGAAATCCTGGTGGGCGTCAGCAACATCTTCAACAAGACCCCGCCACTGGTTTCCACCGGCGTGGCCGATTCCCGCTACGGCAACGTACCGGCCTTCGCCACCCAGTACGACTACTACGGCCGCACCCCGTTCGTGCGTCTGAAGTACAAGTTCTGATCCGGCAGTAACAGCAGCACCCCGGAAAGGGCGGCGCAAGCCGCCCTTTCCTTTTGCGGGCCTGCCCCTCCTCCCCCTGATCACAGGCCCGACGGTGGCCTGGCTTTGCAGTGGCTGCCAGAAAGATCAAGAGAGGCAGGGAGAACGGCATCAATGGAACTGTCTGGCGCCCTCGCTACGCCTCTCCTTGAGGCAAGCGCCCCACCCGCCAACCGCCAGATTGCGCAAAGATGCCCTTAACACCCAATTCATAAAGCGAAGAGAAAACAAAGTTCACTTATCACAACTGAGACTAAGACACTGTAATTGTTGCAATTTGATGGTCAAAAACCCCTTATTCCGCAAGGAAATGTGACGAACCCATGCTTTTTCCGTTAAGCGCGTGTTAGGTTCGATGAACGTCAGGACGACACATGAACATCCACATAACAGACACACGGAGGTGGTCGCTCTCTTTCCACTAGGGGGATTTACCTGATGACGCACTACCGCACGCCCGGTCGCCACCCACTGACCAACGCCCTGCTCGCCGGCCTGATGATGGCTGCCGCGGCCCCGGCTCTGGCCCAGGAGGCAAGCTCCGGCAGCAACCCGATCGACCTGGACCGCGTCAGCGTGACCGGCTCGCGCATCGCGCGTACCGGCTTCGTGACTCCCTCGCCGGTCACCGCCATCACCGCCGAAGAAATCCGCGCCACCGGCGCCAACAACATCGGCGACCTGATGGCGCGCCTGCCGGCACTGAGCCCGACCTATACGCTGGGCAATTCCACCCGCTTCATCGGCACCGCCGGCGTGGGCCTGATGGACCTGCGCGGCATGGGCACCTCGCGTACGCTGGTGCTGGTCAATGGTCGCCGCCATGTCGGCGCGACCTCCGGCTCCTCGGCGGTGGACGTCAACACGATCCCGGTCGAGTGGATCGAACGTGTTGAAGTCATCACCGGTGGTGCCTCGGCCGTGTACGGCGCCGATGCCGTGGCCGGCGTCGTCAACTTCATCATGAAGAAGTCGTTCGACGGCGCCGAAGTGCGCGCCCAGACCGGCATGGCCAGTGAAGGCGGCTTCAACCGTTCCTTCATCAGCGCCTCGGCGGGCACCGACTTCGCCAACGGCCGCGGCAGCGCGGCGATCGCACTGGAATACAGCAAGCAGGACCGTTTCGTCCGCAGCGACCGCGCCATCGGCAACGAATTCCTGGTATCGGTGCCGAACCCCAACTACGACCCGACCAAGCCCTCCAACGAAAGCAATCCGCAGACCGTGCTCAGCGGCCCGGGTGGCAACCACTCGATCTCCTTCGGCGGCACCTTCACGCTGGGTGCGTTCTCGCCCACCAACAAGGCGACCTGGGGCAACCGCTACCAGTTCAATCCGGACGGCACCTATCGCCCGCAGCGCTATGACGGCGTGATGCCGAGCACCACCAGCTGCGTCAACTGCGACTTCGCCGACCTCAATTCGGTGGCCGACCTGCAGCCCGGCTTCGACCGCAAGAGCGTCAATACGGTCGTCAACTTCGATCTGACCGACAACCATCGCCTGTATTTCGAAGGCAAGTACACCGAGACCGTATCGGACTTCCTGGCCCAGCCGTCGTTCGACCAGACCCTGCGCATCCAGCGCGACAATGCCTATGTTTCTCCGGAGCTGCGCGCGCTGATGGTCGCCAACGGCGCCAGCCAGTTGACCCTGAGCCGCTTCAACGTCGATGCCGGACAGCGTGGTGAGCACGTTGAGCGCAACACCCAGCGCTTCGTGCTGGGCGTGGAGGGCAACCTGACCGAGAACTGGACCTACGACGTGTATGGCAACTGGGGCCAGAGCGAAGTCAAGCGCTGGAACCTCAACAACCGTATCAATGAGCGCTGGCAGGCAGGCCTGGACACCGTGGTCGATCCGGCCACCGGCCAGATCGTCTGCCGCACCACGCTGAACCCGAACGCGACCAACCCCAACAACGGCAACCGCGTGTACTCGCAGTTCGCCCGCGAGGGTTGCGTACCGTTCTCGGTGTTCGGCAACGGTGCAGTGACCCAGGCCGCACGGGACTGGATGAACGTCAGGTCGTTCAACTATTCGCGCCTGCAGCAGTCGGTGTTCAGCGCCTCGCTGGCCAACGCCTCGCTGTTCAGCCTGCCGGCAGGCGACGTCGGCGTGGCCGGTGGCGTGGAATACCGCCGCGAGAAGAGCCGTGAAATCACCGATCCGCTGGCAGCGCAGGGCCTGACCTTCCTCAACGCGATCCCCAACCGGATGGGCAAGTACGACGTGCGCGAAGCGTTCGTCGAAGCTACCGTGCCGTTGCTGGCCGACATCCCGGGCATCTACAACCTGACCATGGACGCTGCAGGCCGCTGGTCCGATTACAGCAGCATCGGCAAGACCACCACCTGGAAGGTCGGCCTGGACTGGACGATCATTCCGTCCCTGCGTGCCCGCGGCACCCTGTCGCAGGCGGTGCGTGCGCCGAGCATCGGCGAACTGTACAACCCGCAGAGCGAGAACTTCGCCACCGTCAACGATCCCTGCAACTACCTGGCCACCAATTCCAACCGCCCCAATACGGCAGCTGATCCGGCCCTGCGCCAGGCCAACTGCTCGGCGCTGGGCGTGCCGGTGGGCTGGGTCGATACCTACACCGCAACCCGCCCCGGCGTCAGCGGCGGCAACCCGAACCTGAAGCCGGAACGCGCGCGCAGCTTCACCTATGGCCTGGTCTGGCAGCCTGATTTCCTGCAGGGCTTCGGCATGTCCGTGGACTACTGGTGGATCAGCCTGAAGGACGCCATCGGTGCCGTCTCGGCGCAGACCAACGCCACGCGTTGCGTGGACTCGCCGGGAGGCATCAACAACAGCTTCTGCGGCTTCATCGAGCGCGCACCGGTCGGTGGCAAGACCGATGCGGGCGGCCGTACCTTCCCGGAGCATTCGATCAGCCGCTGGGTTGCGCTGAACGAGAACCTGGCCCGCTCGCGCCGCGTCGGCGTCGATCTGGAAATGGACTACCGCTTCAAGCTGGCCGAGGGTGACACGGTGATCCGCCTGGTCGGTACCCGCCTGCTGCAGTCGCGTGAATGGGCCTTCCAGGACTTCCCGAACGAGTACGACGAGAACGTCACCTGGGTGACCGACCCGCGCTGGCGCGGTTCGCTGCAGACCAAGTACTCGCTGGGTCAGTGGCGCGCGTCGTGGGACCTGAACTACGTGAGCAGCAACCTGCGCGTACAGCCCAAGAGCTACCAGGCCAACCCGGGCCAGACCAGCCCGATCCGCAACGGCTCGTACGTCTACCACAACTTCCAGTTCGGCTACCGCTTCCCGGGCGACAAGATCGATGTCTACCTGGGCGTGGACAACGCCTTCGACAAGGACCCGCCGGTGAACTACTTCGGTTCCGACGTCGGTTCGGCAATGTACGACAACATCGGCCGCTACATGTACATGGGTGCTACCTACAAGTTCTGATGCGGCAACAGATGTAGAACCTCGACAGACCCGGCTTTTGCCGGGTCTGTCTTTTTCCGGTGCCGGCGAGGCCCCCTTGCGCCCGGCCATGACCTTCGACACCCTTGCAGTGCGGGCCGGCGGCGTATTGTTCGGCCCACGGCCGTTCCCCCGGCCCTTCCCTGACTCACTCGGCCTGGAGGCCATTCAAGTGACCCGTACTCCCAAGATCGTGCTGCTGACCCTGGCCGTTTCGGCCGCGCTGGTCGGCTGCGGCAAGAACGAAACCCCGGCAAAGGATGCCACCGCCTCCACGCCGGCCGCGGCCGACGCCGCCACCACCTACAAGCTCGACGAGAGCAAGCTGCCGGCCTACAACGCCTTCCAGGCCAGCGATCTGGACAGCAACCTGGATGCCTGCAATGCCTTCGGCGACTACGTCAACGGCAAGTGGCTGGCCGCCAACGAGATTCCGGGCGACCGCACCAGCTGGGGCGCCTTCACCATCCTCGACGAGCGTTCGGTGGCCGTGCAGCACCAGCTGGCCGAGCAGGTCGCGCAGGTCAAGAACCCGGCCGGCATCGAGAAGATCGTCGGCGACCTGTGGGCCACCGGCATGGACGAAGCCAAGGTCAACGCCCAGGGCATCGAGCCGCTGAAGGCCGACCTGGCTGCGATCGATGGCCTGCAGGACAAGGCCGCCATTGCCAACTACCTGCGCACCAGCGCCGCCAAGGGTGAGAACGTGCTGTTCGGCTTCGGCGCCGAAGCCGACTTCAAGAACTCGGCCGTGAACATGGCCTACGCCAGCCAGGGCGGCCTGGGCCTGCCGGACAAGACCTTCTATACCGACGCGTCCAAGGCAGACAAGCTGAAGGCCTACCAGGCCCACGTGGCCAAGGTGCTGGAACTGTCCGGCGTGGCCGCTGCCGATGCTGCCAAGCAGGCTGAAGAAGTCGTCAAGTTCGAGACCCGCCTGGCCAAGGCATCCAAGTCCAGCGTCGAGCTGTCGCGCGATGTCTCGCTGTACTACCACCCGGTCAGCCTGGCCGAGGCCGACGCGCTGACCCCGAACTTCAGCTGGACCGAATTCTTCAAGTCGCAGAATGTGGCCGCGCCGGAGAAGTTCTCGCTGGCCATCCCGGCCTTCCACCAGGAAGTGAGCAAGGCGCTGGGCGACACCGATCCGTCGGTGTGGCGCGCCTACCTGCGCTTCCACACCGTGGATGGCGCCTCGCCGTACCTGGCTGATGCGTTCGTGCAGGAGAACTACGAGTTCTACGGCAAGACCCTCAATGGCCAGAAGGAACAGAAGCCGCGCTGGAAGCGCGTGCTGGGCACCATCGAGAGCGATGCCGGCGAAGCCTTCGGCCAGCTGTACGTGAAGGTCGCCTTCTCGCCGGAAGCCAAGGCGAAGATGGAGGAGCTGGTGAAGAACCTGGCCGCCTCGCTGAAGGAACGCATCCAGGGCCTGTCCTGGATGAGCGAAGAGACCAAGGCCAAGGCCATCGCCAAGTGGGAAACCTTCACTCCGAAGATCGGCTACCCGGACAAGTGGCGTGACTGGTCGGGCCTGCAGACCAACCGCGACAGCTACCTGGGCAACGTGCGCGCAGCCACCGCGTTCAACTACCAGTACAACCTGGCCAAGATCGGCAAGCCGGTGGACAAGACCGAATGGGGCATGACCCCGCAGACGGTCAATGCCTACTACAACCCGCTGCAGAACGAGATCGTGTTCCCGGCCGCCATCCTGCAGCCGCCGTTCTTCGACGCCAACGCCGATGACGCCGTGAACTACGGTGGTATCGGTGCGGTCATCGGCCACGAAATGACCCACGGTTACGACGACCAGGGCAGCCGCTTCGGGCCGACCGGCAACTTCGAGAACTGGTGGACCGAAGCCGATTCGAAGAACTTCGCTGGCCTGACCGGCAAGCTGGTCAAGCAGTTCGACCAGTACAAGGTCGACGGCCAGGCCGTGAACGGGCATCTGACCCTGGGCGAGAACATCGCCGACCTGGGTGGCCTGGCCACCGCCTACGACGCGCTGCAGAAGGCGTCGGCCGGCAAGGAAGACGCGAAGATCGATGGCTTCACCCGCGATCAGCGCTTCTTCTTCAACTGGGCCACCGTGTGGCGCACCAAGTACACCCCGGAGAATGCCAAGGTCCGCCTGGCAACCGACCCGCACGCGCCGGCGCAGTTCCGCGCCATCGGTGCGCCGTCGAACCTGCCGACCTTCACCGCGGCCTTCCAGTGCAAGCCGGGTACGCCGATGTCGCGCACCGGCGACTCGCAGGTGGTGATCTGGTAAGCCACGGCTGAGGCCACGGTTTGCCTGCAGAGGCCCGGGATTTCCCGGGCCTTTGTGTTTCCGCGCGGTGGAGATCATCTGCGTCGCTGCAGACGTCACAGCGCATGCATCTCCCACCCTGCCCGGCTTGCTATAGTTCGCCCGCCCTCAATCCATCACGGATTCGTTCTACATGCCCAACTTCCGTCCGCTTGCCATCGCCCTGGGCATCAGCCTGGCGACCCTGGTTCCGACCCACGATGCGTTCGCCGCCAAGAAGAAGGCCGCACGCGCCCCGGCCGTCAGTGCGCAGTGCAGCGATTTCTACGACGCCACCAACGCGGGCTGGCTGAAGGCCAACCCGGTGCCGCAGACCGGTGCCGCCACCGCGTTGGGCCAGCTGGTCGACCGCAGCCGGCAGCAGCAGCGTGAACTGCTGGACGCCTCGATGAAGGCGCCGCAGGGCAACGTGCAGAAGCTGCTGGGCGACTTCTGGGCCAGCGGCCTGGACGAAGCGGCCGTGGAGGCCGATGGTTCCAACCCGATCGCGCCGCTGCTGACCCGCATCAACGCGATCAAGAAGGCCAAGGATGTCCCGGCCTCGATCGCCGCGCTGCACCAGGTCGGCATCCCGGTGGCCTTCAACTTCGGTCCGGACGTGGACCTGAAGGCACTGGACCGCCACATCGGCTACTTCATGCAGGGCGGCATGGGCCTGCCTGATCCGGCCTTCTATACCCGCACCGACGCCGACACCGTCGCGCTGATGGGCCGCTACCGCAACTACGTCAAGCAGATCCTGGCACTGACCGGCACCCCGGCGGCCAAGCTGGACGCCGAGTCGCAGGCGGTGATCGCGCTGGAAACCGAACTGGCCCGCAACGCGCAGTCGCTGGCGGGCATCAACAACCCGTTCAACAACTACGCGCCGATCTCCACCAAGGACCTCAACAGCCGCTATCGCAACCTGCAGCTGGATGCGTTCCTGAAGGCACAGGGCGTCAACGATGACCTGGTGTCGCTGGCCGATCCGGCGCTGTTCAAGCAGCTCGACGGCATGGTCACCAAGCTCAAGCCGGACCAGTGGAAGGCCTACCTGCGCTGGCGTGTGGGCGACTCGATGGCGCCGTACCTGTCCAAGGCGTACCGCGATGCGGAGTTCGAATTCCGTGGCCGCGTGCTGCGTGGTGAGACCCTGCCGCCGCAGCGCTGGGAAAGCGTGCTGGACGCGATCAACGTGGCCGCTGGCCCGATGGTCGGCCGCGAGTACGCAGCCCGTTACCTGTCCGCCGAGGACCGTCGCCAGGCGGCGTGGATCGTCGACAAGGTGCGTGAAGTGCAGATCGAGGCGGTCAAGAACAACAGCTGGATGAGCGCCGAGGCCAAGACCGAAGCGCAGGCCAAGCTGGCCGCGCTGAAGATCGAGATCGGCACCCCGCTGCGCGACCTGGACTACAGCGTGCAGCCGATGGGCCGTGGTTCGTTCGGCGGCAACATGCTGATCGCGTCCACCTGGCGCCACCGCGAGGAAATGAAGCGCATCGGCAAGGGCAACGCCGACCGCCGCTGGGACGTGCTGCCGCAGCAGCCGTCGCTGGCCTATGACCTGGCGCAGAACCGGCTGATCGTCACCGCCGCGATCCTGCAGGGCCCGGTGTTCAACGCCAAGGCCGATGCCGCGGACAAGTTCGGCAGCTTCGGCGGCCTGGTTGGCCACGAGCTGACCCGCGCGATCGACGCCAAGGGTGCACTGGTTGATGCCAAGGGCGAACTGCGCAGCTGGTGGACCCCGGCCGACAAGACTGCCTGGACCCTGCTCGGCAGCCGTGTCGCCACGCAGTACGGCGGCTACGAGTTCCCCGGCGTAAAGGGAGCCAAGGTCAACGGCACGTTGACCCAGGAAGAGAACCTGGCCGACATCGCTGGCCTGGAACTGGCCTGGGCCGCCTACACCGCGCAGGAGCCGAAGGCCAAGCCGGCACAGCAGCAGGGCTTCTTCCGCGCCTGGGCCGCGCTGTGGCCGCAGCAGCTGTCGCCGAACGAGGCCGCACGCCGCCTGACCGCCGACATCCGCGCACCCGGTCGCTGGCGCACCAACGGCCCGCTGTCGAACCTGCCGGCGTTCGGCGCCAGCTTCAGCTGCAAGCCGGGCCAGCCGATGCAGCGTACCGACGCCGAGCAGATCAAGATCTGGCGCTGAGGTTGATGCGATAGCCGTAACGGAAAGGGCGCCTTCGGGCGCCCTTTTTTGTTGAGTGCGTATTGGAAAAAGGCCCTGAAGGATCAGGGCCAAGCCAACCCATGCGGAGAGTGCGCCGTTATGCGCGTAGGTCAGAAGTCGTACGAGGCGGTCAAGCGAACCGTTCGCGGCGGCGTGAAGTGGGTTCCCATACCGTAGAGATTGGAAACCGTATCCGGACCTGTCTGGTACGTCGCCGTCGACTGCAGCTGACGGCGCTGGTTGAGTACGTTGAAGACGTTCAACCCCAGGCCAAGGCGGTTCTCGGCAAACGCTGGCCGGTACATCACCCCCATGTCCAGCTGCGCCGTCCACGGCTGTCGGCCGGCATCGCCGGGTCGTGACGGTTCGCCGTTGCAGTAGTGGTACGCCGAGCCATAGCCATGCGCCGGATCGCTCTGGTCGCTTCCGTAGTAGCCCAGGCAGTTCTTGGGCATGCCGGACATCAAGCGCACGGTCGCCGAGGCGGTCCACTCGTCATCGATCTGGTACGCACCGAATGCCTTCAACTGGTGCCGGCGATCATTGGCGAGGTAGCCACCGGCATACTCCATCAGCGACACCGCGTCCCAATCCTGGGTTTTGGAAACGTCATCCTGACCGATATCGGACCTCACCTGCCCTTCGGTGTTGCCGAAGCTGCGCGACCAGGTGTAGTCAAGGCGTGCATACCAGCGCTCGGACATCGGGTGTTCGATGAACAGATCGACCGCGACATACTCTCGCTTGGCCTTCTTGCCGTCGTAGCCCCAGTCGGACGCGCTCATGCTGACGGGCGTATAGCCGGACCCATCGCGATGGCGCACCTGGAACGTATTGGTCTGCCCCGGGTTGAAGATCACGCATCCGGGGAGCTCGTACGCGTCGGCATCCAGGCCCATGCCAGCGAGCCGGTCGGCGAAGCGCCCTGCATCACAGGTATCGTCGATGGCTGACTGCAGCCGGCGGAAGGTCAGCTTGGCACCGCTGTTCCAGGTACTGCCAAGGGTCTTCTCGAAGCCCAGGATCAGCTCATCCTGGTACTGGGAACGCAGGTCTGTGGGCGCCACCGAACGGGGATCCGGAGCCTGGCCGTACTCGTTGTTGGTCGATACCGGACCGTCGCCCAAAGGCGCCAGGCCCGTTGGATTTCCGTTGGCGTCGATGCCGGTATAGGTGAAGTACTCGCGGGTGTAGGTCGACGCGGAAGCGCCACGGATGGCCACGCTGTTGGGCAATGCCAGGTAGTAACGGCCAAGGTTGGCGAACACCTTCAACGACGCGTCACCGAACACATCCCAGCTGGCGCCCAACCGCGGCGCCCACTGGTCGCCACTTTCCACATACGCGCGTCCATCGCTGTTGTAATTGGTGAAACGATCATTACGCAGGCCCAGTGTCAGCAGCCAATCGGGGGTCAGCTGCCAACGGTCTTCCAGGTAGTAGGCCTTCTGCTTCACCGACATGCTGGTGGTGGTGGAGAAGATGTACTTCTGCACGAAGTAGCCCTCCCCGCCCGGCGGTGTGATGCCGAAGCCCGGGTTGGGCGACGCACCCGGATTGCCGCGTGAGTAGATCCAGGCATGACCCGGGCCGGTCATGGACTGGCCTTCGTTGTGCGCCCAGTAGGCCATGTTGTCGATGCCGGCGGTCAGTTCGTGGTTGCCGATGCGGTACTGCAGATCCATGCGCAGGCCCTGTGTCCTGTTGCCCGCGTCGGATGCCTTGGTATACAGGTCGGCCTGGTCGTTGCGGACCGGGCTGCCGCCATTGAGCGACGGATCCTGGTTGCCTGCCCCACTGATGAAGGGGTTGGCCGAATCCGAGGGATTGAACTCCAGGTTGCCGTTACGGGTGCGGCCCCACACCGCGCTGAAGGTCAGCGCATCGTTGAGATATCCGGTGTACTTGAAGATGTCGACATCGGTGCTGGCCTTGGTGGTGTTGGGGAAGGTGCCGGTGCGCCCCCCTTCGGCCAACGACGGGTATTCGAACTCCGTGTAGTACCCGCCATAGCGATCATTGTCCTGGAAACGGGTGTATTCCAGCGTGTTGCTGTCGTTGATGTTCCAGTCGATCTTGCCGTAGAACTTCGGTGCATCCACGCGGTAGTGGTTGCGGGCCTGCTGCGCGCTGGCTTCGCTGGCTGTGGAGATGCCTTCGCGCCGTTCGGACTCCGCCGCGAGATGGATGAACAATCGATCCTCGATCAACGGTCCGCTGACATAGCCGCTGTAGGTGGTTGTGGTCGCCTTGTCCCCGCGATGGTAACGGTACAACGTGCCCGGCTTGGACTCGTTCTCGTAGGCGTACCCCTCCGGCAGGGCCATGTCGGGGTAGTTGACCGATGCCGGCGACTCGGCAAGCTCCGCCGGTGCCCACGTCACCTGCGCACCGAACCGCCACCGGTTGGTGCCGCGCTTTCCCAGCTGGTTGATGACACCGCCGGTGGAGCGGCCATAGCCGGCGCCGTACCCGCCGGTGAAGGTCTCCTGCTGATCGATGGAACCATAGGGAAGGCTGATGCCGCCGAGATTGCTCAGCGGGTTGGTGACATTGAAGCCGTTGAGGTAGTAGGCGTTTTCGGTGACGCTTGCGCCGCCGAACGACAGCACGGATCGCGAACCGTTGGAGAATTCACCGCTGCCGGCGACCACGCCCGGGGCCAGCAGAGCGATGGCCTCGGCACTTCGGCCCAGCGGCAGCACATCCAGTTGTTCGGAGGTGATGACGGACTTGGAGACCGTGTGGGTCACATCGATCTTCGGCAGGTTCGCTGCGGTGACGTTGACCGCGTCCAGCGTGGTGGCCGGGCCATGTACGGCGAAACTCACTTCGGTACCACTGCCCACGCGCAACTGGACGTTGTCCTGCTGCTCGATGACACGGCCGTCGCGCTGCACGCTGACGCTGTAGCGCCCCACCGGCAACGCGCCGAAGCTGTAGCGCCCCTGTGCATCGATGGGTGCCGTCCGCCGCAGACCGCTGTCGCTCTGGGCGACAGCGGTAGCGCCCTCGGCACCGGCTGCGGTGCCGTACAACGTGCCGGTCGTGCTCTGTGCAGCAACGGCCCCAACGATGGAAAACAACACCGCCGAAAGCGCGCTGCGCTTCAACATACGATGCGTGGATGCAAATGCCATGAAGCTCTCTCCCGTGATGAAACTGACGGGGATTTATAGGCACGGGTGGCCCTCGCGAGGCAGTGCTGCAACCCGCGATGAATCAGGGCGAAAGCGTCAGCAAACGGGCATCGGCGACGCCTTTGAATCGGGCCAGACACCTGAAAACATTGGAATTTCAGCCAATCAGCGGCAACGTAGCGACAGCATCCGCAGCAGGACAACAGAGGTCACATACGTCACATGAACGCGATCAATGCGTTGCGTTAAGCGTTCGATACGACAACCCCGCGTCCTGGTTCCGACACGCATGGGGTATCCAGCGCTGCACCGATACCCATCACACCGCCTCCAACGTTCCGCGGTAATGCACGATCCGCCCCACCACCGGCGCACCAATCTCCACGTCGAACACGAATCGCCCGTCCACTTCATGCTCGAAACTGTTCTCCCCCGGCAGCAGCGCGCGCGGCAACGGCATGCCCAGGATCGACCAGCGTCGCGGCACAAGCTGCAGCCGCCCGTTGTCGACCAGCAGCGCCAACGCCACCGAGATCACGCCGAAGCGCTCGACCAGCAGTGCTTCGTTGCGCCCCTGCCCCTGCGTCTGCAACGAAGAGAAACGACGGCCGGCAA
>RCUS01000454.1_pt1 | contig 27519 bp, 23 predicted proteins | sample 2166221 | NCBI WGS metagenome assembly RCUS01 (sample SAMN09932758, study PRJNA488358) | compost metagenome | isolation source: compost soil in cyclohexanecarboxylic | place: Germany: Experimental Botanical Garden | reverse complement strand
GCCACGTTGAACAATGCCCGGTGCCAGACCAGACGGTAAAAGTGCAGGCGCGTCAGCACCCCGTGCACCAACAGGTACAACACATAGGTAATGCCCATCAGCACCAGCAGCGTGGGCAGGAACACCCCGCTGACATCCAGGTCACCGATCATAAAGGCGCTCCATCAATGCCATGGGGAAGCGGTTCTTCGGGCTCGGCGGAACCGACGAATTCGACGCCGGGCAACAGTGCCAGGCGCAGGCCGCTCAGGGCGTGCAGCAGATGCCGACGGGTTTCATCATCGCCGGCACCGCTGAGGGCGCGACGCGTGCGGTCGAGGGTCATCAGCAACGGGCTCGGTGCCTGCAAGCGCTCACCGGCCTTGAGACAGGCCTTGAAGTACTCGCCAACCTCGGCCACCACCTGGCGCAGCAGCACCTGCGGCACACCAAGGACCCGCGGCGTATAAGCGAGCAGGTCCAACAGATTCAGCGCCACCCGTACCTCCCGCAGCGCCACGCCGGAGTCCTGGCCGGTCATGGCCAGGCGCGGCAGATGCTGCATCAGCCGATCGAGCATCCGTATGCCCAGAAGCCGATGCTCAGACAACGTGGCCGGCTCGGAGAGGCCGACAATGTCACGCCAGCTGAAACGGGTCAGGCGCTTGGCTGCCAGTTCGGCACCGAACGGCCGGGCGATCAGGGTCCAGATGAACGCGAACAGCAACCCCATGGGGCCGGCCAGGTTGGAGTTGGCGAAACTGAGGAAGTCCGCGTCGTAAGCGCCCTGAATGCTGATGAAGGACGAGGTGTTGACCAGGGTCAGCAGCATGCCCAGGTAAAACTGCGGCTTGACCGTCAGGGTGCCGACACAAATGAACGGCACGGCAAACGCCAGCACCAGCATCGGAAAGTCATGCAGGTTGGGCAGCACCAGAAACAGATAAAGGCTGGCGAACACCACCGACATCGCTGTCCAGAAAAAGAACCGGTAAATCTGCGGCGCCGGGTCGTCCATCGAGGCGAAGAAGCTGCACGCCACCGCCGCCAGGATCACGGCGCTGCCGCCATCGGTCCAGCCGAGCAGAATCCACAACACCGAGGCCACGATAATCGCGGTGACGGTGGAAGCCGCGGAATACAACATCAGGCCGCGATCCAGAAACGGGGATAGCCGCCCCAGCCGCCAGTGCCGATACACCGCGCGCCAGCTGTCCTGGCTTTCGCACTGGATGGCGTATTGCAGGCTGCGGCAGTCCTGCCACAAATCGATCCACTCGCCGAGACGGTAAATGGCGTTGGAGAACAGCAGTTGCTTGCGGTCATCCAGCGCTTCGGGAGCCGGTTGCAGGGCCTCGAGTTTATCCTTCAGTGCCTGCCAGCGGTCGAGGTCGGCATCCTTGTGCTCGAGCCATTCGGTGGTGGCCGTCAGCAATGGCGCGAACTTGTCCACAAGCTCGGGGGTGCGCCGTTCCAGGGCGTAAAGCGCATCGTCGAGGGCATCGATCACTGGCAGCAGGTGAATCATCCGTCCGCGCAATTCCTTGGTGTTGCGCACCGTCTGCGGACGCGAGCCTTCGTGGGGCAACTGGCCGATCATCAACTCCAGGGAGTTGAAGGTAGCGACCATCGATGCCCGCAACGCGCTGACCTCTTCAGGCTGCACGTTGCGGCTGAGGAAGCGCAGGCTGTAGGTCGATGCATCGGTAAACCATTTGCTCACCGAATCATTGAACACCGGCGCCAGGCGCCGCGGCCAGAACATGGCACCGACCACCGCCGCCACGGCGATGCCGAGAAAGATTTCTTCGGTCCGCGCTTCGGCCACGTCCCACACCCCCAGCGGGTTGTTCACCACCGGCAGGGCGATCAGCGGCAAGGTGTAACCGGCGAGCATCAAGGCGTAGTTGTTGGCCGTGCGCAGGTGCAGTGACAGAAACAGCAGCGTCCCGGTCCACAGAGCAATCACCACCACCAGCACGTAAGGACTCTGGACAAACATCGGCACGAAAAACACCGCTGCGGCGGCGCCGAGAAAAGTACCGATTGCGCGGTACAACGCCTTGGACGTGGTCGGACCGAGAAATGGATTGGAGACGATGTACACCGTGGCCATCGCCCAATACGGACGCGGCATTTGCATGAGCATGGCGATGTACAGCGCAATCATCGAAGCCGCGAAGGTGCGCACGCCGTAGAACCAGTCCCGCGCCGGTGGCATCCCTGAAAAGAAGCCGCTCAAGGGTGGTCGTCCGAGGGTTGTCCGGCCGATTCAAAGGCCTTCAAGACGCGCAGTGCGGCTTCCAGATCTCGCTGATCGATACCTTCAAGTACCTCATTACGCAATCGCACCAGTTCAACCTCGACCGCTTGCACCAGGGTACGACCAGTATCGGTCAGGCTCAGGCATTTGGCGCGGCGGTCCTGGGCATCGGCGGTGCGGCAGACGTAACCGGCGTGGCACAACTGATCCAGCAAACGCACCAGAGACGGACTCTCCATCCCCGCCGCCTGCGCGACCGTCACCTGCCGCACGCCTTCACCCAGACGTCCGATCATCAACAACGGGACGGCACAGGCTTCGGAGATTCCATAGTTGACCAGCGTGGTCTGGCAGATCTTCCGCCAATGCCGGGCGGCCACCACCATGGAGCTGCTGATGTTCATCTGGAGAGCGTCGAGATTATTCGGCACGAGGGAAAACACACACTGTTAGTTTGCTAACTATCAATATGGCATTTGAGGGGATTTTTCGTCAAGTTTTGAAACAAATTGGCGACTACTGACGCTTCTCGGCTCGCTCGTAGACTTGGCTGCGCTCGCGCTTTCCAACCGCAACTACAGAAACGACGACGTGCTCTTCAATTACTTCGTAGATCTGTCGGTATCCCGATGACAATCCAGAAAGCTGCGTTTCATCCGATTGTCATACTCCCCGCCCCTTCCTCAACATCACATCCAACTGATCCACCACCTCCGCCCAATCGGCGTCATCCAGAATTTCGCTGCGCAACAAATCCGCCTGGCTCGAGCTCCAGAAAAACGCATCCGCCAGATGCAGTTCGGGTTTGAGCGGTGAATGGGTGGCGATGAATTTGTCGATGCTTTCGGCGTCATCGGCCAGGCCGAGTTGCTTGAACAGGGATGGGAGGCTGTGGGTTGGGTTTTCCATGTCGGACTCCTTGGTAAAAGGGTGACCGCTGCGCGGTCAATCGCGGGCAAGCCTTGCTCCTACAGACACTGCGAAACCCTGTAGGAGCAAGGCTTGCCCGCGATGGCGGCAGACAAAACACTGCAAGACTTAGTTACTCAACTCCCGCACCTCCGCATGCGGCACCATTTTCAGGAAGTCCGGCATGTTCATGTGCAGCAGGTTGGTGTGGTTGCCAGCCTCCAGATAGATGTCTTTCTGCCGCGTCAGCAGCGGGTCGATGACCACGTCCAGCCCGTAAGCCTCGCCCAGGGCCGGTATGGCGCCACGTTCGCAGTCATCGAACAGATGCGGCAGATTGCTTTCCCGTGACACCTGCCACTCGCCGCTGCTGCGGACTTTGCTCAGGTCCAGATGACGGCTGGCGGGCAGCACGGCCATCAGGTAATGCCCATGGTGATCATCCAGGATCACCGACTTGGCCACCCGTTCGGCGGGAATGCCCGCGACCCGCGCCGTTTCGAGGCTGCTGGCCGAGTGTGGGTGAGTGACGATGTCGTAGTTGCATTGAGCCTTTTCCAGGCTTCTCAGCACGGTTCTTGCCATACGCATGATGCACCTCGGTGTCCGCATTAATGACTGGCGGACGATGGTTAACACTTTTCCACGTACTGAAAGTCTAGGCCCGTCGCTGCAATCCGGCGGGAAATCCGCCCATCGGACAGGTCGACATTTGAGCAAAATTCATACAACCGATCAGTCAACTAAACTGAATACAGAACCACCAGCGACTCTCGCGGAGGGTCACGTGAACACACGTTGTTGTGCCATTGCATTTCTGTTGGCGTTGAGCAGCCAAACCTTCGCCGCCGACACTGGATTACTGGCTGCCAACCCGGCCGGAATCTGGCTGATCACCTTCGGCATTGCGTTTCTGATCGCCGAGGCAGCCTTGCCCAATTACGGCGTGATCGGCCTGGGCGGGATTGTGATGTTCGTGATCGGCGCGGTGATCCTGACCAACACCGAAATGCCCATCCCATTGATGATCGGCCTGGGACTGATCAGCGCACTGCTGCTGATTTTCCTGCTGATCCGCGCACTGAAAACCCGACCGCGGCAAAACGTCAGCGGCGATGCCGGACTGCTGGGCAGCGTGACGCCGGTTTTGTCGTTACAGGCCGGCGATGCCTGCCACGGTTGGGTGCATTTGCAGGGTGAGCGCTGGCAAGTGTCGAGCGCCAAGCCGTTGCAAATCGGGCAACGGGTCCGGGTGGTGGCACGCAAGGGATTATTGCTGGAAGTGGCCGCGACTGACGCGGTGGCGGCTGGAGAATAGCCATGGGATTGCAACTGGGTTTTGTCGCACTGCTACTGCTGTTGATCGCATTGGCAGGGGCGACCTTCCGCATCCTGCGCGAATACGAGCGCGGGGTGGTGTTCCAGCTCGGACGCTTCTGGCAGGTCAAAGGCCCAGGCCTGATCCTGTTGATTCCGGTGGTCCAGCAAATGGTTCGCGTCGACCTGCGCACCGTGGTCCTCGACGTACCGGCGCAAGACGTGATCACCCGCGACAACGTGTCGGTCAAGGTCAACGCCGTGCTGTACTTTCGCGTGCTCGACCCGCAGAAGGCGATCATCCAGGTCGAAGACTTTCTCATGGCCACCAGCCAATTGGCGCAAACCACCTTGCGTGCCGTGCTCGGTAAACACGAACTCGATGAACTGCTGGCGGAGCGCGAACGGCTGAACATCGACATCCAGCAAGTGCTCGACGCCCAGACCGACGCCTGGGGGATCAAAGTGGCCAACGTCGAAATCAAGCATGTCGACCTCAACGAATCGATGATCCGCGCCATCGCCAAACAGGCCGAGGCGGAACGGGAGCGGCGGGCCAAAGTGATCCACGCCGAAGGCGAACTGCAAGCCTCGGAAAAACTCATGCAGGCAGCCGAAATGCTCGGCCGCCAGCCCGGCGCCATGCAGCTGCGTTACATGCAGACGCTGAGTTCGATTGCCGGTGACAAGAGTTCGACCATCGTCTTTCCGTTGCCGATCGAACTGCTCAAGGGCATGGCGGATTTGTCGTCGAAACCTTGAACAACACTCAGCGTTGCGCCGCCAGCGGATACACCGACTGCCATCCGCCACCCAGCGCCTTGTACAAGCCGACGGCTGCCAGCGAAACGCCGGTGGAGCTTTCGACCCATTGTTCTTGAGTCGCCAGCAAGGCGCTTTGAACCGTGAGCACGTTGACGAAATCCACCACGCCTTCAACGTATTGCTGTTGCGCGGTTTGCAAGGCGATCTGGTTCTGGCGAACCGCTTCGGCGAGGCTGTCGCGACGCAGTTGACTGGCGTTGTAGGCGCTCAATTGATCGTCGATTTCATGCCAGGCTCGCAGCACGGTTTGCTGGTACGCGATGGCCGCTTCCTGTTGTTGTGCTTCACGCAGATTCAGCACGCCGCGCAATCGTCCACCGTCGAACAACGGCAAGCTGAATTGCGGGCCGATGCCGAATGCACGCGAGCCCCACGAGCCGAAATCGCTCAGTTGCATGGCTTGCGAACCGACATTGCCCGAGAGTGTGATGCGCGGATAAAAATCACCCTTCGCCACGCCGATGCTCGCGGTCGCGGCATGCAGGCGGGCTTCGGCTTCGCGGATGTCCGGACGACGCTCGGCCAGTTGCGACGGCAGACCGATGGCGACCTGACGCGGCGTTTGCGGCACCGGTGCGTCGCTGGATAACTCTGCCGCCAGTGCGTGTGGCGGCTCGCCCATCAACAGGCTCAGGGCGTTGATCAATTGCGCCTGGCGTTGCTCCAGCGCCGGCAGTCGCGACTCGATAGCGGCGACTTGTGCGGCGGCTTCAGCGACATCCAGGTCGGTCGCAACGCCATCCGACAAACGCAGTTGCGACAACTTCAAACTGTGCCGAGCGACGTCGAGATTCTGCTCGGTGACGGCGCGGGTGTTTTGTACGCCGCGCAACTGAATGTAGTTTTGCGCAGTTTCGGCGAGCACCGACAACAGTACGCCGCGACGGTCGTTTTCCGCGACCTCCAGGGTGGCGTCGGCGGCTTCGGTTTCGCGGCGCACGCGGCCCCAGAAATCCAGCTCCCAGGATGCGGAAAAACCTGCATCCCAAAGGTTGAACGCGGAGTCGCCGTTGTTCCCTGACGGGTCCATCAGGCCTTCGCCGCTGTTGCGTTTGCGTGTGTAACTGCCACCGACGGCGCTGGTGGGGTAGCGGTCAGCTGTCACCACCTGGCGTACGGCGCGGCTCTGCTGCAAGCGGCTGCTGGCGAGCTTCAGGTCGAGGTTGTCGGTCAGTGCTCGCTGGCTCAGGGCGGAAAGCTTCGGGTCGTTGAATACTTCCCACCAACGCTCGTTCATCGTCTCGGTGATCGCCTGGCTGGCGGCGGCTTTTGACGGTTTCGACCACTCGGCGATTTGCTGTGCTTCGGGCTTCTGAAAATCCGGGCCGACGGTGCAGGCCGAAAGCCCCATGACGAGTACTGCGCAGAAAGTGAGTTGCGGAAAACGACCTCTTCGCGAGCAAGCTCGCTCCCACATTGAAATGCGGTCCCCTGTGGGAGCTAGCCTGCTAGCGATGGCGTCGGGACGATCAACGAAAATCTTCATCGCTGAACAACCTCATTCGCCCCAACACTGGCCGTATCAATCCGCGCCTCCACCGACATCCCCACCCGCAGCCGCTCAGCCAACGGCTGCCCCGGCTCCAGCATGATTTTCACCGGAATCCGCTGCACAACCTTGGTGAAGTTACCGGTCGCGTTGTCCGGTTTGACCGACGCGAACGTCACGCCCGTGGCCGGTGCGATGCTCTCGACACGCCCATTCAGCAGCGCGCCACCAAAGGTGTCGACCCGCACCTGCACGTCTTGCCCCGGTTGCACATTCGTCAACTGGGTTTCCTGAAAGTTGGCCACCACATACGCCTGCGCCAGCGGCACTACGGCGAGCAGTTTGCTGCCCGGCGTAACATAGGCGCCGACCCGCACGGCACGCTCACCGACCATGCCGTCCTGCGGCGCAACGATGCGTGTGTATGACAGCTCGTAGCTGGCAATTTCCAGCTTCGCTTGCGCGCGTTTCAAGCCGCCTTCCGCCGCGTCACGCTGCGCCGTCAGGATATCCACCTGCTTGCGTTCCGCCGCCAGCACCGCCGTGGCGTTGGTCAATTGCGCACCGGCCTGATCGATGCGCGTACGCGCCTGCTGCGCATTCTGCACCGTGCCCGCACCGACTCCGGCGAGGTGGGTGTAGCGGTTCAATTCATGTTCGGCGAAAGCCGTTTCAGCCTTGGCCGATACCACTTTCGCCTGCGCCTGAGCGATCAGCGATGCCTGACGATCGAGAGTGGCCCGAGCGTTTTGCAGTTGTGCCTGCGCAACCAACGATTCGGCAGCGGCGGCTTCGGCAGCAGCGCGCAGATCGCGGTCATCGATCAAGGCCAGCAACTGCCCCGCCTTGACCTGCTGATTGTCTTCCACCAACACCTGTTTGATGAACCCGGCAACCCGCGGCACTACCAGGGTGTAGTCCGCAGAGACGTACGCGTCATTGGTGCTCTGTTGCGTGCGCTGGCCAAACAGATTGGGCGCCAGCAGATAAAACAGCACGCCCAGCGTGATCACGACGGCAGCGCCCACGGCCACTTTTTGCTTTGATTGAGTCGTCATAAAAACCTTCAGTTTCAGTGGAGCATTCAGGTCGGTGCGCGTGGCGGATAGATCCGCGTCGGCAGCCAGAAAATCAGCAGGATCAGCGCCACCGCGACGCCAGCCATGCACAGGTAAAGATCGGAGGCCGCCAACACTACGGCCTGCTCATGCAGCCGATGGGCGAGGCCCGGAGTGTCGCTATCGACCAGAGGGGAATTGCCGAGACGATCCACCAGCATCGTCGAGTGAAAGTGCAGGCGCTGGGTGGTTAATGTTTCCAGCACGCCCGTGGCGATCACCGCCGCCAGGCCTTTCACGGTGTTGAACCATGACGAGGCGAACGGTCCGTCCATCGGGTTGATGCTGCCGGTCGAGAGCATCAACAGCGGCAGTACCGCCATTGGCTGACCAAAAATCTGCAGCAACTGCAGCACATAGAAGTCGTCGCGAATCCATGCCGATGTCAGCAGTGAACCGCCTATGCAGGACAGCACCAGCATGCTCAGACCGAGCCCCAACACCCAGCGACAATCGACCCAGCGCAGGTTGCAGAGCGCCGCCACCAACGGCAGCGCAATCAACTGTGGCAACGCCGCCAGCAGCGTGATCGGTGCGGTCTGCACCGGGCGATAACCCTGGACCTGCGCCAGATAGCTCGACGGAATAATCACCACCGCCGACAACACCACCAGCACGCCGGCCAAGGTGATCAACGCGAACGACAGGTTGCGGATGCCGAGCATCTGCATCTTGAAAAACGGGACCGGCTGCGACCACTCGTTGATCAGGAACAGCACCAGCAACAGCGCCCCGCCGACCAGCAATCCGCAGATCAGGCTCGACTCGAACCAGTCCAGACGATTGCCCTGCAGAATGCCGATCACCAGCATGCAAATCGCTGGAAAACCCAGCAGCAAACCGCGCCAGTTGAACTGTTTGAAACGCTCCAGTCGCAGCGGGTCCTTAGGAATGCCGTAACCCACTGCGACCATGGCAATCAGGCACGGCACGACGATTTGCCAGAAGGTCCACTGCCAGCCGACATATTCGGTCCAGAGCCCGGCCAGCGGCGTGCCCAGCCCCGGGCCAAAAGTGGCCGTCAGGGTATAACCGGCCAAGCCGTACAGTTTTACGTTGGCCGGCAGAAAACGCAGGGCGACGGTCATCAGCATCGGTGGCAGTGCGCCGCCGGCGAGGCCTTGCAGCGTGCGCAGCACCAGCAAACTTTCGTAGTTCGGCGCCAACGGGCACAACACCCCCAGCAGGGTGAAGGCACCGATGGCGCAGAGGGTGAAACGCCGCAACGAAAACGTCACCGAGCACCACGGGGCAAACGCCATGGCAGCCACCGAGGTCGCGGCGTAACTGGCGACCAGCCAGGTGCCTTCGTCATAGCCGATGCCCAACGCACCACGGATATCAGCCAGGGCAATCTTGGTCACCGCCTCGTTCAGGCCCGAAACCAGCACCGCCAGCAACACGCCCACCAGGCCGATGATGATCCGCGGACCAAACACCATGGGCGCGGCGGCCGGCATAGGGGCAGCCAAAGGCACCGAGGCCGTCAGGGAGGTCATCGGTTTCTCAACTCCGAAAATAGAAGGTCGCAGTCTACGAATGCCCATCGCTGACGAAAACTGACTTATCAGCACTTTATAAGTGCGTGGGACGCAGCATTCGAACGACGGCAATCAAGCGAGGACGAACACTCGCCTCGCACAGGAAATGACGTAAAAAACTAACACCGCCGCGGCAGCTCAACCACCATCCATAGGTGTTAATGGCCCCTTGCGGGCATCATGGCTGAGCGGCGAGCCAGGTCTCGTCGCAACAGGCTTTCAGCGTTTCACGCAGCCAGCGGTGGGCGGGGTCATTATCGAATCGCGGGTGCCAGGCCTGGTTGAGCACGATGGTCGGCAACGGGATCGGCAGGGTGAACGAACGCAGCTTCAGCCCCAGTCGACGCACGCTCAATAGCGTCTCCCTGGGCACCGGCAGAATCAGGTCGGAATCGGGCAAGGCAAACATTGCCGCATGGAAACTCGGCGCGATCACCGCCACCCGCCGCTCCAGCCCCAACGCATTGAGTGCCGTATCGATTGGCCCCCGAGCAATGCCGCGACGGGACATGCTGATGTGCGAATACCCGGCAAAGCGCTCGGCGGTGATCTCCTGATCGAGCAGCGGGTGATCTTCACGCACCAGCCCGACAAACTGGGTGGAAAACAGGTTCTGCACCTTCACTTCCGGCATCAGCGGTCGGTTGTTGCTGACGCTGATATCGATACGCCCTTCGCGCAGGGCCTCGTCATCGCCATCGCCTTCCGGCGCAAAACGCAATTCGCAATGCGGGGCCTGACGCTCCATGGTGTCGAACAGCTTGCCGCCGTAGATGCCGATGAAGAAATCGTTGGCGCGGATGCTGAAACGCCGACGCAAACTGCCCAGATCCACTACTCGCGCGGAATGAAACAACTGCGCGGCCTGCTCCACCACATCGCGCACCTGCTCACGCAGCTCCAACGCTTTGGGCGTAGGCACCAGGCCTCGACCGGCACGCACCAGGATCGGATCACCAATCGCCTCACGAACCCGCGTCAACGTCCGGCTCATCGCCGCCGGGCTCAGGTTCATCCGCCGCGCCGCGCCCACCACACTGCCCTCGTCGAGTAACGCGTCGAGGGCGACCAACAGGTTCATGTCTGGCAATTGCATGGCGAGCACTCGTGGATGATCGGAGTTGATTCAGACGCAATGCTAGCAAACATTCTCGGAATGGGATGCCAGCAGCACCGGCCCCATCGCGAGCAGGCTCGCTCCTACAGGGGATCTGGGCCGGTCGCAGATTTTGTGAACGCCAAGGAACCCATGTAGGAGCGAGCCTGCTCGCGATGGCGGCCGAACTAACACCACATCCATCTGCGCAGACCCAAATGCGCGACCTTGGCAACTATCAGTTCTGATAGTTCTCAAGCCCGACTCAAGCGAGTAAAACTCAAGACCTGCTCCACTGCCTGGAGGGTGCCGGTATGAGTCAAGCCAAACCTGTTGATCAAGACAACCGCAGCGGGCGTAGCGTAGTGCTGCTGGCGGTTGACCGCAGCCAATCCATCATCGGCGAAATCGTCAAAGGCCAGACCAACACCATCGGTTACTCAGCTTATGGCGAGCAATCCGCACAGCAAAAGGTCGAAACACGACTGGGGTTTAACGGCCAGTTACGTGAAATAAACATCCGTTGGTACTTGTTAGGCAACGGCTACCGCGCTTACAACCCACGATTGATGCGTTTTCATAGCCCGGACAGTTGGAGCCCGTTTGGTGGAGGTGGGTTGAATGCGTATATGTATTGCGTGGGGGATCCGATCAATCGATTTGATCCAACAGGACATTATTGGGATTGGTTGACAGTGAAGAAACTCATCCAAAACTTGATTCCCGGTAATTCACACTTCACCGCACCCAAACCGCAGCCGAGAGCACAGCACAGAACTGTCAATCTTAATAATCGGAGCGGATCATCGGATGATTCCTCTACTGCTTTACACGCTGGCAGTTCATCAACCAGTACACCGCCGTCTATCTCACCCTCAAAGCCATCATTCAGCACTAGCCCCCCCGATCGCCACAATACAGGCATAGGTAGAAGATATGATATTTCTCCGCTGGGGAAAGAACATCTTCAACGCGAAGCCCGCGATAGAAATCCACCACCATTCGACCCATTACCAGAGCACCTGTCGTCGCTCCCTGAGCCGTCTTCGCGAAGGTCCTCATTCTCGTCTTTGTCTTCATCTTCGTCCTCTGACTCGTCTTATAGCAGGCGGTCCAGGCAATCAGGTGATCCAAGTGACTGGTCCTTATCCGGATCGAATCCCTCACTGGGTTCCAGTCAGTTACAAGAGTATGGAGCGCTTGTTCGTAAGAGTGACGGAGCGGTTGTACCTGGATGGACTTCGCGGCGATGAAAGTCTCGACCGTTAAGGGTTTTTGTCGAGTCAACGACGCCTCGCTCTTCAGCGCTGTATCCCCACCACCGAGAAGGGTATGAATCAAGCCGAACCTGATGATCAAATCAACCGCAGCGGGCCACGAGTAGTGTTGCTGGCGACTGACCGCAGCCAAACCATCATTGGCGAAATCGTCGATGGCCACACTAACACCATCGGTTACTTAGCGTATGGCGTGCAATCCGCGCAGCAGAAAGTCGAGACACGGCTGGGGTTCAATGGCCAGTTACGCGAAGCAAGCATTGGTTGGTATTTGCTTGGCAACGGTTACCGCGCCTACAACCCGCGATTGATGCGTTTTCATAGTCCGGACAGTTGGAGTCCGTTTGGGCGGGGTGGATTGAATGCATATATGTATTGCGTGGGGGATCCGGTAAATCGATCTGATCCGACGGGGCATATTGGATTCTGGAAGTCTGTCGGCAACAAAATCGCTGGACAGTTTCAACTCCCCAACCATAGGAGTGGTCCACTTCCAAAAATTGATGTTCATGTAGCTGCTGACGCGATGCGTGCCTTACAAAAAAATCGGGATTATGGGTCAAACAATGATTTGTCGGCGCTTGCGGGCGCTGCGGCTTACATCGCCAAGGATAAACCCAAGATCTATTGGGGAAACGATGGTGGTGAACTTCACGGTTCTAGTTTTTCTTCACACCCCGAGCATCGTTCGTATACGGCAGTACCTTGGATAGTGAGCGGTAGTTCTCGCGGAGCAAATACATCTCAGGTGAGTTACCAGGGGAGTAGTTTGACCGGCAGATCGACCAAGTCTGGATCGTCACCGGCTATGCAACTCTGGAACAGTGACACTAAAGCCGCAGCATTTAACTCTCAAAGCTCTACGATTGCTTACCCTGTCGGAGTAGGAAGCCCGTCTCCAAGCGGTGCTGTACAGCATGGCAGCACCGCTTCGTCTTCGGTACGACCCTCAACTTCTGCCGCAGTTGGGAGTTCTACACATAGCTCGATCAATAGGCCTACGGCTACGGTAGCTGCAATTCGTAGGGATCCACCGGCCACTCAACGAAGCCCAAGTCCAAGCCCACCAACCTCTAGAGACTCGACGCCTCCAAGTTCCCCAAGAGGCAACCGACATTATGGTATCCACGGAGACCGCTACATTTAAAGCACGCCTTAATTCCGAACAATGGGATGAGTTCTAGACCGGTTATACGCGGGTCTGCTGTTAGAGCTACTCCTACCGCACCATCCCCCACCGCCTCACCGTCACCCGCTCCAACGAGTCAAACACCAGATTCTCCACCAGCAACCCAATCAGAATCACCACCGCCAACCCGGCAAAAACCTTGTCGGTATACAGCTCATTACGATTCTGAAAGATGTACCACCCCAACCCGCCCTTCCCGCTGGTTGCACCAAACACCAACTCAGCCGCAATCAACGTCCGCCAGGCAAACGCCCAGCCGATTTTCAGCCCGGCGAGGATCGACGGCAGCGCTGCCGGGATCAGGATGAACAGTACGAAACGCATGCCCTTGAGGCCGTAGTTGCGCCCGGCCATGCGCAGGGTTTCCGAGACGCCGAGGAAGCCAGCGTAGGTGTTCAGCGCCAGCGCCCAGAGCACCGAATGCACCAGCACGAAAATCAGGCTGTTCTGCCCCAACCCGAACCACAGAAGCGCCAACGGCAGCAGCGCAATCGCCGGCAACGGGTTGAACATCGAGGTCAGGGTACTGAGCAGATCGCGACCGAATTGCGTCGACACCGCCAGCGTCGTCAGGGCAAACGCCAGGACGATGCCGATCAGGTAACCCTTGAGCAGCACCACCAGTGAAATCCATACCTTGCCGAGCAATTCGCCGCTGAGCAGACCGTCGTACAGCGCATGAGCGGTTTGCACGAAACTCGGCAGCAGCAGGTCGTTATTCGTATAACGCGAAGCGGCTTCCCACAGTACGGCGAGCAAAATCAGGATCATGCTTTTGCGCAGCCAGCCCTGTTGCCACAGACGCTGGCCGAGGGGTAATTCACGCTCCAGCGGCACGCTGGTCAGTGGCTGCAAAACCGTTTCGAACTCTTCACGCGGGGATGATAAATGGCTCATCGGGCCCTCCTCTCAACTGGCTCAATAAGCGATGCGGATGTCGGCAAAATCCAGTTCGCGCTCGGTTTCCGGCGACTGACCCTCATCGAACAACAACCGATGGATACGCCTCGCCGACTCCTGAAACGCCACGCCACCAAGGCTGTGCAAATCGTATTGATGGCTGTGCACTTCCGCCCGCACCCGACCCGGATGCGGCGACAGCAACAGGATGCGATTGCCCACCACCAACGCCTCTTCGATGGAGTGCGTGACGAACAACAGCGTGAAGCGCACTTCCTCCCAGAGCAGTAGCAATTCTTCCTGCATCTTGCGTCGGGTCAGCGCATCGAGGGCGGCGAACGGTTCGTCCATCAGCAGGATTTTCGGCTGCATCGCCAACGCCCGCGCAATCGCAACCCGCGCCTTCATGCCGCCCGACAACGTGTGCGGATAAGCATCGGCAAACGCCGCCAGACCGACCTTTTCCAGATAGTGCAGCGCCCGCTCTTCAGCCTCTTTGCGCTTGAGGGTTTTCGAGGCCAGCAGCGGAAACATCACGTTCTGTTTGACGGTTTTCCACGGCGGCAGCTGGTCGAACTCCTGGAACACCACGATCCGGTCCGGCCCCGGCGCATCAACACGCTGACCTTGCAGACGGATCTCGCCTTCCACTGGCTGGATGAACCCGGCGGCGGCTTTGAGCAACGTCGACTTGCCGCAACCGGACGGCCCGAGCAGGACAAAGCGGTCCGCCGGATCGATCTCGAAACTGACTTGATGGGTCGCCCGCACCACACGCTGCGGCGTGCGGTATTCGAGGCTGACGTTATCGACCGACAGCAGCGCCTGGGCTGCCGCGATCGGTTTGCTGACCGTGTGGCCTTGCAAAGGGGCGTTCATTTCGGTCAGCTCCCTTGCAGCGGTTTGGCGTCCTGGAAGAAGTAATCCTTCCACGAATCCGGTTTGTTTTTGATCGCGCCAACGCGGTAGAGGAACTCAGCCAGCGGGTAAGTGTTTTTCGGCGTGACGCTGAATTCGAACTGCGGGTTGTCGATGATTTTCAGCAGCGCGGCGCGGTCGATTTTGGCTTTGGTGACGCGGATGTAAGTGTCGGCTGCCGCGCCTTTATCGTTCTGGGCAAACGTGGCTGCTTCGGTTAGCGCGTCGATGAAAGCTTTGTAGGTTTTCGGGTTTTCGTTGCGGAATTTCTCGGTGGCGAACAGCACGGTCGGCGAGTTCGGGCCGAGCAGGTCATAGGTGTTGAGCACCACGTGCACATTCGGATTGGTCAGCGCTTGATCCTGGAAGGGCGGATTGGAGAAATGCCCGGTCAACTCAGTGCCACCAGCTACCAGCGCGGCGGTCGCATCAGGGTGTGGAACGGCGATGGTGTACTTGTCGAGGCGATTGAATTCCTTGTCACCCCACTGTTTGGCGGCGGCGTATTGCAGGAAGCGCGACTGCACCGAAACACCTACGGCCGGCACGGCGATGCGGTCCTTTTCGGTGAAGTCGGCGATGGTTTTGACCGTCGGATTATTACTCACCAGGTAGTACGGAAAGTTGCCCAGGGACGCCACGGCTTTGACGTTCTGCTTGCCGTGGGTGCGGTCCCAGATGGTCAGCAGCGGACCGACGCCGGCACCGGCAATGTCGATCGAGCCGGAAAGCAACGCATCGTTGACCGCCGCGCCGCCCGAGAGCTGGGTCCAGTCGACCTTGATGTCGATGCCTTCCTGCTTGCCGTACTTCTCGATCAGGTTCTGATCGCGCACCACGTTGAGCAGCAGGTAAACAATGCCGAACTGTTCGGCGATGCGGATTTCACCTTCGGCGTGGGCCACGGTCGGCGCCACCAGGCTGCCGGCGATCAGGCTGAAACCCAGGCCGATCGCGGCGGCCAGCGGTGCGAATGGAAGACGTTTGGACATGATCAGATCTCCGACAAATCAGAAAGGCGCGTCGCCCTGGATGGTGGTGCGATACAGCTTGCGGCGCAGATGGCTGGGGCATCCGGCGGCGAGGTGGATCAGCGAACGGTTGTCCCAGAACACCAGGTCGTGGGCCTGCCATTGATGGCGGTAGATGTTTTGCGGCTGCACGCTGTGGGCGTAGAGCTCGGACAGCAGTTGCTGGCTCTCGTCCTCCGGCAGGCCAACGATGCGGGTGGTGAAACCTTCGCTGACGAACAACGCCTTGCGGCCGTTTTCGGGGTGGGTGCGTACGACCGGGTGCACCACTTCGGCGACTTGGGCGAGCTGTTCCGGTGTCAGGGTCGGGCGCCAGTTGCCTTCGAATTTGGTCTCGCTGTAACGCGCCGTGTAGGAGTGCGCGGCCGAACGACCTTCCACCGCTTTGCGCAATGCCTCGGGCAAGCTGTCCCAAGCTTTGTGCATGTCGGCGAACAGCGTGTCGCCGCCCTCGGACGGCAGTTCCTGAGCGTGCAGCATCGAGCCCAGGCTCGGCAGTTCTTTGTAGGAGAGATCGGAGTGCCAGAACTTGCCGGCATCACCCAGGCCAATGTTCTGGCCGTTCTCGACGATGTTGGAAACGATGAGGATTTCCGGGTGGTTCGCCAGCAGGAACTGCTTGAGCACGTGGATCTGCAACACGCCAAAACGGCGGCTGAAATCGATCTGTTGCTCAGGGGTTATGCGCTGGTCGCGGAACACCACCACGTGATGATCCAGGTGCGCGCGGTGAATGCGGGAAAAATCGTCATCATTGATCGGGCGGGACAGGTCGAGACCGATGATCTCGGCGCCCACCGCTCCGCTGAACGGGCGGATTTCAAAGAATTGTGGCGCGATGCTTGGCGAAGCTGAAGCTGCAGACATAAATCACTCCCACGCACGGCACGCTCAAAGGCGCGCGCGTCGATCAGAAACTCACGGAGGTCCCGTGTTGGTTCGTGTCGTGCGGCGCGCCGATTGGTCGGCAGGTACGCAGGAGAGTGACTTTATAGATATAAGCAGACTATTTTAAATACCGTTAGCGAATAACCATATGGCTGATTTCGCCTATGCTGCTGACAGCATGACGCGGTTCTTCTCAGAGGGATGTTCCATGTTCTACGTGCAACGCAATACAGAAGGACAACTGATGCGCGTGGAAGCCGAAGCCTACGCCGAATCCACGGAAACGCTGCCGGCCGACCACCCTGACCTCCAGGCCTGGTTCGCCAATGAAGTCATGGCCACGAGCCTCAAACAGCTCAAGCAAATCAAACAGCTCAAGCAACTGCAGAACAGCGACCTGGAGATGATCCGGGTACTCGACGACTTGATCGAGGTGCTGATCAGCAAAGGCGTGATTCTCGTCACCGACCTGCCGGCGCCGGCACAGGCCAAACTCATGGACCGAAGCCAGGCGCGGGAGGCGTTAGGCGGGTTGAGTCATTTGGTGGGCGATGATGAGGATGGGTTGATCTGAGCGTTTTCTTCATCGCCTGCACTGACGCCATCGCGGGCAAGCCCGCTCCCACAGTGATTGCCGGTGGTCGTAGAATTTGTGCATCACACCAAAACCTGTGGGAGCGGGCTTGCCCGCGATGACGGCCTCACAGGCAACTAAAAACCCAAAGCCCTACCCCCAAGGCTTCGGCTCACCCACCAACCGCCCCTGAACCCCATACACCCCCATCTCGCGAATCACCGCCAACTCACCCTCGGTCTCGACCCGCTCGGCAATCAGCGGCAGATCAATGCTGTGGGCCGCACGCTGAACTGCTTCGATGAACAAGCGCTTGTCGCTCTCCTGATCGATCGCGCGGATGTAGCTGCCATCGATCTTCAGGTACGCCAAACCGAGCCGCGCCAGGTTGCCGATCATGCTGAAGCGTCCGCCAAAGTGTTGCAGGCTCAGCGAGAACCCGAGCTCGCGCAAACGTCGCGTCAGGTCTTCGAGCACGGCTTGGTCCGGCAATTGTTCTTCGCCGATTTCCAGGGTCAGCCTCGATCCCAGATTGGAGTGCGAGCGCAGCAATTCAAAGACCGCATTCAACGCCTGCGGGTCTTCCAGGGTTGCCGAAGACAGGTTCAGCGCCAGCGACGATTCGTGGTTGGCCATCTGCTCCAGCACCAGCTCCAACATCAGGCGATCCAGCCGCGCCGTCCAGTCGAACCGCTCCAGCCACGGCAGGAAGCGCCCGGCCGGAATGCTCTGGCCCTGGTCGTCGATCAGCCGTGAAAGCACTTTGTAATGCAGCACCAGTTGCGGATCCTGACTGGCCACGACCGGCTGGAAAAACAGGATGAACCGCCGCTGATTCAGCGCCTGATCCAGCAAGTTGTGCCAGGCATGGTGATCGTCGCCGACACCGGCCAAGGCGCTGTGATCGAGGCAAACCCAGTTCGAATCGGTCTGCCCCTCAGCCTGCGCCAGCGCCTGATCCGCCAGTGCGAGCACGGCTTGCGGGGTGTCGCCATACACGAACGGCGCCAGCCCGATCGCGGCAACCGAGGCCACGTCCGTCGCGCCGGTTGCATGCAGGCTGGCCATAGCACTGTCGAGGTGCTGCGCCAGTTGCAACGCTTCTTCGCGCACCAGCCCCGGCGCCAGCACGGCAAATTCGCCACCTCGAATCCGTGTGACCAGGTTCAGGGTTTCCGGGTACCGAGCGCACTCTCGAGACAGCTGTTCTCCGACTGCCTGCAAAAACTCGTCTGTACGTTGACCGCCCAAACGCTGGTTAAGGCCCGCCAGATCCTGCACCCGCAACAACAGTAAATAGCCGGAGCTGGCCTGCTCGGGGTTGCTCACCCGCGCGTGCAATTGCATCTCGAAATAACGTCGGTTGGCCAAACCGGTCAGGTTGTCCTGATAGGACTCAACCCGCAGTTTTTCACTGCGCTCGGCCTGTTCCTGAAACAGCGCCTTGAGCTTCTCGACCATCTGATTCATGGCCTGCACCACGCGCCGCAATTCCGGCGTGCGCGGCAGTTGCGGCAGGCTGAGAAACTCACGACGGGCAATGGCGTGGGACTGCTGAACCATGTAATCGAGCGGTTTCAATTGCCGACGCAACAACAGCGCGCCCAATATCGCGCTGACCACACCGCAGATCAGCAACCAGACGAGACTGCCCAAGGCGCTCTGCCACAGCTTGGCCAGGGCAAACATCGGGTGGCTGACCACCTCGACCCGTGCCGCCTGCTCCCAGCCACGGCTGACGATCGCATCGCCGCCAGCGGGCTCCAGGCCGATCAGTTTGACGAACCAGTCCGGCACGCGGGTATCGGCCGGGATGCCGCTGCGCTCCACCAGTGTCTTGTCGTTGGACAGATCGACCACGCGGATGCTCGCGTAGTAACCGCTGTCGAAGATCGAGCTGACCAGCAACTCGGTCATCGCCGGGTCGTCGATATTCGGCGTCAGGGACAGCGCCAGCGCCGTCGCCGCGTCCTGGGCGTGGGAGCGCAACTGGTTGACGTATTGGGTACGCGAGCTCTCGAGGCTGACCATGAAGCTGCCGGTGAAGGCGACGACCAGGAACAGACAGATAGCGATCAACAGCTGTTTGAACAATGACATCTGTGGGCGTGCTCCTAGTGAGTCGTCTCGACCGGGAATCCTTCGGCCTGCATTTTCTTCAGCACATCCTGCCAACGGGACAGGCGCTTGGTGTCACCGACCTTCTGATTGCCCTTCGCACCCGGCAACCACAACCCCTCTGCATTGAAAGAGTAGACCGGCAGCAGATCCGTACGTTGGCTGGCCGGGCGGATATCGTCGATCAGGCTGTCGAGCACCAGCGGCATGGCGTCCGGCGTCGCGTAGTAGGTCAGCACCATGTGCGCGCGGTTCAGGCGCAACGCCTTTACGTAAGTAATGCGCAGCTTGTCACTGGCAACACCCAGGTGACGCAGGCTGAAGTACTTGGCGATAGCGTAGTCTTCGCAATCGCCGGCGCCTTTCCACAAGGCTTCGATCGGGGTTTCCCAATAATCGGTCTGGTGCCACAGGTCGATGTCTTCGACGTAGCGCACACGCTGGTTGAAGAACCGGTTGACCCGGTTGAGTTGTTCCAGCTCGCTGACCTGCTTCTGGGTCGCCAGCAAGTGTTGCCAATCATCAATGCGCTGCTGACCTTCGCCCAAAGGTCCGTACAATGCCTGCGCCCGACGGCTGATCAGGGAAAAATCCCAATCGGCCAGCACACTGCCCAGCATCATGGCGGCCAGCAGCAACGCGCCGCACAGCCAGCGCAACATCCGGGAGATGGGGAAACGTACCGCCAATGCGAGGCATCCAGGGTAGGCAGGTGGAAGTCAGCTGATGGTGTAGGTTAGCCCGGCAAAAAACAATGGCACGGTGAGATCACAACGGCGCGCTAGACTGAAGGGAAAGCGCTCTGTTGCGCGTTTGACAAGGTGTCAGGGTGTTACTAGTGTCAGTTGGATCCAAAAAAATAACTCAGTCATTCAGGGTGCGCAGTAGTGACACAAAAGCCCAACCCCCTCAGCAGTATCAAGGTTAACGGCCCGATTCCCGCTCACCTGGCACGCTCGGTGATCGAACAAACCCTGCGCTCGGCCATTCTCGATGGCCGCCTGCCTTGCGGTATTGCCCTGCGTCAGCAGGACCTGGCCGATCTTTTCGGTGTCAGCCGCATGCCGGTGCGCGAAGCCTTGCGCCAACTCGAAGCCCAGGCGTTGCTGAACGTGGTTGCCCATAAAGGCGCGGTGGTCGCGCCGCTGGTGCAGGGCGATGCGGCGGAAACCTACGCCCTGCGCATCCTGTTGGAGTCCGAAGCCTTGCGCCTGTCGGTCCCGTTGCTTGAAATCGCGGATCTGGAACAGGCTGCCAGCTACATCGACGCGTTGGAAACGGAGCACGATTACAGCGAAATCGGCCGGCTCAATCGCCTCTTTCACATGTCGCTTTACTGCAAGGCACCGAATAAACGTCTGCTGAATCTGGTGGAAGACGGGTTGAACGAGGAAGAGCGCTTCCTGCGCTTCAACCTGGAGGCCATGGGCCTGGGCAAATTGTCCCAGGAAGATCACCGGGCCATGTTGCGAGCCGCCGAAGAGCGGGATGTCGAAGGGTCGGTGAAGTTGCTCGTACATCACCTCAACCGTGGAGTCGAGGTCATCACCCGTTACCTCAACAGCCCTGAAGCCCAGAGCCGAAAAACCTCGAAGTAAATCGGTGATGAGGGAGCTTGCTCCCTCTCGGCTGCGCAACAACCGGACCGCCTGAAACCGCACGATCCGCTTACAAATTTCCCTCCTCTACAGCCTTCCCCGATTCCCTTGGCTTCGGTGATAGCGGCTGCCTTGAATTACGCTCACTGTTGGGGTGCCGACACCAATGAACGGGCGACGCACCGCCAGCGCGGAGCAGTCCCTGCACCAAGAACCTACGGAAGGAGCCTTGTCACGGGAACGGAAGAATCGGCGTCACCCCGGCCAACTTCCACCCCCTCAGATAACGTCAACGAGTTCAATAAGAAAGTTGCTTCGAGTGAGGCATTCACTCTTTATCTTAAATTCTGACTTATATAAGACGGAAGGAGCAGCCACGTCCAAATAAAACTTGAACAGAAAGTCTTATTGAAACTTGTCACACCCGAGAAAGTTAAACTTTAAAATATTAAATAAAATAACTTGCCTAGCACTTTATTTATGAACTAGCTTTTCTACGCCGCCATTGAATGCTGGCTGCGAAGCCGCAGAGCAGAGACACGAAAACAACTAAAACAATCAATTCGATTGAGGCGCCCGCTCGCCAACATAAAACTTGAAACAGCACAAATCGATTGATCGCACCTTCACACCAGACGACTTATAGGTTCGCCAATGAAAACAACTAAAGAGCATCTTGAACAAAAGAAAGCCGAACTGAGTGCACACCCGATTTTCGCCGAAATACATTCGCTTTCGGTGTTGCAGCGCTTTATGGAAAGTCATGTGTTTGCGGTGTGGGACTTCATGTCGCTAACCAAGCGTTTGCAGCAGGAGCTGACCTGCACGCAATTGCCCTGGCTGCCACCGCGAGACCCGCAGGCGGCACGGTTGATCAATGAAATCGTGCTGGGTGAAGAATCCGATGACCGTCCGGCCCAAGGTCACTATAGCCATTTCGAGCTGTACCTGGATGCGATGCGTGAAGTCGGCGCGAGTACCGCCGCCGTCGAGCGCTTCGTGGCGCTGCAACAGGAAGGCGTGAGCTACGACGTGGCGTTGCAAAGTGTCGAGGTCGACCCGGCAGCCGCACGGTTCGTGCGCCATACGCTGCACATCGCGTTGCATGCGCCGGGCCACAGCGTTGCTGCGGCGTTCCTGCATGGTCGCGAAAGTGTGATCCCGCAGATGTTCCAGCGCATTCTCGACGACTGGGGAATCGGCATCGAACAGGCCCCGACCTTTCGCTACTACCTCGAACGGCACATCGAAGTCGATTCTGAGGACCACGGCCCCGCCGCGGAAAAACTCCTCGCCCGCCTGGTCGATGGCGATCCGCAGCGCGAAGCAGACGTGTACGCCAGCGCCATCGCGGCCGTGGAAAGCCGCATTGCTCTGTGGGACGGCCTGCGCCTGAGCATGAACGAATCACTGGCGGAGGTGAACGCATGAACGCCGCCGACTATCTGTCGTTCGCCGACGCCTGGGAGAGCCGGGCCACCATCCGCACCCGTCCGCGTCGCATGCTGGAGAACGACGAAAAACTGATCTATCCCTTGAGCCGGCAACCGCTGGTGCTCAGTGAGACGTTTCTGCGCGAATGCCCGAAGCAGCGCGACTTCGCTCTGGTGCAGACACTCTACAAATTCATCAACGACGTGGTGATTTTCGAAACCGAGATCGTCGACAAGACCGCCCGCAGCATCGCCAAGAATCGCTTCGCCGTGACGTTCCCGTTCGCCTGTCGCTACGACGCGATGACCGTGGTGGTGGATGAGGATTACCACGCGCTGGTGGCGATGGACTTCATGCAGCAGACCGTCGCCATGACCGGCATCACGCCCATCGGGTTGCCCGACGAAATCGAGTTGAGCCGAGCGATTCCGGCGGCCATTGCGCTGGCGCCGGAGCATCTGCGCAGCGCCGTGGAGCTGATCTGCGTGGCCATCGCCGAGAACACCGTAACCGGCGATGTGGCGGCGTTCGCCAAGGACGACACGGTCAAGCAATCGATCAAGGGCTTGATGGCCGACCACTTGCTCGACGAAGGCCGGCACTCCGGATTCTGGTCGCGGATGGTGCGCATCTACTGGCACACCGCGAGCGACGACGACCGCCAATGCATCGCGCACATCCTGCCGGTGTTCATCGGTCACTACCTGACCAACGACATCCAGAAGTCCTTCGACTTTCGCCTGATCGACGCCTTGCAGATCAGCGACACCGTACGCCAAGCCCTCAAGAACGAAGTGTCCGGGTTGGCCTTCCCGATCAACCGGCATCACCCGCTGGTGGCCAACATCGTGCGGTTTTTCCGCAGCAGTTCGCTGCTCGATTCGCCGTGCGTGCAAAACGCCTTGAGCGACTACCTGATTTGACGAGGAACCCGTCATGAGACGTCTCGACATTCTGCTCGCTGGACAAAGCCAGGCCCTGACCGACCTGGCGCTGGAACTCGAACAACACGGTCATGCACTGACACGGATAACGACACTTGATGAGCGAGCACCGGAGCATGCGGATCTTGTGATCAATGATGCCAGCCTGCCTGTGCAGATTTTCAATGATGCGCCGCACCTGACACTGCAACTGGGCATCGGCCAGTCGGGCGCATCTGGATTGCCCTCGCTGGACCTGCTTTGCACCGTCGGCTCCACGCTGCTCACTCGTGTGCCGATCGCCGATGAACCTTCGGGCTACGGTCAGTCGTTGCGTCTGCGAGCTGTCGCGGAACTGGTGGATCACGTGGCGTTGCTGGTCAGCCGTTACTCCCGGGATGCCGAGTATTTTCAGCTCTGCGAACCCACCGCTCCCGCTCACTTCGACAAGGTTGAAAACCTGCTGTTTCTCGAATGCTTGGCGTTCGTTCATCGCCGCAATGCGACGGTTGAACCACGGCTGCTGGAACTCGCTCAAGTACCGATGATCGAGCGACTTGAACAGCGCTTCGTTCAGAGTGGCGAGCGACGGGCGTTGAACGTTGCCGGCGCCAGTTTCAACTATCGCCAACTGCACGCTCTCAGCCGAGCAATCCAGCAACGATTGCAGCCTTTGCTCGATCAGCATGAAGGTCCGTTGGTGGTGGGAATCTGCCTGCCAAAATGCAGCGCATTGTATGCGGGGATTATGGCGATCCTGGGCAGTGGGGCGGTGTACCTGCCGCTGGAGCCGAGCCATCCGCTGCAACGTCAGCAGTACATCCTGTCGAATGCCGGCGCGGTGTTGCTGCTGCATGACGGGCAGCATCCGCTCGCAGCCGAAATGCCGGGCCTCGATATCACCGCTATCGACGTTAAGGCGATGAATCCGGCTCTACCGCTGATGCGCCAGCGCCCCGACATCGCCGCGCCGTGCATGGCGCTCTATACCTCGGGCACCACCGGCCATCCCAAAGGCGTGTTGCTCAGCCAGGCCAATCTCGCCCACTTCAGCGCGTGGTACGCCGACTACGTTCTGCTGACCGATCAGAGTCGGGTTTTGCAGTTTTCTTCGCTGAGTTTCGACTCGTCGCTGATCGATATTTTCCCGACCCTGTTGCAGGGGGCCGAGCTGATCGTACCCAGCGACGACCAGCGTCGCGACCCGCTGCAACTGGTCGAGCTGATCCGTCATCATCGACTGAGCCATGCCTTTCTGCCACCGGCGCTGTTGAGCATTCTGCCGCTGGAACAACTGCAAAACCTCGATCACGTAATGACCGGCGGCGATGTCTGCGAGCCTTGGGTCATCCAGCAACTGACTCGCCAGGGCAAGCTCTACAACCTCTATGGTCCGACCGAAGCCACGGTGCTGATCACCGCGCGACGGCTGCAATCCGGCGATAACAACCGGACACTCGGCGACCCGATCGCCAACAGTCAGGTGCTGATTCTCGATGAGGGCTCGCAACCGGTGACAGAGCAGACGGTCGGTGAGTTATACATCGCAGGTCCCGGCGTGTGCCTGGGTTATCTGAACAACCCGCAGCAGACCGCCGAACGCTATCTGAACCTGCCTTTGCCCGATGGCCAGAAACTGCGTGCCTATCGCACCGGCGATATGGCGAGGTGGACGAGCGAAGGCATCGAACTGTGCGGAAGGCGCGACAATCAGGTGAAGATTCGCGGTTTTCGGGTCGAGCCGGAAGAGATCGAACGCTGCCTGCGTGACAGCCAGTTGTACCGTCAGGTGGCGGTGGTCATCGACAACCATCGGCGGATTCTGGCCTTCCTCGCCCAACCTCAGGAAGACCGGACCGGCGCGGCTCGTGATGCGCTGAAGGCACACGCCATGCAGTTTCTGCCGGACTACATGCAGCCTGTTGCGTGGACAGAACTGCCGAGCATGCCGTACGCCAGCAATGGCAAGGTCGATCGCAAGTCATTGCTGGAACTGCCGGTCAGCGTCAGCGAAAACACCACCCGACGCCTGCCCGCCAGCGCCGATGAAGCGCTGCTGTTGGAGATCTGGTCCGAGCTGCTGGAGTTGCCGGCCAGCGATATTTCCACCGACGAAAGCTTCTTCAATCTGGGCGGTCACTCGATCCTGCTGTCGCGCATGCTCCTGCGTTTGCGCGAAGCGTTCGGTCGCAGCATTTCGATCAACCGCTTCATCGAACTGCCCACCATCACCAAACTGGCAACACTGGTGCGCGGTTCCGGCAGCGAGGAAGTATTGAGCGAACAAGCGATGGCCGATGCCTCGCGCGCACTGGATGTGCAGGCGTTGCCCATCAGCCGCATGGGCGATGTGCACAAAGTGATCGTTACCGGCGCCAACAGCTTTGTCGGTGTGCACATTGTCGAAGCGTTGTTGGCGCGGGGCGCCAGTGAAGTCGCCTGCCTGGTTCGCGACGGCAATGGGCGATCGGCTGTCGAGCGGTTTGCACAGGCGTTGCGCGAGAACCGTCTGGAGCATCTGGACCTGAGTCGGGTGCGGGTCTACGCAGCGGATATCACGCACCCGCAATTAGGGTTGGCCGACGAGGTTTACGAGCGACTGGATCGAGAGTTCGGCGCACTGGTGCACAACGCCGCCAACGTCAATCACGTCCTCGATTACGAGTCGCTGGCACGGGACAACGTCGAGCCGATTTTCGAATGCCTGCGGCTGTGCGAAGGGCGCAGTAAAAAGATCTTCAACTTCGTCTCGACGCTCTCGGCGTCCAGCACGATTTCCGCCGACGGCCGGGTACTTGAACTGCCTGCCGCACTGACTCCGCCGATCTACATCAAGAACGGCTACAACCTGTCCAAATGGGTCGGCGAACGAATCCTGGAACGCGCACGGCAACGCGGTGTGCAGGTCAATCTCTATCGCCCCGGCAACATCAGTTTCAACAGCCTCACGGGTGTGTGCCAGCCGCACAAGAACCGTTTGATGTTGATGCTCAAGGGCTCGATCCAGCTCGGCCAAGTACCGGAGTTCGCGCTGAATTTCGACCTGATGCCGGTGGATTTCCTCGCCCGTTTCATCGCCTTCCATGCAAGCCGTTATCAGCCGGAAAAACCGGTGTTCAACCTGCACAACCCCGAGCCACTGAGTTGGGACAGCTATGTGGCGTCCTTTCGCGAAGCCGGGCGGGAGTTCTCCCTGGTCAGCGTCGCCGACTGGCAGCAGCAACTCGACCGGGTCGACAGCGACAACGCGCTGTTTGGCGTACTCGGTTTTTATCTCAATGGCTTCGAGGAAGACATCGGCGACATCTCGATGATTGGTCACGACAACGCCCAGGCCGGCGTTAGGCAGATGGGCGCGCGCTATCCGGAAAAGTCCCCGGCACTGCTGCGGCGCGGCTGCGACTACCTCAAGGAAATCAATTTCATCTGATTCATCCCAACCCAGCACGGAGCAAAACCATGAACACTCTACAACCCGATACCCTGATTAAAAATCCGCAAGGCTGCCACGTCGTGTCCTCGGTGGAAGTCCCCGCAGAGGCCGCAGAGGTCTGGGCCGTTGTCGGTAATTTTTCCGGTTTCGACCGGTTCATTCCGGCGCTGTCGCACATCGAAATGACTGGCGAGGGAGTGGCGTCCCTGCGCAAGAAGTTTTTCAAGGACGGCAACCTGGTGGTCGAGCAACTCAACTCCCGCGACGATCAAACGCTGAGCATGACCTGGACCACGATCTATAACACTTTGGGCGTAGCGAATTTGTGGGCGGCGATGCGAGTTGAGCCGCTGGATGCCGACAAGTCGCGGGCGACCTGGACCATCATTGCAGAACCCGCTCAGGGCGGCGCCGAGGCGCTGCCGGGGTTCAAGAATTTCGTCCAGGGTTTTGCCGATGATGCGATGAGCAATGTGTGCAAGCTGTTTACGTAAAGCTTGAATTCGCCGCTATCGGGTAAATACGCGTCCATAAAAAAGCCAGTCCCTGAACCCAGGGACTGGCTTTTTTACTTCTAGGGGCTTTTGACAGCCCCACAATGACAAAACCCCTGTCTGCGTTAGCAGACAGGGGTTTTGGAATTCAATCTTGACGATGACCTACTCTCACATGGGGAAACCCCACACTACCATCGGCGAT
>RCUS01000450.1_pt1 | contig 27672 bp, 16 predicted proteins | sample 2166221 | NCBI WGS metagenome assembly RCUS01 (sample SAMN09932758, study PRJNA488358) | compost metagenome | isolation source: compost soil in cyclohexanecarboxylic | place: Germany: Experimental Botanical Garden | reverse complement strand
CATAGACCGTTCCCGGCACGGTCGTCTTCAGCGCGCTTGCACCGGCTGTGAACGAACGCAGCGCCGCTTCGCTGTCAATGCCGGTGACTTTCAGCAGATTGCCGCGAAGGTCATACGTGTAGTCCTTGTAGTCGCTGCCTTTTTCAAAATGGACCAGCTTGTTCGCCGCATCATAGGTATACTGCTCCGAGGCGGTAATGCCTCCATCCGTCACCTCTTTGCCCAGGCGGTTGCCGGCGGCGTCATAGGAGTAGGTGGTCTTCGAGCCGTTCTGCTTCTGCACCTGAGTCAGCTGGTTCAGCGCATCATAGGCATAATCCGAGATGTCCGCAGGGCGCTGTGTTCCGGATGGATTGTCTTCATCGCTGCCGTATTCCTGGCGTTCGGTGCGAGTCTTGTTCCCTGCCGGATCGTAGACGTAAGTCAGCTGCTCCAGCAGGCTGCCGCCCGGCGACTGATGCTTCAGCTCCAGCAATTGGCCGACCCCATCATACGTATAGCTGCTCAGCCCTCCATTCGGCAGCTGCTTCTCGATCAGACGGCCATTGGCATCATAGCGGTAGTTGGTCGTCTGGTTCTGCGTATCCGTCACCTGCGTGATCCGGTCCATTGCGTCATACGAATAGCTGACGGTCGTGTTGTCCGGGTAGATGACCCGGCTGCGCTGTCCCGTTACGGTCCATTCATAGCGCACATTGTTGCCGCGCGGATCAATGACCGATGTCGGCCGGTTCAGGGCGTCATACGTATACCGCGTCTCGCCGGTACTGTCTGTCATCTTGATCCGGCGTCCCGCCAGATCGTATTCATACTTGACGGTGCTCCCGTCCCCGTACTTCGTCTGCTTCAACTGGTTAGCCGCATCATAGGCATAATCGGTTGTGTTGTTATCCGGCTCAACGACCTGCAGCAGATTGCCGTTCTCGTCATAGGACATATGGGTCTTCTCAAGCAGCGGATTCACCGACTCGATGACCCGGTTAGAAGCATCGTACTTGTAAGAGGTCACGGCTCCCAGTGCGTTGGTCTTGTCCAGCAAATTGCCGGTGGCATCATAGGAGTAGTGGGTGGAGCTGCCTGCCGCATCGTCCACACCCGTCAACCGGCCCAGCACATCATAGTTGAAGGAAGTCTCGTGATGGTTCGGGTCTTTGACTTTTTTCAAATTCCCCTTGGCGTCATAGACATATGAGGTTTCATACCCCAGGGCGTTGCGCACCAGCGTGTTGCGTCCCAATGCATCATATTCGTAAAAAGTCTTCTGTCCCGCTGCATCCGTGGATTCCGTCATCAGCCCGCGCGCATTGCGGGTAACTGTGGTCTCTTCATTCAGCGGATTGATCGTTCCGATCTCCAGTCCACGGCTGTCGTACTTCGTCTTCCAGACGGAATGGTTGGCATCCTCGGTTGCGATCTGATTGCCGTTCTTGTCATATTCATACGTGGTCACTGCGCCAAGCGCATCGGTCACCGAGACCATTTGGCCGAGCGCATTATAGTCGTACCAGGTGCTGTTGCCAAGCGCATCGGTCTCTTTGATCTTGTTGCCCGCCGCATCGTAGCGGTACCGTGTCTTCGCGCCGAGCGGGTCGGTCACGCTGAGCAGCTCGTTGCGTTTGCTATAGGTATAGGTGGTCACATTGCCTTCGCTGTCTGTCTGGGTGAGCATGTTGCCGTTAGAGTCGTAGGTGTAGGAAGTCTTCTGTCCCTCCGGATCGGTAACTTCCTTGAGCTGTCCCACATTGTCGTACTTGTACGAGGTTATTCCCCCGGATTCATCCCGGGCTTCGGTAATGTTGCCAAGCGCGTCATAGGTGCTGCCAGTGCTGTTATTCAGCGCGTCCTCTGTGCCGGTCAGGCGGTAGACCTGATAGGAATGAGTGGTCTTCACTCCGGCTTCATCCGTCTGCTCCTCCAGATTGCCATTGGCATCATAGACGGAGCTGCGGGTCTGGCCCAAAGCATCGGTGACGGCCACGGCGCGGTCCTTCGCGTCATATTGGATTTGCTGAAGCTCGCCTTCCGCGTCGGCAACCTTCACCGTCCGGTGCAGCGAATCGCGGTCAATGACCGTCGTGTAGCCGCTCGGGTCCTTGATCTCGCGGGCGAATCCTGCCGCATCATTGGTGTATGCCGTGACATGGCCTTCGGCATCGGTTACGGAGACCGGAACTCCTTTATTGTCTCTTGCAATGGTCACTGTGTTGCCCAAGGCATCCGTGCTGCTGGCCAGATTGCCGGCGGCGTCGTATTCATAGGAGCTGCGATTGCCCCGTTCATCCACCTCTACGACCGGACGGTTCAGCGTATTATAGCGGGCAAGCGTGGAGTACCCGTTCCCATCGGTGCTCTGGATCACATTGCCCCGCTCGTCATACGCCTGCTTGCTCTTGTTGCCGTTACCGTCTGTAACGCCGATGAGGCGGTCGCTGTTGTCATAGCTGTATTTGACGGTTGAGCCGTTGGCAGCCAGGCGCTGCGCGACCTGGAAGTTATTGTTCCACACATAGGTGGTGCTCTGATTGAGCGCGTTTGTCCATACCGTCTTGTTCGATGTGGTTGTTATGGAAGAAGCCAGCCCTGCGGCGCGGGCCAATCCGGCGTTCCCGGAAACCGTGCCGTTCTCTGAATAGATGAGAATGGTCTTGCCGGACCCGACGCCTGTATGAACGACCGGTGTCTGATTCGGAGTCATATCTCCGCCAATGGCGAACAATCCGCCTGTCTGCACATTCAGGTTATTATTGACGCTGACATTATCCCGAACGAACAAGTCGCCTCCGGTAATGTTCAGATTGGCGGTCTGATTGTTGGAGACAATGCCGCCTACGACCATTTCCTGCGCGATGTTCATCTCAACCCGGGTGTTGATATTCAGGTCTCCGGCGAGCAGAACCCGTTTCGCGTCAATGGTCAGACTTCCGCTGTTGTACGTCAGAGTGCCGCTCTGCAGCGTATCCCCAACGGTTACGGAAGAATCATTATTCAGATGGATAGCCCCGCCGGACCACAGATTGCCGTATGATCCTCCGACCTTCTGTACATCGAGCGCCAGCTTGGTGTTGGCGTTCAGTCCGTTCTTCAAGATGAGATTACCGTACACGCGCACGGTAATGTCGCGGTTGGTGTTCATTCCGTCAACAATCAGGACTACCGGCTTGCTTGGTGAACCGAATGTAACACTGTCTTCAACATTCAGTTGGCCCGCTCTGACGACGACAGGCGATGACCCGCTGGATGATATCGCGTTCTGTATGGCGGCAATGTCGCCGCCGACCGATACTGCGGAAGCGGCGTAGAGATTTTGCTTCCCTTCAATCTCGGAGATGCTGCTTGAGAGATAATCGCCAATGACCGGCTGCAGACCCGCCACCTGCCGGTAAGCCGGCGCGTGAGCCAGGTTGTGCATTGTACCGGACAGAATCACTTCCTCCGAATCCGGCAGGTCCCGTCCCCGGTCCGGGTAAATCCCCGTCCCAACATCCTCGTCCTCTTCTCCCCGGACAACAGGGGCCACGCGGCCCTCATAGCTGGAGGAGCTCTCCGCGCCATAGAAGTCGGTTATTCCGGTTACGCGCTGCTTCGCATCATAGGTTACGCTCATGGTCGCCGTTCCCTTGGCATCCGTCACGCTAAGCAGATGATGGCTGTCATCATAAGTAAGTCCGGTCTCGGCGCCGTCCACATCCTTGATCGAAGTCATGTCTCCCGCCGAATCGTAATGAAAAGTCATGCTGCGGTCTGCGGAATCTCGGACAGATGTCAGCTTGCCCGCGCCGTCATAGCTCAAGCTCAGGGAAGCGCCCGTCGTCTGGACAGCCTCCAGCTTGGTTCCCTGGTAAGCAAGCGAGATCTGGTTCCCGTTCAGATCCGTAATGGATTGCAGATAGCCCGCCGCGTTGAACTGATATTTATCTCCCTGCGGGTTCGTCAAGGTATAGGCTTCGGATGACGGAGCAGTTAATGTCCAGTCCGTGCCGCGCGGAGTCAGATAACGCCCGCCGGACAGAGGCACATATTCGAAGCGTGAGCCGTCCGGGCTCATAATTTCTACCTTCCCGTCATTGATCGGGGTCAGCTTCCATTCATAGCTATGATGCCAGCCAAGCCCGTTCACGCCCGTATAGGGATCGCGGCTCAAATAGTTCAACCCGAACTGAAGCGGCATTAACGCCTGCAAAGTGATCGAATCGCTGGAGTAGACAAAGTCGCCCCGCGCCGGATCAACCGGCGCCTGACCGGATGGATTGACGATCCTCAGCCGATCCTGAAGGGCCGCTTCCGTAAATTGCGGCAGGTCGGCGCTGGCGATACTCCCGCTTGTCTGCGGATTCGTCAGCAAGAGGGAGGTCAGGCCGCTGACCGTTCCCGAGGATGCTGCGGACTGATTCAATACAGCAAGCTCCTCGGCCTTCTCCTGTGCCAGGCTGGCCGAATCCAGCTTGTAATAATAGGCCGCGAGCGCCTCCCAGGTTACGGGAAAGGCAGGCAGTGGAATCCGAAGCAACGTGAGCGGCTCGGAATATCCCGAGAATCGGCTGTCCTTCTTGATTCTCGCCGTAATCTGAGCTGTCTGTCCCGCCGTAATGCTGAGCTGCTTCGTCCACTGGCCTTCACTGTTGGCCGTGATACCGGAATACAGGCTCTCTTCGCCTGTGGATGGATAATAGACTTCAACCTCCAACGTCTCTCCCGGCTTGGCGGTTCCTGAGACGATAGACTGTCCCGAAGCTGCTGGCTTGATCTGAAGCGCCTTGGGAGGAGTCAATTCATCGCTGCCGACAATTTCGAAGCTGGCGATTTGGCCGTAATAGACTCCGACACCGTTATAATCGGCCGGGGAGATACTTACGTTGTATCGTCCTTCCTCCAGCGGCACACCATTGATTTTGCCATCCCATTCATATTCATGAACGAGATAGTTGTCTCCCGATTTCGTCTGATAGACCCCGCTTGTAATGAGCGGTCCGAGCAGCGGGGCCGATCCATCTCTCTGTGGAGTACAGAGATTGATCTTCACCTCATGCTCGGTCTGTCCGTCATCCGCTGCATTGAAGCTGAAAATAATCTTGGCCTTCTCCCCGGCCTCCGGATTAATCTCACTCGGTTCAATCCGCATATTGGTAGCGGCATAAGTCGGGGATACGAACAGGTTCGCTCCCGGAAAAACAGGAATATACGAAACGAGCAGCATAACTGCCAGCATAAGACAAATATTCGCTTTCAGGCCGCCGCGGCGCCGTCTCCTTGTCAACGCTCGAAGATTCATTTATAGTTCTCCTTCCATGAATGGATTACAGTAGTTTCAGTTGTGCCAACAGCTTGTAGATCAGAACTGCGGCTTCGGCCCGCGTCGAGGATTGAGCGGGATGCAGCATCTGATTCGAACCTTGTACCAGCTTCAGTTCTACCGCTCCGGCTACCGATTCGCGCGCCCAGGAGCTAATGCTGCCGCTGTCCTTGAAGGCCGCGAGCTCGGACTCAATCTCCTTCGCGTCCGAAGAGACCTTCGCTGATCTGGAAGAGGCTGTGATGGCCCGCATCAGCATAGTCATCATCTGCTCTCGCGTCAGCGGATCATCGCCCCTGAACAGTCCCGCGTCTCCGGTCACGATTCCTGCGGCGGCTGCCGCTTCCACCCAGCCATAGGACCAGTTCGCGGACGAGACATCGCGGAATGTCGGAGCATCCGGCCGGAGCGGCTTCAATTGAAGCGCCGCTGCCAGCAGCTTCGTGAACTGAGCGCGAGTGAGCGTGCCCTTAGGCGCATAGCTGACTCCGTTCATGCCGTTCACAATTCCTCTGGCCGCCAGTACCTCGACCTCCTGCCGCGCCCAATGGTTCGCCATATCCGGGAACTCAATATCGCGCAGCATGACCGCATACAATCCGGACGCCGTAATCTTGGCCCGGACATAATCTTCTTCCGCCGCTGTTACACCGCCAATGTAAGTCCACACCCCTGCTGTGGAGTCATACTGATAAATCCCGAGCTTCTCCCGGCTCGATGTCCATGGCTCTTCCTTCGGATAACGGATCGCGAGCAGCGCCGGCAGCTGGAATGGAGCGCCCGCCTGCACCTGCCAGATCGAGCCGGACTTCTGCAGCTTCCTGCCGTCCTGATCCACCAGCTTCTGCGACTCTAGCTCCGCTTGCGCCAGACTCACAGCCGTATTATCCGGGAAGGTTCCCGCCGAAATCTCCAGCCTTGCCCAGCCGTCCGCTGCGGTCAGCGTTCCGCCTGCGGCTCCGATCGTCTGGCTGTCCTTAGCCCCGGTTACAACCGGCGCGCTTCCTCCGGCACTCGAACCGGTTCCCGAATTCGTACCAGTACCTGTCCCCGAACCCGAATCTGTACCTGTATCTTCCAGCCCAATTGCTTCGATAGAGTTATCGCGTATGCTGTAGAGCAGCTTGTTCCCGCTGATGCCAATCAGCTTCGACCCCGCAGGCAGCGCGGGCAGCGTCGTGACTTGATAGGTTGAGAGATTCACCTGCTTCAAGACGGAGGCGCCGCCGGATTCGTCCTGAAATACCGCCTGTCCATCTCCGATGGACATGAACGCATATTGCGCTCCGGCCGCCTTCATCTCGGTGAGATCCACTGGCTCGGCCGTCAGATCATTGATAGACAGAAGCACGAATTTGCTCTGCGATGACCCGTTTTTTTGCTTAAGAAGAACATGGCTGCCGTTAAAAACGAACCAGTCCACATAGTTGGCGCCGCCCAGACTAATTAAAGGACGTGTAACTCCGCTGCTTAAATCGAGCAGGCTGAGTCCGCCGTCACGCGCATTTTTATAGACAACCTTGCCGTCCGCCAGCTCTGGGAACCGGCCCTCGCCCAAATCCGCCTCAACACCCGAGGCCAGATCGTGATACATCATGCTGCCGTAATTGCTGCGTTCATACCAGACAACGCCCACCCCGTCAGTCGTCGGGTTGCCGTACTGTCCGGGCTGCTTGTTGAGCTTGGTGCGATTGCCCTTCTCCAGATCGAAGCTGTAAATATCCCAGTTCAAAGAGCTGTCCTGCTCGTTCCCCTTGTCAGCCCATACGACGACCGGGCCTCCCACAGCCGGCGCATCCTTGGCCGACGAATTGGTCGTAAGCGTCAGGCTCGCCCCGCTGCTGCGGTCCAGCGCATGCACCTGCTTCACTCCGGCGGAATCGGGCTCCATCCAGATGACCCGCTCCCCGGACACGCTGTAATCCGTCCTTCCCGGATCAGCTCCGGCGGCAACCGCCGTCCCCGTGATCGTTCCGCCCGCAGACACGCTGCCCAGCGCACATACTGCTGCCAGCAGCAGACGCCCGATCTGCGGGAATTTCATTTTCCTTCTGAAATGCATTCGTTTCTCCCCCCGCTGCTGTTTAATTGCACAAAAAAACAAGCCCTTGAGCGGCCCGGCTGTCATAACATCCCGCAGGGGATGAAGTAGACCCGTGGCTTTGCGTCTCCGACTTTCGTACGGATTTGCCTTGGTTCGGTACTTGGTTATTGGTCCTTAATGCCTGTATTCAACTGTCGTATGTATAGGACTCTTATCCTTAATATCGGATTAATATCCTGTTTAATTAATAAATACTAGATATTCCCGGAACAGGGGTATCCTGTTGGATGCCAAAGGCAATTCAGAAATGCTTCTGTACAACTACCTATGCAAATGAATCCTATGGACGCGGCATCCGGCATCTGAAATGCTTGAAATGCCATGCAGGACAGCGTCTGATTTTGCGCATAAAAAAGAAATCCCCCACAAGGGGGGACTACACAGGCCGAGCGTTACAAACCATTATTCAGAAAATGCTATAAAAGACATAAGCAGCCCCCAAACTTAGCCAGCAAGCTGAACTTCGGAGAAATGATCCGCGATATGCATCGTAAAATACCGGTCATACTCCTCCTTGCTCAATTCTCCGAAAATCAAATGGGGCGCCAGCGGCCCCTTATACTCTTGAAAAGCATCAATAGCTTTTAGCAGCAAATCAATGCCTTCCCTGGCCGTTCCCTGTCTTTCGATCTTCGCAGCGCCCGGAACATGGGCCGTCAGATCATGCTTCATAAACCCCTGCTTCAAAAATCGCTTGATCACCACGCGCCCGATTGTATTTCTCACCACTTTGGGCTTCATTTGCGGATAACCGGTCATGGAATATTCGATAGTCTGCGCGCAATGCGCCAGAATTTCATACACCGGCCATTGTTTGGTCTGAATGACGTCATATTCGTACATGTTCAGCAGCTCTTTTTTAACATCTTGCAATGAAGTAAATGCCACCTTGCTCATAAGTAGAATCCTCCTAACTGCCGCGGCGCGGCGTTATCGCATTATTTTTCTAACCCACTTCACCTTGTCCCGATAGGGCGGAAATAAGAAAGAAATGTCCATTCTGGTGCTCTTGGTCATCACACTCTTCGTATGGGAGAACTGGTCGAAGCTGAATTTCCCATGGTAGGCGCCGATCCCGGCGTGGCCGACTCCCCCGAAGGGCAGATGGTGATTGGCAACATGGCTGATCGTATCGTTCACACAGCCTCCGCCGAACGGTACGCGGGCAAGCACTTCCTCTTGGACATGGCGCTGTTCGCTGAACAGGTATAACGCAAGCGGCTTCGGGCGGCTGTTCACCGTCTCAATAACTTCCTCCAATTGGCTGTAGCCCATGATCGGCAAAATCGGTCCGAAGATTTCATCCTGCATGGCGGCGTCACTCCAGGAAACCGTGTCAAGCAGCGTCGGCTCGATGTACAGCTCCTCTCTGACCTTCTTGCCGCCGAACAACACATGGTCCTGGTCACTTTCCAGAATGGAGGCGAGCCGGTCGAACTGGCGTTCATTAACGATCCGGCCATAATCCCCGCTCTGCCGCGCATCCGGTCCGTAGAAGCTTGTAAGAGCCGTCTTCATCTTCTCGATTAGCTCCGCTCGGATATCCTCATGCACCAGAACGTAATCCGGGGCTATGCATGTCTGGCCGGCGTTCATCATTTTTCCCCAAATAATCCTCTTGGCTGCAACCTCGATATTCGCAGTCTTGTCCACAATGGCAGGACTCTTCCCTCCAAGCTCAAGGGTGACGGGAACGAGGTTCCGCGCCGCGGCTTCCATGACGATTTTGCCGACAGGCACGCTTCCTGTGAAAAAGATGTAATCGAACGGGGCGTTAATCAACGCCGAGGTTGTCTCCTTCTCTCCTTCGATCACCCGAATGTAAGTCTCATCAAAGGTATCCCGGATCAGCTTCTTGACGGCGGCGGCAACCGTGGGCGTATTCTCGGAAGGCTTCAGGATCACGCTGTTCCCTGCTGCAATGGCGCCGATCAGAGGCTCAATCAGCAATTGGAACGGATAATTGAACGGCCCGATAATCAGAACGGTTCCATAGGGCTCTTTATACATGCGGCTTGTCGAGGGCACATGATAGAACGGGGTTTTTACCTTTTGCGGTTTCACCCAGCGCTTCAAGTTACTTCTCATGTACCTTATGCTGTCCAGCGTATAGCCAATCTCCGTCGAGTAGGCTTCGAATTCATTTTTATGCAGATCCTCATATAAAGCCGACAGCAGTTGCTGCTCATTCCGCCGGATCGCATCCGCCAGCTTCCCAAGCTGCTCCAGCCGGAAGTTCACATCCCGCGTATAGCCGGTGTTGAATTTCTTGCGATGCTCCTGCAGAATTTGATCAACCTGTTCAGATGTCCACTGCTCCATTCATCATTCTCCTTCCCGTATTTCTATAGACAATCCCGCTCCAGCGCGGCTAACAGTCTCCTTAACAAGTCAACCGAGTCCTGCATCGACAAAAAATAATAACGCAGCGTGCCCAGTTGTTCGACACCCACGACTCCCGCATTCTTAAGCAGCTTTAAATGATGAGAAACCGCCGGCCGCGACAGTGGCAGTTGTTCCGTTATTTCATTCACCGTCATCTTGCCGTTCTCGGAGAGCAGCAGCAGAATATCCTGACGATTCGGATCGCTTAATACTTGAAGAACCGGAAGGCTCTCACGAAAAATCTCCAATGCCTGCTTCCCCATGTGGGCAATCACCTTCTCTTTTGCGATCAAATGTTTAAACATTTAAACCAATGACTTATGGACATCATATACCTTTCTTGACCGGCAATCAAGTTCAGGAAGAGAAAAGCACAGAAAGAGAGAAGCTCAGGAAGTGCAGCTCCTCGCTTTTTTCCGCTTCAGCGGGCTTATAATCAAATGATGAATAAAGATGAACAGCACGCCCAAAGTAATCGCATGATCCGCCAAATTGGAAATGCCTCTGCCGAAATCCAGGAAATCCGTTACCCAGCCGAAAAAGCTGCGATCGATCGCATTGCCGATAGCGCCGCCGACAAATAACGCTGTTCCGCTCTTCAGCATTATACCGTTCAGCATGCCTTTATGCAGATAGTAAATGGCCCAGATGACGACCAAGATGGCCGGGATAATGAAGAGTCTTCCGTACCCTTCAAAGCTGCTTCCCATGGCGCCCGAGTTGCGGAAATACGTCAGCTGAAACCCTTCCCACATCGGAATGGATTGTCCTACTTCCATATGGAATCGAACCCACAGCTTGGCGGCCTGATCAAGCAGGACGACGAATATCACAATGATGTAGAACATTAGGCTCACCTCGGATGCTTGTTTTTATTTCAGTTACGTGACTCTGCCTCGGCTATGGCCGCAAAATAATAAAATAATATCCTTTACCCTATAATGCTATTCCTGCAATTCCTGCTGCAAGATTTCATAGAATATGTCCTTAGCCAATTGTTCTTTCCAGGGGGTGTGCCCGCAGTTCTGCAATTTCATATATTTCAGGTTCCCGATGACCGAACGGAGCGGCTCTATAACCCCTTCAGCCGGATGCGGATCATAGTCGCCATGGATCACGGTTACCGGACATGAAATCCGCGGTCCAAGCTTCAATAACTCACCACTGCTTCTTAATAGGGCGGCTTCGCTCCACACACTTTGAAAGGCCGCAACATCGACCTGAACATCTTCATTAATATCCGGCAAAATAGGTGCATATGAGTCTGCCTGCGACATCAGCTTGCCATACTGCATCAGAACATCATTTCGGGCTGGGCCTTCTTCGGCCAATTGCTGCTCAAGCGCCTCAACCTGCTTTTTCTCATGGTCGTTTAAGCGGGATAGCCGGGTCTTCATTATTTCGGCAGCATAGGAGGCTTCAAATGGACCGCTGCTAACGAGGATGATTTTTCTGACAAGACGGGGATATTCTGCGGCAAAAATATAACTTAACCACGCTCCCCACGAGTATCCGACCAGCACGACCGGCCCGGTGCTATGTTCCACGGTTCCATGATCCACGGTACTATGATCCTCTATGTCTCCCTTTAGCTCCTCCAGCAGACCGGACAGGCTGATCTTGCTTTGCAGCTGCTCGGCTACTCCAATCGAGTCGCCTAACCGCCGGGCAACAGGAGACATTTCACCCGGGGCGCCGGGACCGCCATGTACAAGGAAGACCTGGTGCGGCGGGGTTCCATACAATCTTGCAGACATCTATACGCTCCCTTTCCGAAGCATTCGGGTTATTGGGTATTTTCATAACATAACGGTAGCAAATGCCGCAAACCATTTCAATATAAATAAGAATGTGGCTGCTGAAACAAAAAACACGCTAGACAAATTTCACTTGTGTCAACTTTTCAGATTCTTCCCAAAGCTTAGAAGCACCCTTAACATCAGTGGCCTGCGGCGCAATTTTAGCTACCGTTGGATACCCTCTCATCTCATTCATTCTGGAAGGCCCGTAATAGGTGCCTTTTGTTGCTTCTTTAGCTGTCGCGGCATAAAGTGACGGCCATGCTCCATGGGCTGCCGGTTGGAAAAGAATCGGTCCAAACACACGCCGAACGATACCCGCCGGGCTGTTTTTCCCCGATCCATTGGGGATTAATTCCGTCCTTGAGATTCCCGGATGTGCAGCCATACTGCTTATTCCCCAGCCTGCAGCATCACTTCGCCGTTGCAGTTCAAGCGAGAACATCAGACAAGCGAGCTTTGACTGGGCATAGGCAGCCATTGGTTTGTATTGGTGCTCCGATTGTAAATCATCGAAATGGATTACTCCGGAACGATGAGCTATACTGCTCAAAGTGACTACCCGAGGCTTGTTTGCTTGTAGCAGAAGAGGGAGCAATTGTCCTGTTAATGCAAAATGTCCAAGATAATTTGTACCCATCTGCAGTTCAAATCCATCTTTTGTAACCCTGCGTTGAGGCGGATTCATTATCGCGGCATTGTTAATCAAGATATCCAAGCTTTTGCGTTGCGCCCTCATCCGTTCACCAAATGCTGTAACCGATTCAAGATCCGCCAGGTCAAGTTTTTCAAAACGAATATTTCCAGCAGGAATCAGCTTATTGATCTTCTTTATAGCCTCTTCTCCCTTATCCTTGTTTCGACCAGCCATAACAACCTCGGCTCCTGCGCGAGTCATCTCCAATGCTGTTTCATATCCAATTCCGCCAGTTCCTGTAATAACAACCGAGACGCCTTTTTGTGAGGGAATATCAAGTGCGGTCCAATCACGCTTCATATTTTCTGTCATCATCAATGCTCCTTATCATGTGATTTGTGTAAACTTGGATTGTACTTTATACTCATGGTAGCACTTAGAGTTCTATCTAAGTCAAATGTGCTTGCCCATCTTAATTTAAGGAGATTTTGGCCGTGTATACCATTAATGAAGTTGCAACAGCATGCAACGTTTCTGCGCATACCATCCGCTTCTATGATAAAGAAGGACTTCTGCCCTTTGTCACTCGAAATAGCACCAGAAACCGGCAGTTTAGTGAAGCCGATCTGGAAATGATGAAGCTGATCTGCTGCCTTAAAAACTCCGGGATGCAAGTCAAGGAAATTAAGCAATATATCGATTTATGCATGCAAGGGGAAGAAACCGCTCAAGCAAGGAGAGAGTTGATGGTTGACCACCGTAAGGCAATCCTCAAGCAGATTGATGATTACAAAAAGAATTTGAATATTGTTGATTTAAAAATCGCCTTCTATGATTCTTATCTCGCTGCTCCACAGGCTGGTTATGATCCGATAAAATTCATGATGGATAATAAAAAATCATAATTGCCAAAAAAAGAAAAAAGCAGGAAAACACTTAGAGTTATGTCCAAGTGTTTTCCTGCTTCTTTTTTAAGAAATGGATACAGAAGGCAAGATTCCGCCTTACTTGTGGTACGGTTCACCCCGCTGCTTTTGCACCGGGGCACCTGAATTAAAAAAGGCGAAATGGCCCTCCGCTAACGAAGAACCATTTCGCCCTTATGCTCAACATGAAAGGCTCCGCCCTAAAGATGAGCCCACACTGATGTTCAATCGCTCATTCCGCTCTTACAATCCGGCGATTAACTCCTTGATCTGGCTGTCGCTCTCCAGAGCACGGATAATGAGCGTCACGGCTTCAGCGCGGGTCGCCTTATTCTGGGGAGCGAATGCAGAGGAAGATACCCCTTGAATCAGCTTGGCCGACGATGCCTGCTTGATCGCATCCGCAGCCCAGTACCCACTGCCCACATCGGTGAAGCCGGCTGGTGCGCCCTCCGAAATCACGCCAAGATTCAACACGCGTCCGATAATCGCCACCATCTCGGCACGGGAGATTGCCGCATTCGGCTTGAAGCTGCCGTCACCATAGCCGGACAGAACCCCCTTGTCCGCCAGTGCGCCTATATAACCGGCGGCCCAGTTCGAACGTGCATCCGGGAATTTAGCCGAACCGGCGCTTTCGGTCAGGCCGAAGGCACGGGCGATCATGGCTGCAAATTCCGCTCTTGTAACAGGCGCATCCGGACGGAACGTACCGTCCTTATAGCCGTCGACAATCCGCAGCTTCACGGCTGCCGCAATCATACTGCCGCCCCAATGACTGGCGGTATCGCTGAACGCTCTGTTCACGTTCTTCGTTGCAGCAATCGAGTCGCTGACCGTCTTCAGAACCGTTTCCCGGCTGACTACATTCGATTGGAATGGATTCACTCCGGCCGCCGGCTCTTGCTTACCCGGCTGTTCGGTTGGAGCCGTTGGAGTCACAGGAGTCGTGCTGCCGCTTGCCGTTCCGCCTGTGGAAGAGCTCGAACCGCTTGAATTACTTGAACCGCCTGTGTTTGAATTGCCGCCAGTGCTTGTCGTGTCGGTGATGGACAGTATAATCTGATTGTTCTGATAGATCACCTGGGTGCTGAGCTTGCTCGGCAGCCCGTCAACCTGGACAGAGGCGAACGCCCCGCTCAGCTGATTGGCGCCATAGGTCACAAGCGGAAGCACCCCGGTGCCGGGCACATAGTTGTTGGCGAAATTCACATGCAGCTTCCCGTTCGGATTCACAGCACCTTTAATTTCAAGCACGTCATTGGCGCCGGTAAGGTTAAGCTCCAGCGTTCCGCTCGGGGACTGCGTGAAGCTGCCGCCAATGGTCATTTTGCCATACACATTCTCTACTACGGAGCCGCCGGTATTCACCACATCGCCGCTCCCGAAAGCCGTTGCCGAATCGCCCTCGAGTGTCCCGCCGCCCACCGCGGTGCCGCCGGAGTACGTGTTGCTGCCCTGGAGCTTCAGGGTGCCGGTGCCTTCCTTCGTCAGCTTGCCGGTGCCGGAGATGTCGTTCCGCCAGCGGTCCGACGCGTTGAAGCCGCCCTTGCCGGCATCCATCGTCACCGTTACGTCACTGCCAAATGCGCCATAGCCGTCAGCTGCGGCGAACAGATTCAGACGTCCCCATCCTTCCGGGTCATCCAGCAGCGGGTAGCCGGACGGAAGCCCGGTCGTAGCCAGAACCGCGCGGCGCTGTTCAGCGCTCAAATACGGCAGCCGGGTCTCCAGCAGAACTTCGGCGCCCTTAGGGACAACCATAGGCTTGGCCGTAGAATTAATCTGCGGGAATCCGTACGTCAGCCGCTGAATGTATTCGGCTTTATTTTTCTGATAATCGCTGAAACGGTCTTCCGCCGTACCGCTCTGCTTCAATAGAACATCATGGGCCTGGTTATAAGCGTCCTGCTTAAGCTGGGCGTTATCCGGATCAGCCAAGGTTGCTGCGGCCAGAGCGGTTGCCATGACCCGTCCGCCCATAACATCAAGAGGCGAGTGCATACCGGCTACGATTCGGTTGTTCCCCATTTCCGAAGCCCGGGTCAGCAGCTCCTGGAAGCGTTCGGGCACTGCATAGGCAAGAGACAGCGCAGCGAGATACGAAGCATTCGTATGTCCGCTCGGGAAGCCGCCGTCCGTCTCAGGAGTAGTGCTGATTGCAGGAACCAGAGCAGGCACAATAACAGAGGTATCCAGCCAGCGGAACGGACGCATATAGTTGTAATAATTTTTGGCCGGAGTCGTTGAGGCATAGTTGCCCCGGACTTTTCCGATCAGGTCCACCATTTTGCCCAGCTCGGAATTCGAATCGCCGCCTTTGTTCTCGCCATTGCCATCGTTGTACTTGACTGTGGTAGCGTCAGCCGGAATGCTGGTGATCGTCGTGTATGTTCCCGATTTGGAGCGGTATACCTCGGATAGAGAACCAAGGCCGTCAGCGGCGCCATAGGTCTGATTTCTCCGGTCATCGTAATAGGCCGCAGTGGCCTCTTCGGGAGTCCGGGCGGCTGCAATATTGACTACATATTGAATGTTGGCGTCCAGCACGCTGCTGTTCAGCTTGGTGCCGTTATTCCAGGACGTTCCCGGGGTCCAGAGTTCCAGGTATCCGGAGAGGATTCCGATCGCCGGGTTGGAATAGACCGCCTTGTTCACGGAGATGTTGTTCTTGTAATTATCTACGAAATGCCCCCACACCGGAGCTGCCGGCAGCTCGATTTGAGATACAGCTGATGATGCCATCGCCGGATTCCCGGCAACCGCATTGGACATGAGCGCCACACCCGCAGCAACAGATAACCACTTCTTCGTCGATTTCGTCTTCAATCGTGTCTGCTCCTATCATTAAGTATTGGATTCGAATCGGACTCAATGTAGCATCAGGCCGCGCTGCGCTTCAATATGACAATTTCTCTATTCTATCAATTTCGGAGCATCTCGCCCCGATTTTGCAATTTAACATTCTCTTAACTCAATTAAGCAAAATCATGCCATCTTGTCGTGTATAATCGCCGCGGGGAGGAGAATACGTCTTGAAAAAGTGGAACTCCGCATTTGCCAATCTAGCTATTTCTTACATATCCATTGTGCTTGTCCTTGTGCTCTTGCTCTGCTCGGTCTTCTATATTTATTTCTCCGGCCGTTACAAGGAGGAGCTGCGCAATAAGAATCAGCTCATTCTGGAGAATACGGCCGGGACGATTGAAACAGCGGTACTGCAGAGAGCCCAGCAGATCTATCTGGACATCTCGCTGAACACAACCGCAGATCTCCGTTTATTCACCGATACTTCCTTTCAGAGGAATCTGAGTAAAGTCATCGATCTCGAGGCGCTGCTTAAATCGGAGGCGGCCAGCAACTCGGACACCGTACAGGCGGTGCATTTGTATGACCCCGGGCAGAATGTGATGCTATCGTCGCTCTATGGGCTGAAATACAATGCCAATCAAGGAGATAGCACCGCATTTTTCACGGACTGGATAGACGGGCTGCACAGCAGTAAGCACAGCAATCTCTGGACCCGCGCCCGGTTAATCCCGGAAGATATTTTCACCAGTCTGCCTGGCGGTGGCGGCAATGCCTTAATCACTTACGCGCACAGCTATCCCTTTCAAGCCTCCGGCGACAATAGCGATCTGATCATTGCGATTGATGTGAAGGCCAGCGCGATCAGCGGGATTATCCGGAATATGATGCCGTCGCAATACGGAAGCACGTTCATTGCTGATCCATCGGGAAGCATGATTGTGGGTTCAGGTGAAGGCTTGGACTCGCAGGGCCATTACGACTCCAGCATCACGAAGGTATTAAACTCTGGAGCGGAGGCCGGGAGCTTTAATGACAAGATTGATGGCATCTCCTATGTCATTTCCTATCAGACTCTTCCATCCACCGGCTGGAAGATCTTTAGCGCTATGCCTGCCAGCTTCTTCTATGAACAATCGATCATGGTACAGAAGCTCATACTCGGGATCACTCTGTTCGCCCTCCTGTTGGGCTTTGTGCTGTCCGGGATTTTGGCCAGAATGAATTACAACCCGATCAAACGGCTGGTAGGAAGAATCAAAGATATAACCGGTGAGCCGCCCGAAACCGTCACCAATGAGTACAGGCTTATTGATACAGCCTTCATTCAGTTGAATGATAAAGTCAGCAGTCTGGAAGAAACGCTGCAGGCGAACAGCCCGATGATGAAGCGCAACGCAGTGCTTAGCCTTCTCCAGAACGGCTATAGTCGCGAGGAATGGGCGGAAGAGCAGCCCTTCTTGGGTTTTTCCGAGGCATACGGTCATTATTGCTGCCTGCTCCTGAATTCGCGGGAGGCACTGGCCGAGCTCAGCTCCGGACACATGCAGGTCGTCATGTCCCGGATTATGGATCAGTTGGGGGCGGTATGTCCGCCTGGAAGCCGCATGATTGCTGAAGAGCTTCCGGATAAGCGGATTGTTGGAATTCTGTGTACGAGTGAAGAATCGGATGCTCTTGCGGAGGAGATTTCTCATTTCGTGCTGTCGGCGTGCAGGGAGCAGTTCGGTCTGAAGCTTCAGCTTGCACGGGGGTCTTGGGTGCAGGAGATGACCGATATCCATATCAGCTATTTGCAGGCCCAAACCTTGATGAAATATGCCTATTTCCTGCCGGAGCATTCCATTCTGAAGGACCTCCGTCTCCTGGACCGGGAGAACAGTCTTGAGGAAATTCCGCAGTCCATCCTGATCAAATTCAAAGACAAATTGCAGGCCCGCCGGCTTCAAGAGATCATTGATGTCGTCGAACAACTGGTCACGGTCATGCGGGAAGGAAGCTATCCTGCCGATTACTGCCATTTTATATTGGCGAATACCGTGTTCATCTATTCCGATTATCTGAAAAGCGTCCGCTATAACCCTCCCGTTCATGGGCATTCGGATCTGTACAATCAATATATCGAAATCCGCAATATCCTCTCTTTCCGGGATTGGCTCGCGCATTCGGCGGCCGAATTTATCGCCCATACGGAGAAGCGGAACAGCGAAAGGGCTCTCTCCACCATTGACTTGGCCAAGCAGTATATCGAGCAGCATTTATCAGGGGATCTGTCGCTGGAGGCGGTGTCGGCCCAGGTATTCATCAGCCCGAAGTATTTAAGCAGACTCTTCAAGGAAGAGCTTGGGATCACCTATACCGATTATGTCACTGGCCGGCGGATGGAACAGGCTAAGACGCTGATCGAGAGCAGCAAGATGACGATCGAGCAGATTGCAGGTACGGTCGGCTATGGGACGGCAGCTTATTTTATTAAGAAATTCAAGGAAATGTACGGATGTACGCCGGGGAATTACCTCAGGAGCACGGCTAAGCAGGTATAACCTCTCCGTCCGGCTGGCGGAGGCAGGATTTTGATGGATAAGGAAGGTCTCATGATGAAGAAAAAGGCGTTACGGCGTTGCACCCTCTTGTTGGCCGTGATGGGGCTTAGCCTGGCCAGCGGCTGCGAGATGATGTCGGGGAACTTGTCCGGTGCACAAAAAGCGCAGAGTTCCTCCGCTTCCGCCGCCCCCCGCTACACCATTTCGTGGACGATGCATCAGAACTTGCCGGTGCCGGAGGATGCGGTGATGGTGCGGTATTTGGAGGATAAGTTTAACGTTGACCTTAACGTCTGGAATCTGGAGAACAATAAATATGAATCGCTTCTGGACCTTAAGCTGGCGCAGGGAGTCATCCCCGATCTGTTCCGGGTCAGACAGCCGCAGGATCTTTTGAAATATCAACAGCAGGGCCTGCTATCCGAAATTCCCGAGGACATGCTGAATAAGTACGCCCCCCATATTATGGCATCCATTAGAGAGAATGCGCCCGCCTATGTGGATTACGGCAAAATCGACGGGAAGTACTACGGCATTCCGGTAGTTAATCCCACCAATATTTATCGCATTCCGGTCGTCTATCGGAAGGACTGGCTGGATAAGCTCGGTCTTCAAGTGCCGCAGACGCTGGCCGATTTTGAAAAAGTCATCTATGCCTTCGCCAATGATGATCCCGACGGCAACGGCATCAAAGATACGTACGGCTTATCTCTTGAAGGAATGAATGTCGTCTTCGGCGCATTCGGGCAGATCGTCTTCGACGACCAGCTCTACTTCGGGATGAAGGACGAGAGTCTGGTCATCGGCGCGCTGCAGCCGGAAATGAAGGAAGCTCTGCAATATCTTCGCAAGTGGTACCGGGATGGAGTCATCGATCCGGAGTTTGTTACCGGGGAGAATAAAGGCGGATACAAGCATTTGTCCCATGCCTTTATTAATGGAAGAATCGGCATGACCTCCATGGGCAATTATTATCACTGGATTCAGGATGGGGATTACACTGCATGGACTTACGATAGCACTAGGAAGAGCAAAGAGACTCCGGTAGAGGCCACCTTTAATGTGAAGGAATTAACCGCCAAGAATCCGGACGCCCGGGTTGAGTTCGGACGGCCTTTCGCCGGACCAGAGGGACTGCGAGGCTCCAAAGCCTATGATATGCTGATGAGCTTCACTGCGATCGGCGCGAACGCCGCCAAGGAGCCGGGCAAGCTGGAGACGATCCTGCAGATTCTTGATTACGTTAGCGCCAATCCTAACCCGGATGAAGAAGCTTCCATGAAGTACGGGGTTCAGGGGAAGCACTGGATATGGGCGGAGCCGTCGAAGAAGGATGTTATCCTGCTGCCCCCTTATGACAAAATGTTCAGCTATCCGGACACAATCGGCGCCGATCTCGGCATGACCGTGCCCTTGATGCCTGAGGAACGCAGAGAGCAGTGGGCATCGACTCTGGGTCTCGACCGGGACGGCATCTACAATGCCCTGGAGGTCGCGACTCCCTCTCTGGTCAAGAATGGACCCGAGCTCGTCAAGCTGAGAGACAAAGCCTATATCGCCTTCATCACCGGCGAGCAGCCTTTGGAGAAGTTCGGCGATTTCGTCAAGGAGTTTATGACCGCCGGCGGAACCGAGGTGCTGCAGGAAGCCAATGAGTGGTATCGGCAGCACACAGCTACGTCCGCTAAATGATTTCTAATGCGGTCTCGCCTCGCCTCTCAGGCATGTAAGCTATGTTTTAGCTGTTGGTATATACGACAAACGATACGGTAGTCCCGCGGCCCGGTTCGCTTGTGATTTGAAGCCCTTGTCCATAGAACCGCTTCAGACGAAGATCGGTATTGCGCAGACCGACTCCGGACGTATAGTCCGATCCTTGATCCCATATCCGCTGCAGTGTGCCTTCATCCATCCCGACGCCGTCATCTTCGACGGATACCTTCACGTAAGTGTTATAGTTCGAAACCCGGATCGTAAGCTTTCCCCCGCGGGCGCGCTTCATGATGCCGTGTCTTACAGCATTCTCAACCAATGGCTGGATCGTAAGCAAAGGAATTGTCAGCTGATTGCATTCGTCGATATCCCATTCAACCTGCAGCCTTTCCTCAAATCGTTCCTGCTCAATGAACAGATAGGAACGGACAATATGTAATTCATCTTCTATGGGGACCGGCTCATCCATATTTTGAAACATAACCTTATGCCTCAGGAAATCGGCGAACACTTCAAGCAGATTGCGCATCCGGTCTATATCAATTTCACTCAAAGCTGCAATTGCGTTCAACGTGTTGAATATAAAATGGGGCTGAATTTGCGCTTGCAGCCAGGCAGCCTCCATTCGCAACCGGTCCCGGGCGGATTGCTTCACATCGGTTAGCGCTTTAACACGCGATCTTAATTCCAACGCGTCCACCGGCTTCATCACGTAATCATTCGCACCTGCTCGAAACCCGTTCTCGATGTCTTCGGGCTGGCTTCTTGCAGTAAGCAGCAGTATGGGAAGCTCGGTAATCGCAAATCGCTGGCGAATCCTGCGTGACAATTCATAGCCGGACATATGGGGCATCATGACATCTGAAATGACCAGATCCCATTCCTTCAAGTCCAATGCTTCCATTGCCCTTCGGCCCTCTGTCACGGTCATAATGTCATATCTGTCCAATATGAGAATCGTTTCAAGCACTTTAAGATTAACGGGGTCATCATCTACGACCAATATTCGAGGACGGTCCTCATGTCTCTGCGGCGGCTGTTCGGAGATCATATCCAGCGGAGCGGTAGAACCGTCCCATGTTGGTGCCGCATAAGCGATCGAAGCAATCGCTTCGGACTCTGCCTCTTTTCGTACATCGGTCTGGTCGGAAATCTGGAGTGAGAACACGAAGCTGGAGCCCTGTCCCGGAACAGAGCTTGCTTGCAGCCTTCCTCCATGCAGTTCCACCAGTTGTCTGCTGATGCTGAGCCCAAGTCCGAATCCCCCCTCGGACATGGCAGCATCGTCGGAATGGGCCTGTTCATAAGGCTCGAACACACGCCGTATCGTGTCTTCGTCCATGCCGATTCCCGTATCCGAAATCATAATTTGTGCCCGGTTTCCCTTCACATTCGCCTTAATGGAAACTTGGCCTTCGTTCGTGTATTTAATCGCATTGTGAAGCAGGTTGAACACGATTTGAATCACTCTGTTCTCATCGGCGTATACGGGAAGGAAATCGGCAGGAATCTCATTGATTAGCACCACCGGCTTGCCTTCGGTCATATAGCGGAGCATATCGATTACGCCGGTCGCAATCGTATGGATCGAGAAACTCCGATACTGCAGCCGGGGTGAGCTTTCCTTCAGGCTCATCATATCCAGCAGGTCGTTCAATGTAAGCGACATGCGGCGTCCAACTGAAAGAACGATCTCCAGATCCTTGATGCTCTCTTCATTTAACGAACTCCGCTCTCTTTCCAGAACAGCTTGTGAAATGTTGAGGATGCCGTGGAGCGGATTCCGAAGCTCATGCGAGGTATTGGCGAGAAACTCATCCTTCAGCTTGTCAGCCCTCTGAAGCTTCGCTGCGAGTCCCCTCGTCTCGACAAGAATCTGGAAATAACGTCCGAACCAGACGGATGCCAGGCAGCCCGTCGATACAATGAGATCGAACGGATAATAGACGGTTTTGATTCCCGTTATCAGAAAGATGCCCCACCACATGAAGTTGCTCGCGAACGCGACAAGGGACAGGAGCAATAACAAATTATCCTGAAGCTGCTTCACGGACGAACGAAATATCGTCACCATCGTTACGACAACAGAAGTCCCGGTTATCAGCACATACAAGGGCTGAATCGTTACCATAACTTGGGTAGACAAGAACAGCGCGGCCAAGGTCGCTCCTCCGCATAGAACAGCAAATCCCGGAAAGCATTTGCGCCAGAAAGCGGCCAGCTGGTCCGACACGCACTGAAGCAGAGAGTAGGCAACGGCAATCATTGAAAGATGGACCAGCTTGAAGCCCCATTCATAATTGATCGGAGCCCAATAAGACAATAACTTCTCATCGCTCCCAAGAAGAATGATGAACATCGCGCTTAAGGCCAACAGGGAGAAGTACAGCAGCAGTTTCTTTTCCCGGTTTCCGATCAGGAACATAATAAGCGCATATAAGGCATGCAGCGCGAACACAACGGCAACCAGCTGCTGCATCGTCACAGACAGCTGCGTCTCCCTGTCCATCGCAGACTCTGTCCCGAATTTCATCGACCGGGCGATGCCGCTCTGGCGGGGGTCCTTATAGTTGGCCACCTGGACAACTACCTCGATTTCGCCGCTGGAGTCCGCGGTGAAGGAAGCGGAGTACGGAACATTTCCAGCCGTATACTCATCCTTCTTCTCCGCCGGTTGGCCCGATCCCGCCAGCAATCGTCCGTTCACGTACAGCTCCGACGAGCTTCGAACGCTGGGAATGCGAATGCTATAGGTCATATCCTTATCCGGATTGACGAGAATTCGCAATCGGTATGACCCGTAACCATATGGGGTGCTGCTTCCCGGCCGCAAGGCATCATTCCAGCTTCCGGGAACCTGAATGTATCCGGGACTCCTGTCAGGTGGCTTGCGCCCGTCTTCATGTCCCTCCAGCCATGCATGAGAATAGAACTCCCACTGGCCATCCAGTGTAATCGGACGCCCTTCCGCAATATTCCAATCCCGCAAATCCAGCTGCCCGTGTATGGCATGAGGCTGACCCACACTTTGAAAAGACATCATCCACAATACCCGCGCACCTGTAAGGGCCAATATAAACAGGACTACTATAACGATATTTCTCCATATTTTGTTCTTGTTCAAACCGGTTGTCGTAGCCACCTGACTCTCCTAATCCTGAATTAAAGATTCTGATGTAACTAAGATAACACAACACTTGGAATAACTGGAACAATCAATGTTCAGGTAATCGAAAAAGATCGCCTCTATCATCCTGCCCGCTTGGCAGGGATAATGGCGATCTTCTTATGTTCAGGCGGCATCCAGTCATGCGGCGCTGGCAACCATTCGGCGCACCACCTTCAATCAAACTTTTTAACACCTTACATGTTTGCGTTTGAAGCCAAGCTGCCCTCTATCAACGGCCTTTTGAATATTATCGGACGCATTCAGGAAACTGCTTTTCTTCCCTCCCTGGATTTCTACCGGGCCTACTGTCTTGGCGGTCTCGACCGCCTTATCATGGAGCGGCAAATAGGATACAGCAACTGTGTATATAAAATTATTCATCGCATACTTCGTCCGTTCGGGAGACTCATGAATCGTTCGTTCTGCAAGTTCAAGCATGTCGGCTATTTTGCTTAAGGAGAATTCATTGTCCGGGCGATTCCCCAGAAGCCAGCAATAACAGCTCCAGCCGGCTGACATCCGCAGCTCTTCGCCGCTTGCGATCCATTTATCGGCAACTTCTTGGGCAATATCGGTCTCTGACAAAGTTACGGCAACCACAAAATCGGACAGCATATAAAAATAGGCCGCATCTATCCATCGCTCGAAATCCGCTTCGGTCATAGCCTCCGGATCTGCAATTACACCTGCAAAATACATAGCGTCATAGTTTCCCGTGCGATATAGCTGCTCAGCCAACATCTGATCTTTCTTGATCCTCTTGGCGATGGGCTTCATTTGACCGGTAGCCACGCCAAAGAGTGGTTCATGGGCGCCGTTGGAGATATAACTTTTCTTGGTCCGTTCCTTGCTGAGAGCCTCAAGCTCCTGCATGACCATTTCCAGATCCATAGCTGATCACTCCTTCTTCTGCCTTCATGCTGTTATTATTTTAACATGATTATTTGCAAGACATACAGAAGTCGAAGGAATTCAGCTTACTGTGATTGTTCCGCCGCGCTTAGACCCTTGGCCCACTCTCTTACTCTCTGACTGCTCTCTTCTTCCGATAAATCCTCTATCCGGGTCATTATGGACCATCTCACTCCAAAAGAGTCCAAAATACTTGCGTATCTATCACCTGACACAAAGTTGCTAACCGGCTCTCTCACTTTTGCCCCTCTTGCCACTGCATTTTCAAATACCTGATCAACATCCGCAACGTAAATAGCCAAAGAATAACAGGCATTGTCCTCAGTCGGCGGCAAGACCAATTTATACGACGGATTCGCTGCTCCCAGCTGCAAAATGCCAGTTCCGAAATCCAATTCTGCATGAACAATTACTTTTTTGCCGCTATCATCAACAAATTCAGTAATATCCCTGACTCTTGCATCAAAAACAGCCTTATAGAATTCTATTGCTTCAGCTGGATTCTGCAATACGATGAATGGGGTTATCGTGGTAAATCCGTTAGGCATTCCATTCTTTGTGTACTTACCTGTCACTGCTGTATATTTATTGCTTTCGGTCATCTTGATCTCTCCTTGTCTTCATTGGATTGAATTTATCAGCTCATTGAAAAATTGAGGCTCTTGCGTTTTATTCAGATTAAACCAGGCGCTTAATGTTTGTGGCGTAAATACGTCCAAAGCCTCCAAGACATGCCGAGCAAATTCCAAAGGAGCAACTCCGGAAGCCGTTACCAGCGTTCCATCCGTTACAGCAGATTCCTTCTTGTAGTACCTTTCTCCGTTATAAGCAGGACATATCTTTTTAAGATAATCCAGGTCATTGCTTGTATGCCATCTTGAATCCAGCAATCCGTACTGGGCAAGCGCTATTGTTGCTCCGCAAATGGCCGCCACCAGAATATTATCCTTTAAACACTGCTCTACCGTTCTCAATACAGGCTCATGAATCGCCTCCCCCCACGTATTTCCACCCGGCAGGATCAAGGCATCTCCGTTCTCAAAGCTGCACTCACGCAGTTCAATATCCGGTAATAGAGTCAAACCTCCCATTGTAGTAATAGGGATCTTTTCAATTCCCACGGTAACTATTTTGGATGGTGGCAACCCTTTCTTGTACCATCTTCCGGAGTTCAGTTCAGCGGTTAAATAACCCACTTCCCAGTCTGCCATCGTATCGAACACATAGAGATATCCAGTATGATTCATTCGCTTAGCCTCCAACATTGGGATTGATACTTGCTCCTATTATAAAAAAGCTTCACTGACAACTACGGTCAGTGAAGCGATCAAACTTGATAATATTCCATTAATTCCGCCGCCACAGAAACAAGCTTCTTCTTCATGCTCTGCGGTTCAATAACTTGAATGGCCTTTCCGTAAGATAAGAGGAAATAAGGCACATAAGCATGAACGGCTCTTACGTCGAGTAAAAATACGGCCTGATTGGGTGTCCTCTCTTTCAGATGATGGCCTAAATACCAATGAATGCACAAATCGTCCAAGGCCTCTGATCGGCCATTGATAATTAAAGAAGTCAGCTCATCCTTGCTTGCCGGTTCAGGCAAAAGATTGTGCAAAAAAAACGCCCTGGCGGAAAAGGCTTCCGGCCGTTTAAACCTCATTTCCAACCGCCTTATCTGTAATATTCGTTCAGCCCGAAAGCTTCTGATTTCATTCCGCAGATGGCAAAATCCAACCGTATACCATTTATTGTTCCAATACAGCATGCCATACGGATCAACTACTCTTGGCCCGGATCGCTCTGCATGGCTTGCGTGGTATTCCATTTCTACAGAGCACTCGTTAGCCACAGCCCATTCCAGTTCTTCCAATGTGGTCTTAACCGAAGGGGCAATATCACGGTTGATCACTTCGAAACCGGCTAAATGGCGATTGAGCGTGTCTTCCTGCTCCCGGTTGGAATACATTTTTAATTTTTCGGTTGCTCTGTTTAATGCCTCGCTAAAAGGATAACCTGCTTCTTCTGCAAATACGGCAGCATGAAGAAGCGCTTTTTGCTCCTCAACATCAAAAAACAAAGGCGCACTGATAAAATGATGCAATAAGCTGTACCCGCCATTATGGCCTGCATCGGATATGATCGGCACCCCGCTGGAACAAAGTGCGTCGATATACCGATACACCGTCCTTATATTGATTTCCAGCTTTTCAGCGATCTCTTTGGCGGTCACCTTTGCGCCTGAATTCAGCATCCACAGGATAGCCAGCATATTATCGTTTTTGGGCATATGTCCCCCTTCTCAATCCTTCCGCACGATCATGGGGAGGAGCAGGTTAACTATTAATTCCCTATAGCATATTCCAGAATCTCTTCCCTGACATTCTTGGGTAATTCATATCGGTCATACCTCAAGGCGTGCGGGTTGATCTCAACCTTTCTGCCCGCATCTGCCTCTTTTTTCACAAAGTATGCCACCGCATCCAATGGATTCGACGACTCCTTTAACAGCGAAGCCTTCAATGCTTCCAATAATTGATCCTGATTGACGTTCTGGAACTGCAGCAGTCCAGCAGTGCTTCTACAATGTGCCTCATAATTATTATAATAATCGATGACTTCCCAGCCATGCCATTTGGATTGAAGCTCATAAGAGATGTTCGGAATATCATTGGCATGCCAAAACTCTAATCTTCTCGCGGGGATATCAATATGGAAGCCTCCCACAGGAAAATCCGCAGACCATTCATCCAAGGAAATATTTTTGTACCCATAGGATTTATCAATCTTGTCAATCAAATCAGATCCATACATTAGGTAAACGTCAATTCCTCCATATAACGGAAACAGCAGCAAATCATTTTGAGAGAACTTCACGCTTGCCACCGTGTTAACCCAGTCTCTCTCTTCCGGAGGTGCTAAACTTGCATCTTTTAGATCATCATCGAAGCCTGTTAGTACTTTCTCTTTAGGGTAACCGACATATGCCGCCAAATCAGCTATGCCTTCATAAGCCCATTGGATGTCCCATCCATACCAAGTCTTCCTCATAAGTTTCAAAAAGAGATTCCTCAACGGGATATCATACAGTATATCCTCACCGCCATAGAAAAGTAATTTCTTATGATCCAAATCAAGAACGGCCCCGCCCTCTGCCCAGACATCATCCAGCCATCCTGATTCATCAACTTTAGTCTGCATCTCGATAAATTTAAGGGCATACTGTTCTCCCCAGAATAAATCTGTAGGCAGCGTGTTCGCACACCAATGGCTGTAATACAACTCGTACGACTTATTTCTAACGATAATTAGATTCGCCCGCTGTCCGATGTTCCCACTCCCTTTGGAATGTTCATTCTGGTCCTGCTGAGTTACCTCTGAAGGAA
>RCUS01000449.1_pt1 | contig 27690 bp, 24 predicted proteins | sample 2166221 | NCBI WGS metagenome assembly RCUS01 (sample SAMN09932758, study PRJNA488358) | compost metagenome | isolation source: compost soil in cyclohexanecarboxylic | place: Germany: Experimental Botanical Garden | reverse complement strand
GATTCTCAAGGAGTTGCAGCCGGCGATGGACACCATTTCCGGGGCGGTCAGCCGGGCCAAGGATTTTGATCCGTCCATCAGTCGCGATGTGTTTCGTATCGGTTTGTCCGACGATGCCGAGTTCGGCTTGTTTCCCCCATTACTCAAGCAAATCCGCGAAGAGGCGCAAAATGTCGTGGTGGTGGTGCGGCGGGTGAATTTTTTGTTGATGCCGTCGATGCTCGCCAGCGGCGAGATTTCGGTCGGGATCAGCTACACCACCGAATTGCCGGCCAATGCCAAGCGTAAAAAGCTGCGGGATTTGAGCGTCAAGGTGCTGCGCGGCGATGATCGTCCAGGCCCGCTGACGCTGGATGAATTCTGCGAACGGCCTCACGCGCTGGTGTCGTTTTCCGGGGATTTGAGCGGTGCCATCGATAATGATCTGGCGCGTATCGGTCGTTCACGGCGGGTGGTGCTGGCGGTACCGCAATTCGCCGGCCTGCGCGCCTTGCTGGCGGGCACCGACATGTTGGCTTCGGTGCCGGATTATGCGGCGTGTGCGTTGATCGAAGGCAGCAGCCAGTTGCGCGCCGATGACCCGCCGTTCGATATCAACCTGTCCGAACTGTCGATGGTCTGGAACGGCGTCAACGATAACGATCCGGCAGAACGTTGGTTGCGCTCGCGAATTGCGGAGCACATGTCTGTTCCACTGCCGGGGCATTGAGCGAATTGAAGTTCGGGTCGGTCTCGCGCAGGTAGATCGGCAGGTCGGTCATCGGCGGCATGGCCGGGATTTCGAAGTACATCTGGATCACCCAGCCACGGTGATAGCTGGCGTGGTTCACCACGTGCATCAGCATCGCGCCGGCGCTCATGGTGCCGCTTTCACCGGACATGAAAGTGAACCTCAGAGGTTTGTCCAGCGAGGCATCGGTTTGTCGGGCGCTCCAGTCGCAGTACCAGTGATCGACGTCCTGTTGTGCCGAACGCAGGTCGGGCAAAGCGGGATGGACCAGATCATGGGAAGTCTTGAAGCCGTGTCCACGGCCTTCGAGATGGGCCTGCCAGAGGCAGTCGACCACGTAGATGTGGTTCAGGGTGCCGATCATGCTCTTGAAGATCCCGGCGCGTTCTTTCTCGATTTCGCCTGGCGGCAGTTGCGCAAGGTTGTCGAACAGACGCCGGTTGGCCCATTGTTTGTAATCGGCGAGCATGCGGGCAGTGCGTGCATTGATCATCGAACTTCTCCGATGGCGAAGAGCGCATTCCTCAAGGATAGCGCTATCCACGGGCCGCGCTGTGGGCACTGATCATCGGTACGCCCGTTACCTCGCCAGCGAATACACCACCCGCTCGGCCAACGCCAGGCAACTGGTCAGTCCCGGTGATTCAATCCCGAACAAATTTACCAACCCGGGCACGCCATGTTCGGCCGGGCCGCTGATGCAAAAGTCGGCAGCCGCTTCGCCCGGGCCGCTGATTTTCGGGCGAATGCCGCTGTAGGCCGGTTGCAGGCTGTTATCCGGCAAGCCCGGCCAGTAACGCCGGATCGCCGCATAAAAACCGTCGGCGCGAGCGGGGTCCACGCGGTAATCAACCGTGTCGACCCATTCCACATCCGGCCCGAATCGCGCCTGACCACCGAGGTCGAGGGTCATGTGCACACCCAGCCCGGCGCTTTCCGGCGCCGGGTACACCAGATGCCGGAACGGCGCGCGGCCGCTAAAGCTGAAATAGCTGCCCTTGCACAGTCGCGCCGTTGGAACGTGCTGCGCAGGCAGACCGGCGATACGGCTCGCCACCTCAGGCGCGGACAACCCGGCGCAGTTGATCAATTCGCGGCAGCTCAAAGTCATGGGTTCGGCACCGCCGATGTGCAGCTCGAAACCTTGATCGATACAGCGTGCCGACAGCAGTGGCGAATGGAACGCCAGCGCCCCGCCACAGGCTTCGACATCGCCCTGCAACGCCAACATCAACCCGTGGGAATCGACAATCCCGGTGGACGGCGACCACAGCGCGGCGACGCAGGACAGCGCAGGTTCAAGCTCCCGCGCCTGATCGGCGTCCAGCCATTGCAGGTCATCAACGCCGTTGCGCCGCCCCTGTTCCAGCAACATCTGCAAGGCCGAACGCTGCGCTTCAACGGTGGCGACGATCAACTTGCCCAAGCGCTGATAGCTGACGCCGCGCTCATCGCAGAAGGCGTAGAGGCGTTGCTTGCCCTCCACGCACAACTGCGCCTTGAGGCTGCCGCCGGGGTAATAGATGCCGGCGTGGATCACTTCGGAATTGCGCGAGCTGATGCCCGTGCCGATACCTTCTGCGGCTTCGAGCACAATCACTTCGCGCCCGCTCATGGCCATCGCCCTGGCGACCGCCAGCCCGACCACACCGGCCCCGACCACCACGCAATCGATATCGACGCTGCCCTGCCCTGCACTCATGTCAAACCAACCCTCGCTCGCGGTAATCGATCAGGCTGGAGAATATCGCCAGCAGCATGGCCATGACCACGAAGAAGATCAGCACCAGGAAATACGAGCCGGTGAACTGCACGATCAAACCGATCAGGATCGGCACGATCACCCCGGCCATGTTGCCGCAGAAGTTCATGGTGCCGGCCAGCACGCCGGTTTTCGAGGTGCCGCCGAGGATCGACGGAATGCACCAGTACATGCCGCACCAGCGAATGAAAAACATCGCCACGCAGAGCAGACCGATTGCCTGACTCGCCTCGGCAGTGTAGGCCGTGGCCAGCATGCACAGTGCCGCGACCAACGCCGAGCCGCTGAACATGCTGCGCATCACCAGGTTCGGCGAGGCGCCGCTGGATTTCCATTTATCCCCCAGGTAACCGCCGACCAGCTCACCGACGAAGCCGCACATGAAGATCAGGAAAGTCGCGCCGCCCATGCCGGAAATGTTCAGGCCGTGGGTCTGGTGCAGGTAGCTAGGCATCCAGGTCAGCAGGCCGTAGAACACGCTGAGGATGCAGCAATAACCGGCGAACATCGCCAGCACCGAGCGGTCCTTGAGCAGTTCCTTGAACGGGACGCTGGTGACCGCGCCGGGCTGGCTGACCGTGGTGTTGCCCTCGGTGATGTGCTTGAGCTCAGCCGCGTTGACGCCGGGGTGTTCGCTGGGATGATTGCGGATGTATTTCCAGGCCAGCACACCAGCCAGCATGGTGCCGACCCCGGCGATCACGAAGGCGATGCGCCAGGAGTCGAACCAGCCGATCAGCCCGGCAATGATGATCGCACCGAAGGCGCTGCCCAGCGGCGCTCCGCCGTCGACCAGCACGGCGCCGCGACCGCGTTCGTTGGGGGTCAGCCAGGCGCCGTTGAGCTTGGCACCGGCGGGCATGATTGGCGACTCCGCCACGCCCAGGCCCATGCGGGTGATCAACAAAGTGATCCAGTTGTGCGCACCGGCCGCCAGCGCCTGGAACGCGCCCCAGGCCACGGTCGCGACGACAATCACGCGGCGGGTCTGGAAGCGGTCCAGCAGCATGCCGCCGGGAATCTGCATCAACGCGTAGGACCAGAAAAACGCGCTGAGCATCAGGCCTTCAAGGGCCGGTGGGATCTGGAATTCGCTGGATATCAGCGGCAACGCCACCGACAGCGAGGCGCGGTCGATGTAGTTGATCGCGGTCAGCAGCAACATGATGAGGAAGATTCGCCAGCGCACGCTGGTGGGGCGTTCGGACGCGGTTGCGGCTGGCAACGCCAGGCTTTCGGCACTCGGGTTGTTCATGAGGAGGGCTCTTATTGTTGTGGATACACACCACCCCTCTGTAGGAGCTGCCGAAGGCTGCGATCTTTTGATTTTGCTTTTTCAAGATCAAAAGATCGCAGCCTTCGGCAGCTCCTACAGGGGTGGCAAGCGGCCCCACTCTAATCACGCCCCCGTGTGCTGAATAATGATGGGATCTGATTGGGGGATCACTGATTGTCATCCCCCCGGAAATGATCAGAACGTGCCAGGATAGCTGCCGCCGTCCAGCAACAGGTTTTGCCCGGTCAGGAAACCGGACTGGGCGCCGCAGATAAACGCGCAATACGCGCCGAATTCATCAGGCTGGCCGAAGCGTTGCGCCGGGACATTTTTGCGGCGTTGTTCGGCGATGCTTTCGACGCTGGTGCCGTTGGCCTCGGCAGCTGCATTCAGGGTTTTGTGCAGGCGCTCGGTCTCGAACGGCCCCGGCAGCAGGTTGTTGACGGTGACGTTGTTCCCGGCCAAGCGCGCCTGACGCGCCAGCCCGGCGATGAAACCGGTCAAGCCGCTGCGTGCACCGTTGGACAAACCCAACACATCAATCGGCGCCTTCACCGCGCCGGAAGTGATGTTGACGATGCGCCCGAAACCGCGCTCGGCCATGCCATCGACACAGGCCTTGATCAGCTCGATGGGCGTGAGCATGTTGGCATCCAGCGCTTTCAACCAGTCCTCGCGCTGCCAGTCGCGGAAGTCACCGGGCGGCGGTCCGCCGGCGTTGTTGACTAGGATGTCCACCTGCGGGCACGCCGCCAGCACTTGCGCGCGCACGGCAGGCTCGCTGATGTCCCCGGCCACGGTGTGCACCTCAATGCTTGGCGCCAACCCGCGCAATTCCACGGCAGCGGCCTGCAACGTCTCGTCGCCACGGGCATTGATCACCAGGTTCACGCCCTCCTTCGCCAAGGCCCGCGCGCAGGCCAGGCCCAAGCCCTTGCTGGCGGCGCAGACGATTGCCCAGCGTCCCGAAATACCCAAATCCATGACCATGCTCCTCACGTTTCGAAGGCGTTACGTTACCACCGCCTGCCGCCACTTCGGGGGATGACAAAGGGTGATCGCTGTATCAGACCTTTTCATTACCGGCCGCCCGCGCCGCTTATTACTGTCTCCAGACCAATAAGAACCGGAGTAGCCGATGAACCCGTTCCAGTTTTATTTCCCCACGACCCTCAAAAGCGGCAACGGCCTGGTGCGTCAGGCCGGTGCGCTGCTCAAGCCCCATGTTCGCAAGAAACTGCTGGTGGTTACTGACCAGGGGCTGATGGCGTCGGGCGTGCTGGAAAGCTTTTTTGCCTCGCTGGCTGGCAGCGAAATTGCCTATGAAGTGTTTGCCGGCGTCGAACCCAATCCTACTACCGATGTGCTGGAACGCGCCGTCGAGTTCCTGAAAAACCACGAGTGCGACGCGGTGATCGGCGTCGGTGGCGGCAGCAGCATCGACACCGCCAAAGGCGTGGCGGCGATGGCCACCAACCCCGGCAACATCCTCGACTACGAGGACTACGACAAACTGCTGCACCCGCCACTGCCGATCTTCGCCATCCCGACCACCTCGGGTACCGGCAGCGAGTGCACCGCATCGACGGTGTTCACCAACACCAAGACCCTGTTCAAAACGGTGATCATCAGCCCGGCGCTGTTCCCCAAACTGGCGATTCTCGACGCCGAACTGACCCTCAAGCTGCCACCGTCGATCACCGCCGCCACCGGCATGGACGCCCTGACCCACGCCATCGAATCCTACGTGTCGAAGCAGGCCAACCCGATCAGCCAGGCCTTGGCCCTGCAAGCAATCAAGATGATCTGCACCTACCTGCCGAAAGCGTTTTTCACAGGCTCCGATTTGCACGCCCGTGAGCAGATGCTGCTTGCGTCATTCCTCGCCGGCGTCGCATTCGCCCAATCGAAACTGGGCAATGTGCATGCGATCTCCCACACCTTCGGCGGCGTTTTCAATATTCCCCATGGCATCGCCAACGCCACGCTGCTGCCCTACGTCATCGAATACAACCTGCCGGCGTGCCCTGAACTGTTCCGCGAGATGGCCCTGGCCATGGGCGAAAACGTCGACGGCCTGAGCCCTGCCCGCGCCGGACACAAAGTCGTGGAGCACGTGATGGCGCTGAACAAGGCCATCGGCATTCCCGACAACATCAAGGACCTGGGCGTGGACCTGGACTACATGCCGCAAATGGTCAGCGACTCGATGCGCAGCGGCAACGTGCTGGTCAACCCGCGCTTGACCACGGCCGCCGACGTCGAGCGAATCATCAGCAACGCCTTCAACGGCATTCATTCTTGAGAGACGAGCTCCCATGTTTTACGAAATGCGCACCTACACGATCCAGATCGGAAAAATGCAGACCTACCTCAAGCACTTCGAGGAAAACGGCCTGCCGGTGATCTCCCGCTACACCACGCTGGTGGGCTGGTGGTACACGGAAATCGGCGAGCTGAACCAGGTGATCCACATCTGGGCCTACGAGAGTCTCGATGACCGGATCAAGAAACGGGCCGCGCTGTACCAAGACCCGGACTGGCTCGAAGGCTTCGTGCCGATTGCCTTCCCGATGCTGGAGAAGATGGAGTCGAAGCTGCTGATGCCGGCGGCGTTTTCGCCGATCAAGTAATCCCTGAACCGGACTGACAGAAAACACAAAAAACTGTGGGAGCTGGCTTGCCAGCGATGAGGGCGTACCTGTCGACATATATCTCGTCTGATACACCGCTATCGCTGGCAAGCCAGCTCCCACAGGGTCTGTGCTGTTCTCTCGGTTTCCGCCAAATTCCAAGGACAACCCCATGTGCGACCACAACACCAATAACACCGCCGCCGACCGTGCTCCCGATATCAAGACCCTGCTCGAAGGCCTGCCGACCAACTGGGGCAAATGGGGGCCGGACGATGAAGTCGGTGCCCTGAACTACCTGCAAAGCGCCGAGATCCTGCGTGGCATCGCCTCCGTGCGTCAGGGCAAGACCTTTACCCTGCAAGTGCAGATCGGTCACCCGAAAGGTGAACCGCTGTGGCCCGGCCGGCGTCCGTCGATGCGGGTCAACGTGCTCGACAAGGGCCACTTCCTGGCCGGCAAAACCCACTTCGACGGTCACGTCGAATACGCCGACGATGTGATCTTCATGCACCTGCAAGGCTCGACCCAATACGACGCGTTGGGCCATGTCTGGCACGACAACAAACTGTGGAACGGCTACGACGCCATGAGCACCATCGGCAGCATGGACAAGGCCAGCATCCTGCCGATTGCCGAGCGCGGCATCGTCGGTCGCGCGGTGCTGATCGACATGGCCCGCCATCGCGGCAAAGCGGTGCTGGACAAGGGCGAAACCTTCAATCACCACGACCTGCTGGCCGCCGCGAAAGCCCAGGGCATCGAGATCCACAAGCGCGACATTCTGATCATCCGCACAGGCTGGATCGGCTCGTTCTACGAGCGCGAGCCGGAAGAGTTCTACAAGGATTTCGCCGAGCCAGGCCTGACCTTCAGCCGTGAACTGGTGGAGTGGTTTCACCAGATGGAAATCCCCAACCTGGTCACCGACACCATGGCCAACGAAGTGGCGGTCGACCCGACTTCAGGTGTGTTGATTCCGCTGCACAACGCCTTGATGCGCAACCTCGGTGTGACCTTCACCGAAGTCGCCCTGCTCGATGCACTGGCCGATGACTGTGCTGCTGACGGTCAGTGGCAGTTTCTCTACACCGCCGCGCCGCTGAAAATCGTCGGCGGCACGGGCGCACCGGTGAACCCGATCGTGATCAAGTAAGCGTCGGCTGCTGCAACTCGTTAATCAGCAGGGTCGCCGCCGGAGGTAAATCGGCGCCGGCCCGGCTGATCGCGCCATACGGTTCGACCAGGGCACGCATCGACAGCGGCAGGGTCACCAGCAGCTCGAACTGCGCACAGAACTGAGCGACTTCCGCCGGGATCACGGCCAGCAAGCTCGGGTCTTGCTGCACCAGCAAAATGGTGGCGAAGATCGATGAGGTCTCCAGCGGATAACGCGGAATATCCAGCCCCGCCTCTTCCAGCTCGCGCTCCAGGGCCTGACGCATCGGCATGTCCTTGGGATAAACCACCCAGCGGTAATCGCTCAACTGCGCCAACTGCAACGACGTCGCAGCCGCCAGCGGATGGTCCTTGCTGGCGACTACTGCCAACGGTTCATCGCTCAACACGATGCAGTCATAAGCGTCCGAGCGCTGGCCGACGCTGGTGCGACAAATGGCCAGGTCCAGTCGCCCCTGATCCAGCAACGCGAGCAGGTTGGCGCTGGTGTTCTCCACCACTTCGATGGACAGCTGCGGTTGCTTGAGGCGCAGTTCGGTCAAGGCCCGGGTCAGCAGCGGTACCGCGCCCATGATCACGCCCACCGACAACCTTCCGCCCTGACCGCGCAGGATGCTCAGCATGTCTTCGCGCAGGTGTTCGACATCGCTGTAGATCAGCCGCGCGTAGCGGATCATGCAACGGCCCATTTCGTTGGCCACCAAACCTTGGGGCTGGCGCTCGAACAGCGGCATGCCGAGCAGCGATTCGACTTCATGCAACGCCTTGGTGGCGCCGGACTGGGAAATGGAAATCTGCTCGGCGGCCTTGTGCAACGAGCCGCGCTCATCCAGTGCGATCAACAGGCGCAGTTGTTTGAGGCGCAAGCGTGCGGCGATGCTGGAAAGTGAAGGAATCGTATCCATGTGTGCTCTGATTCAATGGGTAACCCAGGACCAACATGCTGACCGCTTTTTTTGTAGGAGCAAGGCTTGCCCGCGATAGCGATTTCGAGAACGCCATCGCGGGCAAGCCATGCTCCTACAGGTCGCGTTGTCGGTGATTGAACAGTAACCGCAAAGTGATCGGTAACTATCAGCGAATCGCCACCGGGTTGATATTGACCTGGGTCGATCCTTTGTACAGCGGCTGCCCGAGCACGAACATGAAGGTCCAGGCCTTGTCGCGGACCAGTGCGCGGCTGTCGATCAGCTCCAGATTGTAGATACCATTCTTGGCCAGCATGAACTGGTTGACCGGGAATTCCTGGCCATCGGTGCCAGGGTAGATTTCCGAAGCCCAGGTATCACCACCGAAAGCGACGATCTGTTTGTCCGCCAACCATTTAGCCGCCGCCATGCCGATGCCCGGTTCCACCGCGAGGAATTTCTCGTTGTCCTTGCCCAGCAGTTCCAGCCAACCGGTGTTGAACAGCACCACATCACCCTTCTCGATGCTGACGCCTTGCAGGTCCAACGCCTTCTGAATGTCGGCAACGGTGAACTCGGTTTTCTCCGGCACGATGGCGCTGCCGTACACCGCCGTCATGTCCAGTACCACGCCGCGAGTGACAATCGGCGGGACTTTTTCGATGCCGAGTTTCTGCACACCTTCCACGGTGACGAAATCCGCCGCGCGGTTGCCGTTGTAGTAGACGTTGTCGATACCGATGTGGCCGATGCCGTTGAGCTGCGTGCCGACACCGGTCCAGCCGACCACCAGTTCATCATTGAAGGTGAATTTGTTCGGCCCCATCGTGGTGCCGCCCGCCTCACCCGGTTGAACGTTGGTCAGGTGAAAACTGCGATGACGAAACGCCGGCAGGTTTTTGTCGATGGGTACAGCCAGCGGGTAGGTTTTGCCGGTCTTGATCAGCTTGGCGGCATTGAGCACCGATTCGGCGTTGAGCAGGTTCAGCGCGCCAATTTCATCGTTGGCGCCGTATTTGGACGGGTACCATTTTTCAGCATCCGCGGCGTGGGCGGCATTGACGGTGAGCAGCAGGGCGAATGGCAGGGCCAGGCGATTGAGCATGTGGGAGTCCTTGTCTGGTTTCGATGAACCCAAGGTACCCAGCCTGTTAGTGCGGAAACAGACAGCTATCGACAATACATTTGTTCTGGATTTTCACGAGTGATTGCCTGGCTATCTGCTTAACTCGCCAGCGGTGCTAGAGTGAGAACCGGACGATCGACTGACAACAAACCCTGAAATCCTGACAGTCGACCAATTGCGATAACGCTTAGATCGTTTGCGAATTATGATTATTCCAACTCGCTGAAACAGAAGCCTATGAACATCGCAAACCCCACCGCCGCCCGCGAAATCCAATCCGAACAATCGCGTTTGATCGTCTTCCTCGCCTATCCAGAAATGGGCCTGCTGGACCTGACTGGCGCGCAAACCGTGTTCTGGGCGGCCTCCCGTTACCTCGACAGCAGCAAGCTGCCGGGCTACAAACTGCAAACCGCCAGCCTCACCGGCGGCCTGATCCAGACCGCCGAAGGCCTGGCCGTCGACACCGTGCCATTGAGCGATTTCGCTGATCAAACGATCGACACCCTGATCGTCCCGGGCGCACCGGTGATTATTCTGGCAATGAGCAATTCCCTGGAACTGGTCGACTGGCTCAAGGAAGCGTCGACCAAGGTCAGACGCACCGCCTCGGTGTGCAGCGGCACGTTCCTGCTGGCCGAAGCCGGATTGCTCGACGGCCGACGCGCCGCCACCCATTGGGCGATGTGCGGCATGCTCAAGGAACGTCACCCGTCGATCGAAGTCGACAACGATGCGATCTTTGTCCAGCAGGGTTCGGTCTGGACTTCCGCCGGGGTCAGCGCCGGCATCGACCTGGCACTGGCGCTGGTCGAAGAGGACTGCGGGCGTGAACTGGCGCTGCTGGTCGCGCGGGAAATGGTGGTGTTCCTCAAGCGCCCCGGTGGCCAGGCCCAGTACAGTCAATTGCTGCAATCGCAAACCAGCGAAGGCGCCGCCTTCGACGACCTGCACCTGTGGATCACGCAGAACCTGGAAGGTGAAAACCTCACCATCGACCGGCTCGCCCAGCAGGTGCAAATGAGCCCACGCAACTTCGCCCGGGTCTACAAACTCAAGACCGGCCGCACCCCCGCCAAAGCCGTGGAAGTGCTGCGGGTCGAAGCGGCCCGGCGTCTGCTGGAAGATTCCGAACGCAATATCGATCAAATTTCCCGACTGTGCGGCTTTGGCGACGAAGAGCGCATGCGCCTGACGTTTCAGCGCAACCTGGGGGTTTCGCCGAGGGATTATCGCAGCCGGTTTTCGCGCTGAATCACCGGCCTGAAGCAGCATCAGGGAACTCTCGGCGACCGCCGTGCATCCTAAAAGGTGAGATGTTTCCTTTTTGCTGCACGCTTTCAGAGGACACCGTCATGCGCCGTCTGATTATCATTTCTTCCCTTGTGCTGTGCTTACCGTTCGGCTCCGCAATGGCCAAAGTGGATGCGGGCGACGTCGCCACTTCAGCCGGGGTCTCCGCCTCGCTGTACTCGACGTTCAAGGATGACAAACTGATGATTCCCGCCCGGGATGACGCCTCCAGCTTCGTGGCCAGTGGCGGCGCGATTCGCGGCGTATATCTGGAGCAGGTCCTGCAACGGATCCGTCAGGAAAATCCCGGCCTTAACGCTAGCGATGAAGACCTGGCTCGCGCCATTCTCGTCCAGGAAGGCGTTGCGGCAGGTCAATAAGTCACGTCGATCCGTCGGTGGGGCTGGTGAAACCCGAATGGCGTTTCCGGCCCTGCCTCGCTTGCGACTCAACGCGCCCAGCCAGCAACCAGTTGCGCACTGATGCTGACCCCGCCGCACAGCACAATCACTGCCCTTTCGCGAGCAGGCTCGCTCCCACACGATTTGTGTTAGGCCTGTGAGAGCGAGCTTGCTCGCGAATACATCCTCAACTCAGCGATAACGCGGCGCCGCCGTGGAGTTGCCGAACAACCCGGATAGCACCTGACGCTGGGCCTCATAGCGATCCCATTGGGCACCGTCGTGCAGCCCCGGAATGGTCACCACTTCTCCATTGGCCAGCCCCACCAGCGCCGCATCGACCATCTCGTCGACGGGCATGACGATTTCCTGCGGCAGGTTTTCCACCGGGTGGCCGGCTTCGCTCCAGAAATCGGTGGCGGTGGCGCCCGGCAATACGGCCTGTACACGCACGCCCTTGTCGACCAGCTCGTGGTGCATCGACTGGCTCAAGGCCAGGACAAACGCCTTGGTCCCGCCGTACACGCCGTTGAGAATTTCCGGGGCGATGGCGACGATCGAGGCAATGTTGATCACGGTGCCGGCGCCACGTGCGACGAAACCGGGGGCCACGGCATACGCCAAGCGCGTCAGCGCGGTGATATTAAGGGTGATCATGTCTTGCATGTCATCCACCGGGCTGACCAGCAGCGGCATCACCGCGCCGACCCCGGCGTTGTTGACCAGCAGCGTGATGCTGGCGTCGTTGCGCAGGATCTGTTCGACCCGCAGCAAATCCGCTTTTTCTTTCAAATCAGCGGTAACCACTTCCACGTTGCGCCCTGTTGCATCGCTCAAACGGTTGGCCAGCGCGGTGAGTTTCGCCTGGCTGCGCGCCACCAGAATCAGGTCATAACCCTGGCGGGCGAGACGGTCGGCATACACCGCGCCGATGCCTGATGAAGCGCCGGTGATCAGTGCGGTGCCTTTGGATGAGAGTGCCATGTGCAATTTCCTTCACGATGAGGCGAGAGGTTCGCCGGGTGTGAGTTGTTATAAAGGCACTCGCACGCGTCGCAAATGACGTTTAAAGTACGTTTTTCGGACATGGCCGTTTGAGGACATAACGATGATTTCCGTGGCGTTTGTGGTTTTCGAGGGGTTCCAGTCGATGTCGCTGGCGGCGATGCCGGTGTTCGAGTACGCCAATTTCAGCGCGGGCGAAACGCTGTATGACGTGCGTGTACTGTCCGCGGACGGCCGCACGTTGCGCGCTTCCGGCGGGTTGACGGTCGGCAGCGAGGCGTTCGATGAACGAGTGATCGACACCGTCATCGTGGTCGGCGGCGATGCCATCCTCGAACAGGCACCCGAAGCCATACTCGATTACTTGCGTGCCAGCGCCCAGACCGCGCGACGCACGGCGTCGATCTGCTCCGGCGCCTTCGTCATGGCCCAGGCCGGTTTGCTCGACGGTCGGCGGGCGACCACGCATTGGGCCTATGCGCGGCAACTGCAAGAACGCTTTCCCTCGATAAAAGTGGAAGCCGACCGCATCTACGTGATCGACGGCTCGGTGTGGACCTCTGCCGGCATGACCGCCGGCATCGACCTGGCGCTGGCCATGGTTGAAAAGGACCACGGCGCCGAACTCGCCCGCTCGGTGGCGCAGAAACTGGTGATGTACCACCGCCGCGCCGGTGGCCAATCTCAGCATTCGGCGCTGCTGGAGCTGGAGCCGAAATCCGACCGAATCCAGACCGTTTTGGGCTACGCCCGAGAACACCTCTCCGAGGCATTATCGGTCGAACAACTGGCTGATGTGGCGCGTCTCAGCCCGAGACAGTTCAGTCGCGCCTTCCGCGCCGAAACCGGGCAATCGCCAGCAAAAGCCATCGAAAACCTGCGCCTGGAAGCGGCGCGGCAAATGCTCGAACGCGGGCGGCTGACCCTCGACCAGATCGCCCTGGAAACCGGCTTCAGCGACCGCCGCCGCATGCGTGAAGCGTTCTTGCGGGCGTTCGGGCAGCCGCCGCAGGTGATTCGACGTAGCGCAAGATCGGAGATATCAATGTAGGAGCTGCCGCAGGCTCGGGCCGCGTTCGGACGATCTTTTGACTTTGTTTTTTAGAAGCAAGATCAAAAGATCGCAGCCTTCGGCAGCTCCTACAATTAGAGGTGTATCCACCGTTGGAGACGCCATGAAAATCTCAGCCAAACTGGCGTTTTTCGCCATCGTCACCACCCTCGCCTACATTGGCCTGGCCATTTGGGGATTGGGTGGTTTCGGTGCTTTTTTCTCCCACGGTGCGCTGGTGGTTGTAGCGCTGGCGACGCTGGTCATGGCCATCGCCTCACTGTTCACCGAGGTCAACCTGAGTTCCGGCGAGCGTGAAGATCGCGCCAACCGCTGGGTGATTCCGGCCTTCGGGGTGCTTGGATTATCAAGCGGCTTCTTGCCGGCCTACACCGACCGCATCGACTTCTGGACCTTCGGTGGCGAAGGTATTCGTTGGCTCGGGGCAATGCTGTTCATCATCGGCGGTGCGCTGCGGTTGTGGCCGGTGTTTGTGCTGGGCAGGCGGTTCAGCGGACTGGTGGCGATTCAACCGGGACACCAACTGGTCACCGACGGGATTTACCGACACCTGCGCAACCCGAGTTATCTGGGGATAGTGGTCATCGGCGTGGGATGGGCGCTGGCATTTCGGTCGGGGGGTGGATTGCTGCTGGTGGCGTTGACGATGATCCCGTTGATTGCGCGGATTCATTCGGAAGAGGCGTTGTTGCGGGCGCAGTTTGGCGGTGAATATGAGGCTTACTGCGCACGGAGCTGGCGGCTGATTCCCAAAATCTACTGAACACCCAATCCCCCTGTGGGAGCCAGCCTGCTGGCTCCCACAGTTAGATTGTGCGCAGGCTGAGGCCCTGCTCACCCAAATGGGCCTCAACCAAATCATAACCAGCCAACGTCGCATGTTCCGTCTCGATCGGTTCATCATGCGCCGCCGCCACAATCAGCAAATCCGCCCCCGCTGCTTCAGCTGCAAGAATCCCCACCGTCGCATCTTCGAACACCAGGCAGTCGCTGATCTCTACTCCCAACCGTTTTGCGGCGAGCCGATATCCGCTCGGGTCAGGTTTGCCGACACTGACGTCTTCGGCAGTGATCATCACATCCGGCTCGGGAATCCCGGCCGCCGCCATGCGCCGCAACGCCAGCGTTCTCGGTGCGGAGGTGACGATGGCCCACTGATGAGCCGGCAGCGACTTGAGAAACTGCGCCGCGCCGGGCACCTCTTCAACCCCTTCGACATCTTCGATTTCCGCCTCGGTGATCCACGCCGCTTCTGCTTCGGCATCGACACCGGGCAACGCCAGGCGCTTGATGGTATCGATGGCGCGGGCGCCGTGAATGGTCGGCAGGAAGGTTTCGACATCGACACCGTGGCGCACGGCCCATCGAGTCCAGACCCGTTCAGCGGCGGCAATCGAGGTGAGGATGGTGCCGTCCATGTCGAACAGGAAGGCGCGGTACGGCGTATTGAAGACCGAGGGTTGAGCGGACAAGGGAAACCTCGCAGGTGCCGGGGCGAATGTGCCGGGCAATGTAGCATTTGCGAGGCGGTTGAGGGCACAGCCGATCAGTGGAGTTTCTTCGACGCGAACGCACCGTTTACGCAGTCCAGCAGCGAACCGATCGCCCAGGGTTTCTTGATGAACGACACTTGATGACGAACGCCGGAGCTTTCCGGCGTTTCGTAGCCGGACATGATCATGATCGGCTTGTCCGGCCAACGATCACCGAACTGGTTGGCCAGGTCCGCGCCGTTTAGTTCGCCGGGCATGGTGATATCCGTCAGCAACAGCGCGACTTGATTGGCATGCTGTTGCAGGTACACCGATGCGGCATCCGCACTGGATTGCGGCTGCACCGCAAAGCCCTCGTCCTGAAGAATTTCACAGAGAAATTCCAGGATCAGCGGGTCATCTTCAACCACCAGAATCAACCCGCCTGGAAGATCTGCGCCCCTCGTCGATATTCGACTCATGACCTTGCCGCTCCCTGATTGCACCTATGATTTCGCGGGCTTGAATCCGCTGCCTACAGGTAGGAGCAGCGGACTCGGCGGAAATTCATTTTTGATACAGGGAGACGACGAAATCAGGCGTCCTGGAGGATCAGGTCAGCGCCCTTCTCCGCCACCATCAGCACCGCCGCGTGTGTATTGCCGGACGTCACGTTAGGGAAAATCGACGCATCGACGATGCGCAAACCGCTCAAGCCATGAACCTTCAAACGCTTGTCGACCACCGACTTCCGCTCATCCGCCCCCATCGCGCACGAACCGCACAAGTGATAGATCGAGCCGCTGTTTTCGCGGAAGTACTGCAACATCTGCTCGTCGCTGTCGACCACCGGGCCGGGCAGCACCTCTTCGACGGTGATGCCCTTGAGCGCCGGCGCCTGCATGATCTTGCGCATCAGGCGACTGCCCTGGATCACCTCATCGATGTCCTTCTGGGTGCTCAGGTAATTCGGGTCGATCAGTGCCGCATCACGCGGGTTTTTCGAGGCAATGGTGATGTGCCCGCGACTGGTCGGCCGGCACGGGTTGAAGCACAGCAGGAATCCTGAGTACGGCTCGGGCTTGAGGCTGGCCTTGTTGTTTTTCGGGATCTGGTACGACAGCGGGTTGAAGTACAGTTGCAGGTTCGGGTTGGCCTGTTGCTCGTCGCCCCGGAAGAAACCACCGGCCTGGTTGACACTCATCGCCAGCGCGCCCTTGCGGGTGAACAGGTATTTCAAGCCGAGCTTGAACTGACCGAACAGCGAGCTCAGTTCATCGTTGAGCGTCGGGATGTTGGCCTTGTAGTAGTAACTGGCGCACAGGTGATCCTGCAGGTTTTGCCCCACCGCCGGCAGGTGCTTGACCAGCGGGATGTTGTGTTTGGCCAACAACGCCTGATCGGCGACACCGGACAATTGCAGAATCTTCGGAGTGTCCACGGCACCGGCGCAGAGGATCACTTCCTTGTTCGCGGTGAAGGTGCGCACCACGCCGTGCTGGGTAATGGATATCCCGGTGGCACGCTGCTGGTCATCGAACAGCACGCGGTCGACCAGAGCATAATGCTCGACGGTCAGGTTCGACCGGCTCAGCGCCGGATGCAGATGGGCAAAACTGCTGGAACTGCGCTGGCCGTTGCGGGTGTTGACGTCGTAGATGCCCGCGCCTTCGAATTTCGGCCCGTTGAAGTCGTCACTGTGCGGATAGCCCAGTTCATCGCAGCCCTTGAGGAACACATCGCAGATCGGATGGGTCTGGCCCTTCATCGGGGTGATGCTGATCGGGCCGCTGCTACCGTGGTATTCGCTGTCGCCCAGCGGATGGTTTTCCAGTTTTCGGAAGTACGGCAGCACATCCTTGAAACCCCAGCCGTCGTTGCCGTTGGCCGCCCAGTCATCGAAATCGTGGGCCTGGCCGCGCACGTAGATCATCGCGTTGATCGAGCCCGAGCCACCCTGGACCTTGCCGCGCGGGGCATAGATTTCGCGGTTGTTCAGTTGTTTTTGCGGACGGCTGTAGTACATCCAGTTAAAGGTCGGGTTGTAATACATTTTGGCGAAGCCGACCGGAATCTTGAACCACAGCGAACTGTCTTTCCCGCCCGCTTCCAGCAGCAGCACCGTGTGTTTTCCCGAGGCCGAAAGGCGATTGGCCAAAACGCAGCCTGCGGCGCCAGCGCCAGCGATGATGTAGTCGTATGTCATGCACGGTTACCGCGTAAGTCGTTGTACAAAAAAAACCGCGCCTCCCTTGTAGGAGCTGTCGAGTGCAACGAGGCTGCGATCTTTTGATTTTTCAAAAGCAAGATCAAAAGATCGCAGCCTGCGGCAGCTCCTACAGGGGATGCGTCCTCTCGTGTCAGCCCTTGGCCGGCGATGTGTCTTTTACATCCGCCGGGGTCGGCGCCATTTGCAGGTGCAAACGCTCGCCGGTGTACGGCGAATGCTTGCGCACCACGTCCATGTTCAGCTCCACGCCAAGGCCCGGTTCGGTGGACGGGATGATGTAGCCATCCTCCCATTGCAGCGGCTTGGTCAGGACTTCGGCATGGAAACCACCCCAGGTCATGATGCTTTCCTGGATCAGGAAGTTCGGCGTGCAAGTGGCCAGCTGGAAACTCGCCGCCGCGCCGATTGGCCCGTTATAGAGGTGCGGCGCGATTTGTGCGTAATAGGCTTCGGCCATGCTGGCGATTTTCTTCGCTTCCAGCAGGCCGCCGCAGCGGGCGACGTTCATTTGCAGAATCGATGCGCCGCCAGCCTGCAACAGCTTGAAGAATTCGTACTTGGTGGTGAGGCGCTCGCCAGTGGCAATCGGAATGCTGGTCTTCGCCGCCACTTGCGCCATGGCGTCTTCCTGGCCCGGCGGCACCGGTTCTTCGAACCACAACGGGTCGTACTTCTCCAAACGCTTGGCCAGACGGATTGCCGAGGACGGCACCATTTGCCCGTGGGTGCCGAAGAGCAAATCGCACTTGTCACCCACCGCTTCGCGGATCTTGCGGCAGAAGGTTTCGCAGCGTTCCAGCACTTCCAGCGAGATCTGATGCCCGGAGTACGCGGTGTACGGGCCTGCCGGGTCGAACTTCACGGCGGTGAAGCCTTTGTTCATGTTCTCGATGGCGCACTCGGCGGCCAGGTCCGGGTCGTCGTAGTCGTACTCGCCCTTGCTGTTGAGCGGGTACAGGTAGGTGTAGGAACGCAGGCGTTCGTTGACCTTGCCGCCCAACAATTCATAGACCGGTTTGTTCGCCGCTTTGCCGATGATGTCCCAGCAAGCCATCTCCAGGCCGCTGACCACGCCCATCATGGTCAGGTCCGGGCGCTGAGTGAAGCCGCTCGAATAGGCCTGGCGGAAAAAACGCTCGATGTGGTGCGGGTCGTGGTTCAACAGGTAGCGTTCGAACACGTCTTCGATGATCGGCAGCATGGCTTTTGGGCCGAAAGTCGCGGCGTAGATCTCGCCCACGCCTTCAATGCCGCAGTCGGTCTTGAGCTTGACGAACAGCCAGTACATGCCGCCGATGTGCGGCGGGGGTACGGCGACGATATGGGTTTCAAGGGCGACGATTTTCATCTTATGCACCTGTCCGGTTCGAAGTTCTACGGTTGATACGTGCGCGCAAGGTCAGGGCCGCAAGGGTCCCGAGCAGGCCGACGAAAGCGATGTAGCCGAAATACAGCTTGTAACCAAAGGCACCGGGGAAATGTTCGGTGAGGTAGCCGTTGATCAACGGAATGAAAGCGTCCGGCAGGTAACCGACCACCGAGACAATGCCGATGGCCAGGCCGGTGATGCGCAGTGGAATGTTGCAGGTGTCGAGGATCGCCCAGTACAGGCCGCGAATGGCGTAAGTCATCAGGCCGATGAAAATCACCGTGCCAATCAGCAAGCCCATGCTGTTGAGCGCCGGGAACACGATCAGGCCGACCATCGCCAGCGATGCCAGAAACAACGCCACCACCAGCACCGAGATGTTCGAGAACTTGTCACCCAGCCAACCGCCGCCGATGCCGCCAATCGGGCGCATCCAGAGCTTGATGGTGGTGATGGTGCCGGCCATGACCGCGGTCATGCCGCCGCCCTGCAGATAATCCGAGAAACTGTAGGTGGCCCAGAAGATGTGATAGCCGCAGAACACAATCGCGGTGACCAGCCACAGCTCGGGGATTTTCACCAGGGTGGTCAGGTCGCTGAGCAGGTTGAACTTGCCCTTCTCCACCGCCGCCGTTTCTTCCATCGACTTCGGGTCCTTGATCAGCACCAGCACACAGCCGATGGCGATACAGGTGAAGGCATACAGGTAGACCACGTGCTTGAAACCTTCGGCCGCCGATTCGCCACGGGTTTCGGTGGCGAAAGCGAACAGGCCCAACGCGACCGTCGCCAGCAAGGCTTCGACCAGACCGCGACCGCCATCGAGGATGCCGAAGAAGCGGCCCTGTTCGGAGTGCCGGGCAATCATCTTCACGCGCTTGAGCACCGAGGCCCAGAAGGTCAGGCCGGTGGTCAGGCCCCAGCAACCGAAGATGATCATCAGGCCGGTCATCGACGGCGCGGTGGAGTACCACAGGCCCAGGGCGCCGGTAGCGACCAACGAGAAGAAAATCAGGAAGCGCGGCGCAATGCGATCCGCCAGCCAGCCGCTGGGCAGATAGGACAACAGGAAAATCGTCCCGAGCATCGAGTACAGATAACCCAGTTCGCTGTGGTTGATCTGGAACACTTCGAGCATGGTGGTCTGGTAGACCTGACGCAGGTACAGGATCGGGTAGATCGCACCGGCGGCGAGCACCAGCAGCATCAGTTGGAAATAGCGACTTCCCTTGTCGCTGTGGCTTTGTGTACCCGCGTTCGAACCCTGAACAGCGGCAGCAGTGGATGCATGCTTGGACATCGAGTAGACCTCTGGCGCCCGGTGGTCCGGGCGGCCGTGTTAATTGTTTTTATGGGTGCAGCGTGAGGCGTGTTACCGGCGGATCAATAGTTCATCACCACAAGTCGGGTCTGGGTGAATTCGAGCATGCCGTGCTTGCCGTCATCGCCGCCCAGGCCCGAGCGTTTCCAGCCGGCGTGGAAGCCCTGGTACGGGTCAGCCGGGGTGCGATTGACGTACAACTCGCCGGCCTCGATGGCATTGGCGACTTTCTGCACGGTGCGGTAGTTCTCGGTGTAGAGCACAGAAGACAGACCGAACTGGTGATCGTTGGCCATGGCCAGGGCTTCGTCGATGTCGCGGTATTTGAGTACCGGCAGCACCGGGCCGAAGATTTCTTCCTGGATGATTTCCATGTCCTGGCGGCAGCCGCTGAGCAGGGTCGGCGGGTAGAAGTGGCCTTTGCCTGGCGGGATGAAACCACCGGTTTCCAGCACTGCGCCGTCGGCGATGGCGCGCTCGACCATGGCGTGGATGTTCTGTTGCGAACTGGCGTTGACCAGCGGCCCCATCAGGCTGGCGTCGGTGGTGCGATCGCCGAATTTCACGGCCCTGATTTTTTCTTTCAGCAGGCCGAGGAATTTGTCGTAGACGCTTTCCTGCACATAAACCCGCTCGACTGCCGTGCATAACTGGCCGCAGTGAGTGGTCTTGGAGGCGACGATGGCGCTGGCGGCGGCTTCGAGGTCGGCATCGGCTTCGATAATCGCCGGTGTCTTGCCGCCGAGTTCCAGCGACGGCTTGGCGATGTTGGCCTTGCAGTAATCGAGCACAATGCGCCCGGCGTTGACGCTACCGGTTAGAGTGATCAAGCCCACGGCTTTGTGGGTGCAAACCGTGGCGGCAGTGCCGTGATCCATGGTCAGGATATTGACCACGCCGGCCGGCAAACCGGATTGCTGCACAGCCTTTGCAATCTCGAACGCCGAGGTCGGCGTGTTGTTGCTCGGGCGCACCACCACGGTGTTGCCGGCAATCAGCGCCGGGGCGATTTTGCGCAGCAAGGTGTAGACCGGGTAGTTGAACGGGATCAGGCAGGCGACCACGCCAATCGCTTCGCGGTGCAAAAACAGGTTTTCGTTCGGGCTATCGCTGGGAATGATCTCGCCTTCGATGCGGCGCGCCCACTCGGCGTGATAACGGGTGATCTGCGCGGCATAGCGGGCTTCGTTGCTGGCATCGCTGACGCTCTTGCCGGACTCGGCAGCCAGGGCTTCACCGATGTTCACCGCGTTGGCTTCAAGTGCGTCAGCAAAAGCACGCAGGTAGTCGGCGCGTTCGATGCTGGTGAGTTTGCCCCAGGTTTTCTGCGCAGCGGCTGCGGCTTCGACGGCAGCTGTCGCCTCGTCAGTGGTCGCTGCCGAAACGTGGCCGACCAGCGCTTCGGTCGCCGGGTTATAGACCGCGATCAGCGCATCGCTGGCCGGTTCGATGAAGTGGCCGTTAACAAAATTTCGCTCGAGTCGCATGTGAATCGCCCATCGTTGTTTTTATCCAGTCCGGGCAGTCTTGGCGTCCGGCGCGTGTTGGACAAACGATTTATTGAGCGAAGTAACATTCGAAAAATGCAGGTTACCTGTAGGAGCCGAGCTTGCTCGCGATGGCGGTGGGTCAGCCGACATCTATGTTGGATGTCCTGACGCCATCGCGAGCAAGCTCGGCTCCTACAGGGGTGGCGGTGATCAGGTAGCGGCGGTAGACGGCTCCAACTGCCTTTGCGCCAGCCAGATTTCCTCCTGCAACCACTGGCTGAACACCTGCAATTGCGGCAGCGACTGCTCGGGGCGGGTCACCAGCCAGTACGACTGATGGCCTTCGACGTGCACGTTGAGCACCTGGGTCAACTGACCGCTGGCCAGTTCCGGCGCGACCATGTGCCAGTCGGCGATGGTGATGCCCAGGCCGTCGATGGCGGCGCGAATGGCCAGGTCGAGCAGGTCGAATTCGTACCCGCCCTGGGTGTCGACGCCGCTGATGCGCGCGGCGTCCAGCCAGTGTTTCCAGGTCAGGTAACGCTGGTCTTCCCGGGCCAGCACATGCAACAGCGTCAGGCGATTGAGGTCGATGCCCTGCTCGCTCCACTCCCGCGCATACAACGTCGGTGCGCACACCGCGATGTGCCGTTCCTGAAACAGCAGCGAACTGTCCAGGCCATCCCATTCGCCGTCGCCAAAACGGATCGCGCAATCGAGCGTACTGGTTTCCGCCAGACTGTCCTGCAAGCGGGTGGTGATGCTCAACTCCAGCTCCGGATGCTTCTCGCGCAGGCGCCCCAGACGTGGCATCAGCCAGCGATTGGTGAAGGTCGGCGGCGCATTGATATGCAGGCGGTTGGCATGGGATTTCTGCTGGATGCTGCGCACCGTCAGCTCGATCTTGTCGAAGGATTGATGCAATGCCCGTAGCAATACCCGACCGGCGCTGGTCAACTCCAAGTGATGATGGCGCCGCTCCAGCAGGTTCTCGCCCAGCTGTTCTTCCAGCTGCCGCACCTGACGGCTCACGGCACTCTGGGTGACGTTTAGCAACTCGGCGGCGCGGGTGAAGCTGCCCGTGCTACCGGCCACTTCGAACGCTTTGAGCGCATTCAGGCCGGGCATTTTGCGTTTCATGAAAGGCTCTCAAGGACCAGTGACGAGGCGGCAAGGATCACATGGGAGCGGCACATTGTCCTACAGGATTTTTTAAGTAACATGCATTCGAGGAAGGTTTAAGCGGATTTTTAATCGTTTGTTCAACGCACCTCAGATCGCAAGACTTGCCGGCATCTCTAATAAAAATAGCCGAGAGCTGCCACATGCCCTTCCCCGCTTCTTTGCGCCTCAGCCCTTCGTATCTCGCTCTACTCTGCACCTTTGCGGCCCCGGCCATGGCCGTGCAAGTCACTGACAACCTCGACCTCGGCGGCGCCGTTCGTGCCCGCTGGGATTACGATCCGGATCGCGACATCCAGAAGTTCGGCCTGGACACGGTGTTCCTCAGCGCCAAATACAACTCCGACAGCTGGATCGGTGAGGCTCAGTACCGTTTCTACGGTCGTTCCTATCCCTACCAGTACACCAAGAATTACGGCGATATCCAGTTCGCCAAGTTCGCGTGGGTCGGCTACAAGTTCAACCCCGATCAGCAGGTGCAAGTGGGCCTGAACACGGTGCCGTTCGGTTTGCAGCCGTACTTCGGCAGCACCTTCTACGAAACCCTGGGCAACGTCATCGGCCTGGAAGACGTGCAACAAGTCGGTGCCAAATACGTCCAGCAATCGGGCGACTGGAACATCCAGGCCGGTTACTACCTGCGCCCGGCGTGGCAAGGCAAAGGCACCAGCAATGGCGTCACCTACTCCAGCGTAGTGTCGGAAGCCGACAGCTATGTGGCCGACGGTAGCGACAATCAGGAGCGCAACACCGCGGTACTGCGCGTGGCCAAGGCGCTGGACCTGGGGCCGTGGAAATCCGAGGTCGGTCTCTCCGGCCTGACCTCCAGCCTGCAGAACCGCGACACCAACGATGACGGCCGCCGCAACGCCGTGGCCTTGCATTACCTGGGCAAGAACGGCCCGTGGGAAGTGCAGTTGCAGGCAGCACGACAACAGATGTCGCCGCGCAACCCCGGCAGCGACGAAGTGGTGACCCTCGGCGGTTACGACGGCACCTACAACATTGCCAGCCGCGGCAATCTGTACGTGGCGGACCTCAGTTACGACGTGGCCGGCAAGTACCTGTTCGATCAGGTGAGCGGGGTGAAGCTGTACGCCAACTACAGCGCCTTCGACAAATCCGCCAGCGACTTCGAGACCTCGGAACGGGTGATCCTCGGCACATCGTTCTCCTTGAGCAAACTGTGGATCGCCACTGAATGGATATTCGGCAAGAACGATCCATACATCGGCGGCAGCAGCTACACCCAGAGTCTGGGGGCTGGCGGGACGGATCATTGGGAGAATCAGTTGTACATGAACATCGGGTATTACTTCTGAGGTCCTGAGGACGCCTTCGCGAGCGGGCTCGCTGCCGTTTCGTTTCAGACCAGCAGCGATTTCAGGTCGTTGTACAGCGCCTCTGGAATCTGCACGCCCTCCGCCAGGCTGCGCACCCGCGCTGCATAACGTCGTTGTGACGGCAAGCGTGCGCCCTGCCCTTCGATGCCCTCGAACAACGTTTCCGCTCTGGCCAGATGTTGTTCGGTGGCGTCGCCCAAAAAGCGCCGGGGGTCCAGGGCGATGATCAACTCGCCATGGTACGGCGACGACTTGCTGCCGCCGTCGTAAGCCAGCGACTCGGCGCTGGTCAGGTCACCGATCAGCGGCCCGGCGATCAGCTCCACCATCGCCGCCAATGCCGAACCCTTGTGCCCGCCGAACGTCAGCATCGCGCCGCTGTCGAGCACCACGTTGGCGTCGGTGCTTGGCTGGCCCTGTGCGTCCACGCCCCAACCCTCGGGAATCGCCTTGCCGGCCCGGCGATGCAACTCGATGTCGCCACGGGCAATCGCGCTGGTGGCGAAATCGAACACAAACGGGTCGCGCCCCGCGCGTGGCCAACCGAAAGCGATGGGATTGGTGCCGAACACCGGCACGCGGCCGCCGGCAGGCGCCACCCAGGCATGGCTCGGATTACACGCCAGCGCCACCAGCCCGGCAGCGGTCAGTTGCTCGATCTCCACCCACAGTGCCGAGAAGTGCACACAACGGTTGATTGCCAATGCGGCAATGCCATTGTCGCGAGCCTTTTGTGCCAGTAACGGCAACCCGGCCTGAAACGCCAACTGCGAAAAACCACCGCCAGCATCCACCCGCACGATCGAAGGCGCCTGATCGATCACCTGCGGCTCGGCATCGGCCGACACCTTGCCGGCCCGCAGGGAATTCACGCAGCCCAGTACCCGGTATAAACCGTGGGAGGCACAGCCGTCGCGTTCACCGGCAATCACCGTCGCCGCCACCGCTTGCGCATGGGCCGGATTGAAACCGTTGTGCAGCAGGATCGATTCGGCCAGCTCGCGGGCCTGGATCAGGGTCAATCGAATCATGGTCATCTCCTTGAACAGACCGCTCAGGGTGGTCTATCCGGGGCGAGATGGCTTGATGGCTTTGGCCGTTGACGACGACGAAATCGGCACAGCGCGGGCGCACTAGACCTTCGGCTGGTGACTGGTCACGCAGTGGATGCCGCCGCCACCGGCCGAGACGGCATCGATGTTGAGCTGCACCACTTCGCGCTCCGGATACAGTTGAGTGAGCAGATCAAAAGCTTTGCGGTCTGCAGCCTTGTCACCAAACTGCGGCGCAATGATCGCCCCGTTGATCACGAAGTAATTGATGTAGCCGGCGGCGAAGTCCGGATTGTTCTTGCTGAACTTGCTCTGCCGTGGATTGAGCGGCGGCGACACGGTGTGCACCTGCAACCGGCGGCCATCGGCGTCGGTAGCGTTTTTCAGTATCTCCAGATGGGCTCGGGTGACCTTGTAGTCGTAGGACTCGGGGTCGTTGTCGAGGTTGGCGATCACCACGCCCGGCTTGACGAAACGCGCATAGAAGTCGACGTGAGCATCGGTGATGTCCTTGCCCTTGATGCCCGGCAACCAGATGATTTTGCGCAACCCCAGGCGTTCCTTCAGCTCCTGTTCGACCTCGGCCTTGCTCCAGTCGGGGTTGCGGTTTTTATTGAACCAGCTGCTTTCAGTCATGATCCCGGTACCGTGACCATCCACCTCGATGCCACCGCCCTCGCCCACCAATTCACTGCGCAGGTATCGGGCCTCTTCGGTCTCGGCAACCAGCGCGGCTAACTGAGCATCTTTGCTGTGTCGTTGTTTGTTGCCCCAGCCGTTGAAATTGAAATCCACCGCGCCGAGTTCGCCCTTGCCGTCGACGACAAAATTGGCACCGATGTCGCGCATCCAGATGTCGTCGAGTTCGGTGATGACGTAGGTGATGTTCTTCGAACCGCAATGTTCTTCGGCCAGATCCCGTTCGCTGTCGCGACAGAACACGGTGACCGGCTCATAACCGGCGATGGTCCGCGCGATCAGGCCCAGTGCCGCTTGCACGTCGGCGGTGAAGTCTTCCCAGATGGCGTCCTGCGCGCCAAACGCGATGAACGCCTGTTGGTGCTTGTCTCCTTCGTCCGGCATGTACCAACGACCCTCGCCCGCCGCCAACACTTGCGCGGGGCTCAGACCAAGGCCCATGAAGGCGGCTGTCACACCGGCGGCAACCGATACCTGTTTGATGAATTCGCGACGCGTTGACATGTGTCTGTTTCCTGAAAAAGGGGCAAAGGCCGGCGTTGTGCGCCGGCCCGGAATCATTGGCTTGTGGCCGTCTTGAACTTGGTCCAGGTGCGCATGCGTGCGCGCATGTCGGCCTGGGGAATGTCTTTGCCCGGGATCAATCGAGCATAGGTGGCTTCGTCGATGTAGATGTCCGGGTTGTCGCGCATCGTTGCATCGACGTCCGGACGGGCCTTGGCATTGGAAGTCGGGTAACCGGTGAAGTTACTGATGGCCGCCATGTTCTGCGGACGCATGACGAAGTTGATGAACGCGTAGGCGTACTCCGGATGTTTGGCGTCGACCGGGATCGCCATGGTGTCCATCCACACCGTGGTGCCTTCGCGGGGGATGCGGTACTGGAAGTCGCTTTTCTTGCCGGCGGAATCCGCCGTGCGTTGCGCCTGGGTCATGTCGCCGCTGTAGCCGAGGGACAGGCACAGGTTGCCGTTGACCAGATCGGTCACCGGTTGCGACTGGAACTTGCGAATGTACGGTCGCAATTTCATCAGCAGTTCGCTCGCTGCCTTCAAGTCTTCCGGCTTGCCGCTGCGTGGGTCGCGACCGAGATAGTTGAGGACCACCGCCAGCGCTTCATCCGGCGAGTCGATCATCGAAATGCCGCAGTCAGCAAACTTCGCCGCCAGTTCCGGCTTGAACAGCATGTCGAGGCTGTTGACCGGGGCGTCGGGCACGCGCTGCTTGATTTGCTCGGCGTTGTAAGTCAGGCCGATGGTGCCCCAGGTGTAAGGGACGGTGGCCTGACTCGAATGCTCGTATTGCCTGCGCAGCTTTTGCAGGCCGGGCTCGATGTCGGCCAGCTCAGTGAGTTTCGAGCGATCCAGCGGCATCAGGCTGCCGGCGCGCACCAGGCGCTCGGCCACGGTGTCGCCGGGGAAGATCAGGTCGTAACCGCTGCCGCCGGCGAGCATCCTGGCTTCCAGGGTTTCACTGCCGTCCATGACGTCGTAGATCACCTTGATCCCGGTTTCGGCGGTGAACTGGCTCAGGGTGTCCTCGGCAAAATAATCGGCCCAGTTGTACAGCCGCAGGGTTTTCTCCTCGGCGTGCAGCACCGGCATCGCACAGCTCAGCGCCAGCCCCATGGCCAGGCACAGCTTGTTGATCGTGTTCATGTCACACCCCTTGGGTTGCCCAGCGTGAGTGGATCTGACGACCGTCCTGGGTCAGCAAGGCGCCGTACATGTCCGGACGGCGGTCGCGGTAGATGCCCCAGGTCAGGCGGTCTTCGCGCATGGCCGCCAGGTCCAGGGTGTGGACCAGCACGCCGGTGCTGTCGCGGTCGGCTTCGGCGAGCAACTTGCCCTTGTGATTGCAGATGAACGACGAGCCGTAGAAGTTCATTTGCAGGGTCGGGTCGGTGGTCGCCGCTTCCCGGCCGACCCGGTTGGCCGCCACCACCGGCAGCAGGTTGGCGGCGGCGTGGCCGCGCATGGTCATCTGCCAGTGATCGCGGGAATCGAGCGTGGCGCAGCCAGGTTCGGAGCCGATGGCGGTCGGGAACAACAGCACTTCGGCGCCCATCAAGGCCAGGCAGCGGGCGGTTTCGGGGAACCACTGGTCCCAGCAGATGCCCAGGCCGATGCGCCCGAACGCGGTGTCCC
>RCUS01000444.1_pt1 | contig 27818 bp, 23 predicted proteins | sample 2166221 | NCBI WGS metagenome assembly RCUS01 (sample SAMN09932758, study PRJNA488358) | compost metagenome | isolation source: compost soil in cyclohexanecarboxylic | place: Germany: Experimental Botanical Garden | reverse complement strand
CGAACACGCCGCGCACGCTTTCCAGGTTGGTCGTGAAAAAATTGCCCTTGATGCGCCCCAGCGTACCGCTGCGCAGGGTCAGGTAATTCACATGCCGCAGGCCCTTGTCGTCCGCGCTTTCCACCTTGATGGTGCGCAGGTCGAACATCGGACGCTGCGAGACCCACCAGACGCCGGCTGCCACGCACACGACCAGAACCGCGGCCAGCAAGCCGTTGGCGGTCGTGTTCAGGCTTTTAGCGTCATGCCACATATCAGTGCTGTCCCTTGTGCATTTTCAGGCGCGCGCCGGCGACGATTTCCAGGCACAGGTCTTCATAGCTGGTGCCCACCGCGCGCGCCGCCATCGGCACGAGCGAATGGCCCGTCATGCCGGGCGAGGTATTGACTTCCAGCAGGAACAGCTTGCTGTCGGCCGCGCGCATCAGTACATCGACCCGTCCCCAGCCTTCGCAGCCGAGGGCGCGGTAGGCTTCCACGGCGATGCGTTCCATCTCCGCGACGATCGCCGGGTCCAGCTGCGGCGGGCAGAAATACTGCGTATCGTCCGTGAAGTACTTGTTCTGGTAGTCGTAATTGCCTTGCGGCGCGACGATTTCGATCGGTGGCAGCGCGCGCGCCGAAGCGCCCTTGCCCAGGATCGCCACGGTGAACTCGCGGCCCTTGATGAATTCCTCGGCCAGCACCGAATCATCGAGTCCGGCAGCGATGTCGTAGGCCGCCTGGAAGGCCGATGCCTCGTTGACCGTGGTGATGCCGATGCTCGAACCTTCATGCGGCGGCTTGACGATCAGCGGCAAACCCAGTTCCACGGCCACCTTGGCCAGGTCCGAGCTGTCGTCCAGCACCGCGTACTTGGGCGTCGGCAGCTGGTGCATCAGCCAGATCATCTTGGTGTAGACCTTGTCCATGCCCACCGAGCACGCCATCACGCCGCTGCCCGTGTAGGGAATGCCCAGTTGTTCCAGCGCGCCCTGCAGGCTGCCGTCTTCGCCGAAGCGGCCGTGCAGCGCGATGAAGACGCGGTCGAATTTTTCAGCGGCCAGTTCGGCCAGGCTGCGTTCGCCCGTGTCGAAGCCATGCGCATCCACGCCACGGCTTGTCAAGGCGGCCAGCACCCCCGTGCCGGACATCAGCGACACTTCGCGCTCGGCCGAGCTGCCGCCGAACAGCACGCCGACCTTGCCCAATTGTTTTACATCGATAGCTGAAGCTTGGTTCACATCAGGCCTTTACAGTGTTGGATTGATACGTCGTCAGTTGTTGCGGGATGCCGCTGATGGAACCCGCGCCCATGGTCAGCACGACGTCGCCGTCGCGCGCCACGCTCATGATGGTGTCGGCCATGTCGGTCATGGACTCGACGAAAATCGGTTCGATCTTGCCGCGCGCGCGCAGCGCATGCGCCAGTGCGCGGCCGTCGGCGGCGACGATAGGCGCTTCGCCCGCCGCATACACTTCGGACAAGAGCAGCACGTCCGGGGCGCCCAGCACTTTCACGAAATCCTCGAACAGGTCGCGCGTGCGGCTGTAGCGGTGCGGCTGGAACGCCAGCACCAGACGGCGGCCAGGATAGGCGGCGCGCGCGGCGGCCAGTGTCACTTCCGTTTCCACAGGGTGATGGCCGAAATCGTCGACCAGGGCGAAGCTGCCGCCGTTCGGCAGCGCCACGTCGCCATAGCGCGTGAAGCGGCGGCCGACGCCGGAAAACTCCGCCAGGCCCTGCTGGGTGGCGCTGTCGGCGATGCCGATTTCGCGCGCGATGGCGATCGCCGAGCAGGCATTCTGCACATTGTGCATGCCGGGCTGGTTCAGCACCACGTCCAGATCCGGATAGCCTTCCTGCAGCACGGTGAAGTGCATTTCCAGTCCCACGGCGCGCGCGTTGACGGCGCGCACTTGCGCGTCTTCCGCGAAACCGTAGGTCGTAACCGGCTTGGTGACGGACGGGATGATGGCGCGCACGTGCGGATCGTCGATGCACAGCATGGCGCGGCCATAGAACGGCAGACGGTGCGTGAACTGCACGAAAGCCTGCTTGAGCTTTTCAAAATCGTGCTCATACGTGTCCATGTGATCGGCGTCGATATTCGTGATGACTTCGATCATCGGCGTCAGGTTCAGGAACGAGGCGTCCGATTCGTCGGCTTCGGCCACCAGGTAGTCGCCCGAACCCAGCTTGGCGTTCGCGCCGGCGCTGGTCAGACGGCCACCGATGACGAAAGTCGGGTCGAGACCACCCTGCGCCAGCACGGACGCGACCAGGCTGGTCGTCGTCGTCTTGCCGTGCGTGCCGGCGATGGCGATGCCGCGTTTCAGGCGCATCAATTCACCGAGCATCACGGCGCGCGGCACCAGCGGGATCTTGCGCGCACGCGCGGCCGCCACTTCCGGATTGTCCTGCGGCACGGCGCCCGAGGTCACCACCGCATCGGCGTCGCCGATATTTTCCGCCGCGTGACCGAGCATGACGGTCGCGCCCAGGCTCGCCAGGCGCTGCGTTGCCGCATTGCTGCCCAGGTCGGAGCCCGACACCTTGTAGCCCAGGTTGACCAGCACTTCGGCGATGCCGCTCATGCCGCTGCCGCCAATGCCGACAAAGTGGATATTGTTTACTTTATGCTTCACAGCGCTAACCTCATGCCAGTTTTTCCAATACGTGTGCGATCGCCTCATTGGCGTCGCGCTTGCCTGCTGCCAGTGCCGCCTGCGCCATCTGCTGGCAGGCATCACGCGTCAGCGATGCCAGCAGTGCGCTCAGCGACGCCGCACTCATTTCCGTCTGCGGCAGATGAATCGCCGCACCTTGTTTTGCCATCCATTGCGCGTTGTCGCGCTGGTGGCTGGTGGTCGATGCCACCAGTGGCACCAGCACGCTGGCCACGCCGGCCGCCGTCAGTTCCGACAGGGTGATGGCGCCTGCGCGGCAAATCACCAGGTCCGCTTCCGTATACGCCTTGGCCATGTCGTCGATGAAGTCGACCACATTGGCTTGCACGCCCGCCTGCGCATACGCGGCATGCAGGGCGTCGATATTCTTCTTGCCCGACTGGTGCGTCACCAGCGGACGTTCGCCTGCCGGCATCAAGGCCAGCGCGGCTGGAAGATTGTCGTTCAGCGCTTTCGCGCCCAGGCTGCCGCCCACCACCAGGATGCGCAGCGGTCCGCTGCGGCCAGCGAAACGCGCGGCCGGCGGCGCCATGGCGAGGATTTCCGCGCGCACGGGATTGCCCGTGACGACGGCCTTGCCGGCCGCGCTGCCGAAATCGGCAGGGAAGCCAAAGCACACCTGCTGCGCCAGCGGCACCAGGGTCTTGTTCGACAGCAGCAGCGCCGCGTCGGCATTGACCAGCACCAGCGGCACACCCTTCAGGCGCGCCATCAGGCCGCCCGGCACGGTGACGTAGCCACCCATGCCCATCACCACGTCCGGCTTGCGGCGGGCGATGAAGCGGCGGATCGCAAAGAAGCTGGCCAGCATCCTGAAGCCACCCTGGATGGTGTGTGCCAGACCCTTGCCGCGCATGCCGGAGAACGCGATGGCGTCCATGGGAATGCCGCTTTTCGGCACCAGTTCCTGCTCCATGCCGTGGGTCGTGCCCAGCCAGCTCACTTCCCAGCCGCGCGCGCGCATGGTCTGCGCAATCGCCAGGCCAGGGAAAATATGGCCGCCGGTACCGGCCGCCATGATCATCAGTCTTTTCGTCGGTTTCAAATTTGTCACGTTGTTCATAGCCGGCCCCCGCGCATGAGGATCCGGTTTTCGTAATCGATGCGCAGCAAAATCGCCAGGCCGATACAGTTAATCAGTACACCCGTGCCGCCATAACTCATCAGGGGCAAGGTCAGCCCCTTGGTCGGCAGCAGGCCCAGGTTCACGCCCATGTTGATGAAGGTCTGCACGCCGATCCAGATAGCGATGCCTTTCGCCGTCAGTCCTGCGAAGGTCTGGTCGATGGCGATCGCCTGGCGGCCGATGTCGAAGGCGCGCTTGATGATCCAGTAAAACATGCCGATCACGATCAGCACGCCCACCAGGCCCAGTTCCTCGCCGATCACGGCCAGCAAAAAGTCTGTATGCGCTTCGGGCAGGTAATGCAGTTTTTCCACGCTGCCGCCCAGGCCCACGCCAAACAGTTCGCCGCGTCCGAAGGCGATCAGCGAGTGCGTCAGCTGGTAAGCCTTGTTCAACGCATTGTCTTCCTGCCATGGATCGAGATACGCAAAAAACCGCTCGCGGCGGAATTTCGACAAGGCGATGATGGTGACGAAAATCGCCGTCAGCATGGCACCGATGCTACCGAACCAGATGGCGTTGACACCGCCCAAAAACAGAATGCCCATGGCGATGCAGACGATCACGCCAAAGGCGCCCAGGTCGGGTTCCATCAGCAGCAGCAGGCCGACGAAACTGACGGCCAGCGCCATCGGCATGAAGCCCTTGGTCAGCTTGTGCATGTATTCCTGCTTGCGCACCGTGTAGTCGGCCGCGTACAGCACCATTACCACCTTCATCAGCTCGGACGGCTGCGGCCGCAGGCCCGGCAGATTCAGCCAGCGGCGCCCGCCGTTGACCGAGACGCCCAGGCCCGGTATCAATACCATCACCAGCAGCACCAGGGTGCCGATGAACAGCCACGGCGCCATCTTTTGCCAGGTGGCGATGCGGATGCGGAACACCATCGCGCCGACGATGATCGACACGCCGATGAACAGCGCCTGGCGCACGACAAAATAATTGTTCGTGTAGGCGGCGAATTTGCGCGCATCCGATAGCGAGATCGACGCCGAATACACCATCACCATGCCCAGCAACATGAGCAGCAAGACCACCCAGACCAGCGGCTGGTCGTACTCCATCATCTTCGACTGCCGCGCGCGGCCATCCAGCGGCTTGGCAGCCGAGCCGGAACCGAAGCGGAATGGCAGTTGGAAGGCCATCAGATATCCTGTCCGTTTTCCAGGGCGATGTCGCGCACGGCGTCGACAAACACCTGTGCGCGATGCGCATAGTTCCTGAACATGTCCATGCTGGCGCACGCAGGCGACAGCAGCACCGCGTCACCCGCCAGCGCCAGGCTGCTGGCGCGCTTGACGGCTTCCGGCAAGGTGGCGCAATCGACGATGTCCACGCCGGCCGGCTCGAGCGCCGCGCGCAAGGCGGGTGCATCGCGGCCGATCAGCAACACGGCGCGCACATAGCGCGACACCGGTTCTGCCAGCGGCGAGAAATCCTGCCCCTTGCCATCGCCGCCGGCGATCAGCACCAGGCGCTGCTCCGCGCCGCCAAACGCCTTGCCCAGGCCGAACAGGGCCGCCACCGTCGCGCCCACATTCGTGCCCTTGCTGTCGTCGTAGTATTCGACCTCATTGACAGCCGTGACCAGTTCCACCCGGTGCGGTTCGCCCTGGTATTCGCGCAAGCCATGCAGCAGCGGCGCGAATGGCAGGCCGATGGCGCGGCACAGGGCCAGCGCCGCCAGCGCATTGGCCGCATTGTGCTGGCCGCGGATTTTCAAGGCGTCGGCCGGCATCAGTTTTTTCGCCATCGTCGGCACCGGTTCCGGCGCCGGATCATTCTTCTTGCGCTTCTTCTCGATCACTTCTTCGCTAGGCACGGCTTGCGCCAGCCAGAAGATGCCGCGTTCGTTGACCAGGCCAAAGCTGTCGACGTCCGCCGGTTCGCCCGTGCCGAAAGTGATGGTGTCGGCCAGCGGATTGGCCATGTGCATGACCAGCGCGTCGTCGCGGTTCAGGATGCGCACGGTTTCATCGCCAAAGATGCGCGCCTTGTCGGCAGCATAGGAGGCCATGTCGCCATGCCAGTCCAGGTGGTCCTGCGACAGATTCAATACCGTGGCCGCATCGGCCTGCAGGCTGAAGGTCGTGTGCAGCTGGAAGCTGGACAACTCCAGTATCCACGCTTGCGGCAAGGTGCTGGCGACAGGTTCGGCCACTTCAGTGGCTTCAGCTGCTTCGCCCTCTGCTTCGACAGCGGCGGTAACAGGCGCCGGCTCGGCATCGAGCACTTCGCGCAGCACGTCGAGCGCCGCCGGGCTGATATTGCCGGCCACGCGCGTGGCCAGGCCCGCGCGTTCGCACAGCAGCCCGACCAGGCTGGTCACCGTCGTCTTGCCATTCGTGCCCGTGATGGCGACGACTTTCGGCGCATAGCCGCGTTCGGCCTTCAGGGCGGCCAGCGCCTGCGCGAACAGTTCGATCTCGCCCCACACGGGGATATTTTTTTCGGCGGCGGCCGGCGCGATGTGCGCCAGTTCACGCTGCGGCGCCAGACCGGGGCTGACGGCGACGAAATCGACGCCATCAAGCAGTTCCGCCGTGAAGGCGCCGGCGATGAACTGCACCTGCGGCACGGCGGCCTGCAGGGCGGCCAGGCGCTCCGGCGCTTCACGCGTGTCGGCCACGCGCACGCAAGCTCCGCTGCGCGCCAGCCACAGGGCCATGGCCAGCCCCGATTCGCCGAGGCCGAGTACCAGTGCGGTTTTATCGAGGTACATCATCAGCGCAGCTTCAAGGTGGTCAGGCCGAGCAGCACCAGCATCATGGTGATGATCCAGAAACGCACGACGACTTGCGTCTCTTTCCAGCCTTTTTGTTCAAAATGGTGATGCAGTGGCGCCATCAGGAAGACGCGGCGGCCAGCGCCATAGCGTTTCTTGGTGTACTTGAACCAGACGACCTGGATGATCACGGACAGCGTTTCGACGACGAAGATGCCGCCCATGATGAACAGGACGATTTCCTGGCGCACGATGACGGCGATGGTGCCCAGTGCGCCGCCCAGTGCCAGCGCGCCGACGTCGCCCATGAAGACCTTGGCCGGGTGCGTGTTATACCAGAGGAAGGCCAGGCCCGAACCGGCCAGCGCGCCGCAGAAGATCACCAGTTCGCCGGCGCCCGGGATGTGCGGGATGAACAGGTAGCGCGCATAGGTGGCGTTGCCGGTCAGGTAGGCGAACAGGCCCAGGGCCGTGCCCACCATCACGGTTGGCATGATGGCCAGGCCGTCGAGGCCATCGGTGAAGTTGACGGCGTTGCTGGTGCCGACGATGACGCAGTAGGTCAGCGCGATGAAGCCCCACACGCCCAGCGGATAGCTGATGGTCTTGAAGAATGGCACGATCAAGTCGGCTTTTGGCGGCAGGTCCATGGCGAAGCCGGACTGCACCCAGGCGTAGATCAGATTCCATACGTGGCCCGCATCCGGTTCCGAGACGGAGACGGAGAAGGCCAGGTAGAAGGCGGCGACGATGCCGATCAGCGACTGCCAGAAGTATTTTTCGCGCGAGCGCATGCCTTCCGGATCCTGGTGCACCACCTTGCGGTAGTCATCGGCCCAGCCGACGGCGCCAAAGCCCAGGGTAACGATCAGCACAGGCCAGATGAAGCGGTTCGACAGGTCGGCCCACAGCAGGGTGGAAATGCCGATGGCGATGAGGATCAGCACACCGCCCATGGTCGGGGTGCCGTGTTTTTTCAAATGCGTTTGCGGACCATCCGTACGCACGGCCTGGCCAACTTTCATGCGCGTGAGCATGCGGATCACGGCGGGACCGGCGCACAGGCCGATCAGGATCGCCGTCAGGGTGGCGAAGACGGCGCGGAACGTGATGAAGTTAAAGACCCGCAGTGGGCCAATGTCGTCCTGGAAATAATGAGCGAGCCAGAGCAGCATGATTAGTGAGCTTCCTTGTTTTTGTTGTTTGAACCAATCAAATGCTGCACGGCCCGTTCCATTTTCATGAAGCGGGAGCCCTTGATTAATACTGTTGCATCCGAACGGCCGGACAAATGCGCATCAAGCGCCGCCAGCAAACCGTCGAACTGTTCGAAAAACTCCACGACCGTGCCTGATTCCTGGCTTGCGGCAGCCTGCGCCGGATTGACCAGATGGCGCGCCAGGCCGCCCGTCGCCAGCACGTGTTCGATGCCTTTGGCGGCGGCGTAGGCGCCGATCTCTTCGTGGAACTGCTGCCCCTGCGTGCCGACTTCGCCCATCTCGCCCAGCACCAGGATGCGCGGCGCGGCCGCTTGCGCCAGCACGTCGATGGCCGCACGCGCCGAATCCGGATTGGCGTTGTACGTGTCGTCGATGATGGTGGCGCCGTTGGCCGCGCGTTTTTTCTGCAGGCGGCCATTCACGGGAGAAAACGCCTCCAGGCCCTGCTTGATATGGTCGATGGCGATACCGGCGCCAATGGCGCAGGCCACGGCCGCCAGCGCATTGCGCACATTGTGCTCGCCCGCCGCCTGCAAGCCGATGAAGAACTGGCGCAGGCTGCCGTCCTGTGCGCGCACGCTGACGAACATGTCGCTGCCAAAATCCTCGGCCGCGCGGTGCGTGCAGCTCACGTCCGCCTCTTTCGACAGGCCGAAGGTGATGACGGCGCGCGCACCGGCCAGCTCACGCCACACGGGCGTAAATTCATCACCATGCGGGAAGACGGCCACGCCGTCAGCGCCCAAGGCCGCCAGCGCGGCGCCGTTCTCGCGCGCCACCGCTTCCACCGTATGCATGAATTCCTGGTGTTCGCGCTGTGCGTTGTTGACCATCGCCAGGGTTGGCGCGGCAATCGCCGCCAGGCGTGCGATTTCACCCGGATGATTCATGCCCATCTCGATGACGGCCGCCTTGTGCTGCCCGCTCAGGCGGAACAGGGTCAGGGGCACGCCGATTTCATTATTCAGGTTGCCGCGCGTGGCCAGGCGGCCTTCTTCGCCAAAGGCCCCCGCCAGGATCGATGCAATCATCTCCTTGACGGTGGTCTTGCCATTGCTGCCGGTGACGCCGATGACGGGTAAATTGAAACGCGCGCGCCAGTGATTGGCGATGCGCCCCAGCGCCACCAGGGTATCGGGCACCACGATGGCCGGCACCCTGACGCTGTCCCAGCCTGCGGGCAGGTGCTCGACCACCACGGCGGCGACGCCGCGCGCGGCCACCTGTTCCAGGAAGTCGTGTGCATCGAAACTCTCGCCGCGCAGGGCGACGAACAAGGAACCTGCCGGGGCGCTGCGGCTGTCGGTGGACACGCCGTCAAAAACGGCGTCGCCCGTCAGCTGCGCGCCGTCCAGCGACGGCATCAGTTCTGCCAGGGTTGCGCGCATCAAGCTATCCATCAGTTCGTCCTCATCATCGTCAAGCGCGCGGACAAGGCCAGCTGCGCATGGTCGGCATCGGAGAACGGCAGTTTCTTGCCCTTGATTTCCTGGTACGGCTCATGGCCCTTGCCCGCCAACAGGATCACGTCCGGCTTGGCCGCATGCTTGATGGCCGAGAGGATCGCCGCGGCGCGGTCTTCGATCGCTTGCGGCTGCGCGCCATCGGCACGCATGCCGGCGACGATCTGCGCGATGATGGCGTGCGGATCTTCGCTGCGCGGATTGTCGCTGGTAACCAGCACGTGGTCGGCCAGCTGCGCGATGGCGCCCATCTGCGGACGCTTGCCCGGATCGCGGTCGCCGCCGCAACCGAACACGCACCACAGTTCGCCGCCCCGCTCCTGCGCCACCTGGCGCAAGGCAGCCAGGGTTTTTTCCAGCGCGTCCGGCGTATGCGCGTAGTCGATGACGACCATCGGCGCTTCCTGGCCGCCCACCTGCTGCATGCGGCCCGGGGCCGGCTGCAGCGATTCGATGCCGTCGACGGCGGCGCGCAAGCCGCTGCCGTGCGCCAGCAAGGCACCCAGCACGGCCAGCGCGTTGCTGATATTGAAGTGGCCCACCAGCTGCGTCTTGACCAGCGCCACGCCCAGCGGGCATTCCAGGTGGAAGTCCGTGCCCGCATTGCGGCTGCGGAACTGGCTGGCGCGCAGCATCAGCACACCTGGCAGGTCGGGCAAGCTGGCCGCGTCCTGCAAGGTATAGCCGATGACGGGATATTCACCGGCCAGCTTGCCGTCCACGTGGCGCGCCAGGCGCAGGCCCATGGCGTCATCGAGGTTGATGACGGCCGTTTTCAGGCCCGGCCAGTCGAACAGTTTTACTTTGGCCGCCTCGTAGGCGGCCATGTCGCCGTGATAGTCGAGATGGTCGCGCGTCAGGTTGGTGAACATGGCGACATCAAAATGCATGCCGGCCGCGCGTTCCTGGTCCAGTCCGATGGACGACACCTCGATGGCGACGGCTTGCGCGCCGGCGTCGCGCATGGCGGCCAGTTTGCGCGCCAGCAGCACGGCGTCCGGCGTGGTGTAGCCGGTGACGTCGAATTCGATGGCGCCACGCGGCTTGCACAGGCCAACGCCCAAAGTACCGATGACGGACGCAGTTTCGCCGAGGCGCGCCAGCGCTTGCGCCAGCCACAGCGCGCACGAGGTCTTGCCATTCGTGCCCGTCACGCCGGCGCTGAACATGGCGCTGTCGGGCATGCCGTAAAAAGCATGCGCCACGGGGCCGGCCAGGCGTTTCAGGTCGCTGACCAGCAGGTGCGGCACTTGGCCCCATGCGGCGTTCCATTCCACGGCGTCATGCACGATGGCGGCGGCGCCCTGCGCGATGGCGGAGGCGATGAAATCGGTGGCGCCCGCATAGGCGAAAAACACGTCGCCGCGCTGCACGCGGCGCGAATCGGACGTCAGCTGCCCGGACGGGGCAGCCGTTTTGATCCACAAACTGATGTCTTGTATGGTCATGAGTGACTTCACATGGCCTCCGGGCCGGCATTGGCCGGGACCACGATTTCGGTAACGGAGGAATCGGGCGGTACGTTCATCGCGCGCAGCGCGTTGGTCGCAATCGCCGCGAAAGCGGGAGCGGCAACCTGGCCGCCATAGTGGGCCGGGCCGGTCGGTTCATCGATCATCACGGCAATGATGAAGCGCGGCGCCGACATCGGCACCATGCCCACGAAAGAGCCGATATATTTGCGCGGCATCGCATAGCGGCCGTTTTCCACTTTATAGGCGGTACCGGTCTTGCCGCCGACCCTGTAGCCGGCGACCTGGGCGCGCTTGGCCGAGCCGTGCGCGCCGGAGACCACCAGTTCCAGCATGGCGCGCATTTCGGCGGCCGTCTTCGGCTTGATCACTTGCTGGCCCACGGGCAGTTCATTGACCTTCTGGAACGACAGGGGAATCGTGTCGCCGTCGCGCGCGAACATCATGTAGGAGCGCGCCAGCTGGATCAGCGAGACGGAAATGCCGTTACCGTAGCTCATGGTCGCCTGTTCCACCGGGCGCCACGATTTATACGGGCGCACACGGCCGGCCACGGCGCCGGGGAAACCCCATTTCGGCTGCTGGCCGAAGCCCACCTTGGTAAACATTTCCCACATTTCCTGCGATGGCATGCCCAGCGCGATTTTCGAGGTGCCGATGTTCGACGACATTTCGATGATTTCGGAGACATTGATCACGCCGTGCGGCTTGGTGTCGGTGATCGTGCGGTCGGCGATGGTGTAGCGGCCAGGTCCCGTGTCGATCAGGGTGCCCGGCTTGACCCGGCCCGTGTCGAGCGCCAGCGAGACAGTGATCGGCTTCAGTGTCGAACCGGGCTCAAAGGTATCGGTCATGACGCGGTTGCGCAGCTGCTGGCCGGTGAGCTTGCGGCGGTCGTTCGGGTCGTAGCTCGGGTAGTTGGCCAGGGCCAGCACTTCGCCCGTGTGCACGTCAAGCACCACGGCGCCGCCGGCCTTGGCATTGAATTTCTCCACCGCTTCCTTCAACTGGGTGAAGGCGATGTACTGGATCTTGCTGTCGACGGACAGGGTCAGGTCCTTGCCGTCGTGCGGTTCGTGGATGAAACCGATGTCTTCGACGATGTGGCCCAGACGGTCCTTGATCACGCGGCGGCTGCCGGTGGTGCCGACGAGGGTTTTCTGCTGCGCCAGTTCCATGCTTTCCTGGCCCACGTCTTCCACGTTGGTAAAGCCCACCACGTGGGTCATCACTTCACCCTGTGGATAAAAGCGCTTGTACTCCTTGCGCTCGTCGATGCCGTCGATGCCCAGCTTGGAAATCTTGTCGGCCACGTCCATCTCGACCTGGCGTTTCAGGTAGACGAAGCTGCGGTCCGAATCGAGCTTCTTGCGCAATTCGTTGACGTTCATTTCCAGAAGGCCGGCCAGCGCATTGATTTTTTCGGGCGACGCCTGCAGCACGTCGTCGGGAATCGCCCAGATGGCTTTCACGGGAACGGATGAAGCCAGCACCTGGCCATTGCGGTCGGTGATCTTGCCGCGCGTGGCCGGCAATTCCAGGGTGCGCTCGTAGCGCGCCTTGCCCTGCTTTTGCAGGAACTGCGTCGACACGCCTTGCAGCCACAGGGCGCGCGCGCCCAGGCCGGCGAAAGCGAAGAACAGCAGGAACAGCACGACGCGCGAACGCCAGACGGGCAGACGCACTGCCAGTACGGGGTTCTTCGAGAATGGCACGCCTGTCGATGCCGCCACCCGGCCGTTGCTGTTACCGCCCAACTTCATTATTCACCCTCCGTCAGGTACTGCGTGCGTGCCGCCGTCAGCGGCGTCATGCTCAGGTCGCGCCGCGCAATGGCTTCGATGCGTTCGTGCTTGCCCAGGGTGGACTGGTCCAGCTGCAGCTGCGCCCAGTCGATGTCGAGCTGGCGCGACAGCGCTTGCGCGCGCTCCAGGTCGATCAGCAGGTGGCGCGACTGATATTGCGCGTTCACCAGCGACAGGCCGCAGCACACCAGCAGGGCCGACAGCACGACACACAGCTTGCCAGTCATCGGGGGCCGCCAGCTGGAATGGGCAAACGCTGCGCCACGCGCATCACGGCCGAACGCGAGCGCGGATTCGCCTCGATCTCGGCGTCGGACGGCTTCATTTTCGAGATCAGCTTCATTTCCGGCTGCGGCAAGTCGACCGCGCGGATCGGCAGGCGGCGGTCAGGCTGCTCGACGTTCGCCTTCGAGGCGAAGAAGCGCTTGACCATGCGGTCTTCCAGCGAATGGAAACTGATCACGGCCATGCGCGCGCCGGGCGCCAGGCAGGCATACGCCTGATTCAAACCGATCTCGAGATCCTCGAGCTCTTTGTTAATGAAAATGCGTATGGCCTGAAAGGTGCGGGTAGCGGGGTCCTTACCCTTCTCGCGGGTCTTGACGGCGCCTGCCACGATGCTGGCAAGCTGTCGTGTGCTTGAAATTGGCTGGACTGCCCGGCCAGCAACAATCGCCTTTGCAATCTGAAAAGCAAACCGTTCTTCCCCATAATCGCGTATCACTTTCTCTAAATTCTGCTCGGTTTCCACCGCCAGCCATTCAGCTGCGGAGATGCCGCGCGTGGTATCCATGCGCATGTCCAGCGGTCCGTCGTTGCGGAAGCTGAAACCGCGCGCCGCGTCGTCGACTTGCGGCGACGAGATGCCCAGGTCGAGCAGGATGCCATCGACCTGCCGCACGCCACGTTCGGCCAGGCTGGCCGTCATGGTGGCAAAGCTGTCGTGGACAATCTGGAAGCGGGGGTCGGCGATCTGTTCGGCCGTGGCGATGGCTTGCAAGTCCTTGTCGAAGCCGATCAGGCGCGCGTCGTCCGCCAGGCGCGACAGAATCAATCGGCTATGCCCGCCGCGGCCAAACGTGCCGTCGACGTAAATGCCATGCGCGCGTTCGCCCGACAGGTCGAGCGCGTCGACAGCTTCATCAAGCAGCACCGTGCGATGCTGAAATTCCGGCACCGTGAGTAGTGTCATTACGGAGCCTTAGAAAGAAAAATTGGAGAGTACATCGGGGGTGCCGGCATCGATCGCCTGCTGTTCTTGTTCGGCCAGTTTGGCGGCATCCCATATTTCAAAGTGGCTGCCCATGCCGATCATCATCACTTCGCGCGACAGCCCGACGGCGTTGCGCAATTCAGGGGAGATCAGCACGCGGCCCGCCGAGTCCAGCTCGACGTCGCAGGCGTTGCCGAGGAAGATGCGCTGCCAGGCGCGCGCCGACATGGGCCAGGTGGCGATTTGCTGGCGGTGGTTTTCCCACACGGGACGGGGAAAGAACAGCAGGCAGCCATCCGGGTGCTTGGTGAGGGTCAGGCGGCCTTCGCATTGAATCGCCAGCGCGTCACGGTGCTTGGCAGGGATAGACATCCTGCCTTTGGCATCGAGATTGATTGCGGACGCGCCTTGAAACACGGAAGACCTTTTTTAAGCTTGGGTTGCGACATCGTGGTGCCGCGCTGCCAGGGATAATTTCCCACAAAAATACACTTTTTCACACAGTTGCCCACTTTAGAGTAAGCAAAGATAGTGGTCAAGCGGTTTCCGATTGGCAAAACAGGAATTTTATTAATGAAATTAAGGACTTAGCGCATATCGTTGAAGGAGTCTCAAATAAAAATATATCGATAAATTAGATACTTATGACAGATAGTGAATGTGGTACCTCATCTGCACACATGTGTTTTCCTACCGTAAACATCGAAAAAGACGAAATCGAAAAATTGAATTTTTTACAGTTAGTTGACACATGACAATACTTTCGTCAGTCGGACACAACGGTAATTTACCCGCAGGAAAGACTTGGTTTTCGGCAAAAAAATACTGCACAGGACACCCCCTTCCGCCGTTTTCCGGGGCTGGCTTCAGCACCGAAAACTTATTTTGCAATGCAGCAATTAATTAAAACCAAGAAACTTTAACCAATTGTTCATTTTTAGTTGTATATACAACTTTATCTTAAACGCTATATTTTTAGAAACAAAAAAAGCCCCGTTGCGGGGGCTTTTTGGGTGGCGCGCAGCATCCATCTGCCGCGCGCCATGTCGCTGCCTGGCGCGCCAGGAAGCATGAATTCAAGTGAAGCAGGCCGGTAGGCCGGATTTTGTTACGGCGCCTTCCTTGCGGTCGGCGCTATGACAGTCATTCCTCTAGGCGCCAGATTACTCGGGCGCTCAAGCTTTCTACCCGCACGCTCCGCGAGCAGCATCATCGCGTGCCTATTTGAAATTGCACCAGGTGGAGGTTACCGCGTTTCACCGTAACTTAATACGCTCGTCTCTGTGGCCCTATTCCTCGCCTTATACTCCCCCAACATACAAGTACGCCGGGTCGGCTTTCAGCGGACGGCCGTTAACCGTCACCCCGCTCTATGGAGTCCGGACCTTCCTCCCGCCAGCGCATTGCTGCGCCAGCCAGCGACTGTCTGGCCTGCTTCACCCGGCATTGTACCGCGCCGCAGCATGTTTCTGCAAAAAGGCCTGTGCGGGTGCGACACGGCTGGCCGGGCCCTTTGCCGGCCCCGGCCTGGGGGATTGTGTAATTCGGTGTCGCCATTTCAAAAGCCGGGCCAAATCGGCTCACATAGAATGGCGCAAGCTGCGCGCGTGCCGATGCGGCGCATGCGCACCGTTTGTCCGATTTTTCTTTGCCACCCCACTAGAACATAAAGAGCCGAACATGACGCAACAATCCCGTACCGGTGGCCAGATCCTGGTCGATGCCCTGCAGATCCACGGCGTCGACACCGCCTTTGGCGTGCCTGGCGAAAGCTACCTCGACGTGCTCGACGCCCTGCACGATTCGGGCATCCGCTTCATCATCAACCGCCAGGAAGGCGGCGCCGCCTTCATGGCAGAAGCCTACGGCAAGCTGACGGGCAAGCCCGGCATCTGCTTCGTCACGCGCGGACCGGGCGCCACCAATGCCTCGATCGGCGTGCACACGGCCTACCAGGATTCGACCCCGATGATCCTCTTCATTGGCCAGGTGGGTAACGATTTCGTCGACCGCGAAGCGTTCCAGGAAATCGACTACCGCCGCATGTACGGCCAGATGGCCAAGTGGGTGGCGCAGATCGACCGCGCCGAGCGCATCCCCGAATACCTGGCGCGCGCCTTCCAGATGGCCACCAGCGGCCGCCCCGGCCCCGTCGTGCTGGCCTTGCCGGAAGACATGCTTATTTCCATGGCGGCCGTGGCCGATACGCGCCCCTACCAGCCAGTGCAAGCGGCCCCTTCCGCGGCAGCGCTGCAGCAGCTGCGCGCCATGCTGGCCGGGGCGCAGCGTCCGCTGGTGCTGCTGGGCGGCACCACCTGGACGCCGCAAGCCTGCGCCGACCTGCAACAGTTCGCCGAAAGCAACCATCTGCCCGTCGCGTGCGCCTTCCGTTTCCAGGACTTGCTCGACAATGCCCACCCGAACTACATCGGCGACGTCGGCATCGGCATCAACCCGAAACTGGCCGCGCGCGTCAAGGCAGCCGACCTGGTCATCGCCATCGGCCCGCGCCTCGGCGAAATGACCACGGGCGGCTACACCCTGTTCGACTCGCCCGTGCCGCGTCAGCGCCTGGTGCACATCCACACGAATGCCGAGGAACTGGGCAGCGTCTATCAGGCTGAACTGATGATCAACAGCGGCATGCCGCAAATATGCGCGATGCTGGCCGCCATGGCGCCCGTCGACGCAGCCGCCTGGCAGCAGACTCCGGCCGAAGCCAGGGCCGAGCTGGCCGCCTACCAGCAGCAGCCGCCCATCTTCCAGGATGGCCAGGCGCCGCTTGACCTGTGGCAGGTAACGCAGGAGATCATGGGGCAAGTGCCGGCTGACACCATCCTGACGAATGGCGCCGGCAACTATGCCTCGTGGGCGCACCGCTTCTACCGCTACGGCGGCATGCGCACGCAGCTGGCGCCGACCAACGGCGCCATGGGCTATGGTGTGCCGTCCGGCGTGGCGGCAAAAATCGTGCATCCCGAGCGCACCGTGATCACCTTTGCCGGCGATGGCGAATACATGATGAATGGCCAGGAACTGGCCACCGCCGTGCAATATCAGGCAGGCGTGGTCATCATCGTCTTCAATAACCAGATGTTCGGCACCATCCGCATGCACCAGGAGCGCGACTACCCGGGCCGCGTATCGGGCACGACCTTGCATAACCCGGACTTCGCGGCGCTGGCGCAGGCGTATGGCGCGCACGGCGAAGTGGTGAATACAACGGAAGAGTTCGCTCCCGCCCTGCGGCGCGCGCTGGCGCATGCCCAAGCACACAGCTTGCCGGCCTTGATCGAGCTGCGCTATGACGGCAACCTGATCACGCCGAACGCCACCCTGGCCACCATCCGCGCCACGGCGGAAAAGGCGCAATTGGCAAAATAAGCCCGCTGCAGGCTGCAAAATGGCAAAGGCCCGGTCGATACCGGGCCTTTTTCATTTCAAACGACAACAAGCTACGCGTCGGACGGCGCGGGCGCGCTCTCCTGCAGGGGCGCGGCCGGTGCCGGCTCGGCTGGTGCCGCCTCGGCGGGCGCTTCGGGCACGACCGGGCATGGCGTGCACGTTTTCAAGGCGCGGCCAAAGTCGCGCACGCGGCTCAGCTTCATGGGCATGCGCACATTGCCGCCGCAGTAATCGCCTTCCAGGGTCAGGGTCTGGCCATCCCTGGAAAATTTGCCGGCGATGGTGCGCTCTTCGCTGTCGGCGCCCGTAATGGTGAAGTCGAACGCGCCCGTGGCGGCATCGAGATTGACGTCGCTGGCGACGATGGGCCAGCTCAGGGCGCCTGCCGTGAATTCATAGATGACGGAATCGGCCTCGGCAAAACGGTGCAGGGTAACGCGCTGGCCACCAATTTCGCCGCTGTCCTTCTGCAGGCACAGGTCGGAATACACGGCCACGCCATAGCGCTCCAGTCCGGCTGGCTTCTTGCCCTTGACGGCGGCGGCAGCGGCGCCGCTGGCGCCTGCCAGCAACAGCGCGGCCAGCATGGCGGCCAGGCGCGGCGATTTCATTGAATACATGGCATTCCTATACTTTAGTAACAGCAACATTATAACTGCCGCCGCGAATGCAAAAACGCGCCGCCAGGACTAGCCTGGAGACGCGTTTCTTTGCTTGAAGACATCCCCGAAGGGATGCCTGCAGCGGTACTAAGCTTCGCTTGCGCGAATATTAGAACGAGTGACGAACGCCAACGTTGAAGGCTTTGTCGCCCGTACCAACATTGCTGTTGTTACCAACGGTGTAGCCAGCGCCGTTTTTGTTCTTGATCTTGGCGTACGAAGCGTAGGTGCTCGTGCGCTTCGACAGAGCGTAGGAGTAACCCAGTGCCCATTGATCAGCATCAGCGTTAGCAACGTCTTTGTCGTTCGTGCGGATGAACGAAGCCATCACGGTGCCAGCGGTGCCGACAGGTACGGTTGCGCCAACCAGGATGTTGTTGCTATCGCGGCTGAATGGAGCGTCAACACCACCGAATGCGTTACGGGTCGAGAACGAACCGTTAGCGTTTTGTACGGCGTTGTTAGCGATCGTGCTGTTGTAGCCTTTGTTCACGCCGTATGCGACGTAAGCTTTAACAACTGCGAAGTCGTAGTTAGCTGCCAGCAGGTAGTTACGTGCGCTACCGATTTCGAACTGGGTGTTGTCGGTGTTGTTGTAAGCAAAGCGAGCGTTCAGAGGACCGTTCGAGTAGCCAGCCGACGCGCCGATTTGGCGGCCGATTTTGTTCGAATCAGCGTTTTCGCCGAAGGTGTAAGCTACGTCAGCGTCAAAGCCGTTGAAGCTTGGCGAAGCGTAAACCACGGTGTTGCTGGTGCGGGTGTTCGCTGGGAACAAGTTCTTAGCGGAACCAGCGTAGCCAGCTGCGAATGGGTCAGCAACTTTCGACAGGGTGTTGTACCAAGGCGTGTATTGACGACCCAGGGTCAGGGTACCGGTCGTTTTGCTGCTCAGGCCAACGTAAGCTTGACGGTTGAAGATCGAACCGGCTTTGTCTTGCGTACCGTTGTCAACGTTAAAACCCGTTTCCAGAACGAACAGTGCCGACAGGCCGCTGCCCAGATCTTCGGTGCCTTTGAAGCCGATACGGGAAGCCGAAGCAACGCCGCTGTCCAGCTTGTTAACGTTGCCGTTAACACCGCCGCGCTCGCTGACGAAACCAGCGTCAACGGTACCGTAGATAACAACGCTCGATTGAGCTTGGGCTACGCCGGTGGCTGCTGCCAGGACTGCCAGGGTGATCAGAGTTTTTTTCATTGCAATTTCCTTTAATTTTTGAAGCAAAAAGTAATACAGCCTATGCATCTCGAGCTGCGCTCTAACAGAGCGCTTTTTATGAGTGAGGGCAAGGTCTCCACCTGCCACATTGCTGTTCCGGTCAGAGGAACATTCATATCGGTATCGGCACGCTATTGCACCGATAAGCTTGAGGCTGCATAACGACCGTCATTCGTGCGCCGTTTCGGGTGCTCAGAGGGCACCGGAAGCGGCACTATAACGACCGTTTCACATTCCATCAAGTTCCAACATGTTACTTCCGGTACCAGGCCGAGGGCTTTTTCAGGCATCCCGACCATCGCCAACCGTACTGCGCGACAGAGCCAGTGCCCCTTGCCAACCAATGCATTGGCCTGATTGACCATTCCATCATAGCGCATGCCTTGTGGACACCCGTTGTATTAGTGCAACAGTATCAGGCGCATGATTAAAACGTCAACATGCTTTACCCGTCATTCGCCGTCCATGATTTACACGACAAAGCGCACAATTTGTAAGGTGATAATGGATAAACGGGACGAAGCATACACCGCATTGCCAATGTTTGCTGTGGCGTGCCCGAAAATGGGAAATAGTGCGCACTTTTTTGGTGCGCCGCCGCATGATTCAGGGGCGTAGGGAGAAATTTCGACGTCGGCGCAAGCGTTAGCAAACTAGGCAGACTGACAATGGAATAACTGACTTTCCGGTAATTTAAATTGCATTGGCAGAACTATTTTCCATGCCGACCTCAGCCATTTGGCGGAGGTGCCCGACGCCGGTCGCAGACGACTATTGCTTGCAAATTGCGCATCAGTTGAAACAATTTCTTACAATGTTGCCTTCTCAATATTTCGGTATATTTGTTTCAAAAAAACGACACTTTGACCCAGATCAAGCTTCTTGCACAACATTTCGCCGGGCCTGCCGCCACCCTTCAGCCATGTCTTGCCTGAAATGGCGACGCGCCGGCATCAACGCCGCCCTGCGCGCCGCAGCAGGCGCATAAAACCACCGAGCAATGGCAATTTTTCGTACAGTTCCTCGGCGACATCCCAATAGTCACGGTGCAGCACGACCCGCCCCTGCGCATCGAAGCGCACATGGGTGGCGCCGCGGATGCACTGTTCCCCCGCGACCCAGCGTTTCATGCGGAAACGAAACTCCCAGGTGAGGAACGCCTGCTCGCCCTGTCCCATACTGTCGAGCACGACAAAGCGGGGCGCATCGACCTGCACGAACATGTGCTCGAAGATGGCCAGGATCGCGGCATGCCCCGCCACCTCATTGAATGGGTCCTTGAAGCGGGCCTCGGGCGCATACACGGCTCCCAGCTGAGCCAGCCCTTCGAAGCTCAGGTTTTCATAGAAGCCCACCAGGCGCGCCAGCGCGCCTTCGGGGGCAACAGCGGGCACGACACTGCTCTCTTGTTCAGTCATAGTCCTGTTACCTTGCGGATCAGCCAAAAATACGCGCGGTACGGCAATAGCCGCGCCAGCCGCATGCTATTGGTAAAGCGCTTGGGGAAGTGGATGTGGAACCGCCCCCGTTCGATGCCATCAAGCATGGCCGCCGCCGCTTGCTGCGCCGTGATCAGGGCCGGCATCGTGAAATCATTGCCGGCGGTCAAGGGTGTGGCAACAAAGCCAGGGTTGATTTGATACACATCAATCCCGCGTGGATGCAAGTCCAGATACAGCGACTCCGTCAGGTTGATCAGCGCCGCCTTGCTGGCGCCATAGGCGAGCGCCTTCGGCAAGCCGCCGTAGCCTGCCACCGAGGCGACGATGCCGATGCCGCCCGCGCCCTGGCGCAGCAGCAGCGGCAAGGCCTGCGCCAGGCAATTGAAGACGCCGCCCACGTTCAGGGCCAGCAGGCTTTGCGCCGCTTCCAGGTCGAAATCGTCGGCACGCATGGCCTGGTAGCCGCCGGCGACCACGAGTATCAGGTCGACATGCGACCATTGCCGGATCAGCTCATCGCACACGGCGCGCACTTGCAGCGGTTCGGTGATATCGAGCGGCAAGGCCAGCGCCAGCGGCTGTCCTACGCACAATTGCTCCAGGCTGGCACGGTGGCGCGCCGACAGGGCCACGCACGCGCCCTGCTCCAGCAGCATGCTGGCGCAGGCCGCGCCGATGCCGCTGGAGGCGCCGATGATCCACACGTGCTTGCCTGCCCAGCTGCTGATCTTGCGATTCATGGGGCCGCCTGCGGGCGCTTGCTGAACGACAGGGTCACGGCGCCCAGGCCGAAGCCGAATTTGCTCATGGCGGCGCGGTTGAGCATGACCTTGTCGTCCATCAGGAACATCCAGTCCTCGAAGTCGACGTGGTACACCGTGCCATCGACGGGCAGCGCCAGCTCATATTGCCAGCGCAGCGCGTTGCCGGCCACTTCGCCGACGGCCTCGCCGATCACGTCAGGTGCCGTGCCGATGAAGCGCCCCGGCGCCGTCTTGCGCAAGGTCCACACGCGCCGCTGCTTGCTGCCATCCGCATAGGTGAAGTCCTCGTCGAGCGTCCCCGTCTCGCCCACCCAGCTGGCGCGCATCACCACCGTGAAGCGTTTGACGACTTTGCCGCCGCGATCCTGGAAGATGCCGTGCGCATCGAGGGTGCCATTGAAGTATTGCTGCAGGTCCAGCTTCGGCAATTCCTGCGCGTAGGTGGCCGGCGTGGGCGGCGTGGAGCAGGCGGCCAGCGCCAGCAGCAAGGCCGCCGCTGTCATGCCGCGTTTGCAAAAAGTCATGAGGCGCATATGCGGGTCTCCGTAGTATGTGTATATATATGTTGCAGGGGCGCGCGCCACAGCAGCAGCGCCGCCAGCAATTTCAGGACGCAGGGCAGCAAGGCGTAGGCCGCCGAGAGGGCTGGCAAGCCGCCGCCCTGCCCCGGCACATAGCCGAGCCAGGCCAGCAGGGGCAAGGCGATGCCGGCCGCCAGGGCTAGGCTCATCTGCACGCCCCAGTTCCACCAGCCGAAATACGCCGCTTCGTGCCGTTCGGCATGGCCGGCAGCGCCGATCAGTCCCGCCAGCAGGGCCGGCGGCAAGGCCAGGTCGGCGCCCAGGGCCAGGCCCGACAGCAGGCAAATGGCCGCGAAACCCCAGGCAGCGCCCGCGCCGAGGCCATAGGCCCAGACAAAGACGGCGGCGGCCAGCAGCATGGCGCCACCCCAGGCGCGCGCCTCGCCAAAGCGGCGCGCCAGGGCCACCCACACGGGCATCGAGACGGCCGCCGCGCAAAAATACACGATCAGGAAGGGACCCGCGTAGTGGCCAAGGCGCAAATAGTCGCTGGCAAAGAACAGGAACAGGGTGGCGGGAATGGCGGCCGCCACGCCATTGACGAGCAGCACGGCAAACAGCCAGCGAAACGCGCGCTGGCGAAACGGCACTTTCCAGCCGCCGGGCGACGGCGCTTGGGCTCTGGCGTGCACGGCGGGACGGGGGGCGCGCGCCAGCAGCAGCGCACCCGACGCCAGCAGGCAGATGGCAAAGGCCAGCGACAAGCCGTCGTAGCCGAAAACGGCGGTCAGGCCCGCCGCCAGGATCACGCCCAGCAGGCCGCAGCCTTCGCGCACGGCCGCCACGCGCGCGCGCTGCGCCCGCGCCTGCGTGAGCGCGGCGCCCCAGCTCTGGTGGGCAATGCTGGCCAGGCCGTAGGCGGTGTAGACGAGCAGCAAGGTTGCCAGGAACCAGGCCAGGGTGGCCGCTTCCGGCATGGCGGGCGGATGGAACAGGGCGCCAAAGCCCAGCAGCAGCAAGGGCAGCGAGATGGCGACATACACGGCATACGCGCGCCCGCCACGCGCCATCCAGGCGCCCAGGGCCGGATCGATAAAGGCGGCGGCGATCCTGGCCGCCAGCAGCACGGCGCCGATCTGCGCCAGGTCCAGGCTGCTGCGCTGCGCATAAAACGGCGCGACATATATATAGATGGGCAGCGCCAGCATGGCCAGCGGCAAGCCGAACAGGCCATAGCGGAACAAGGCCGGCAAGGTCAACGCGCCAGCCCCGGCATTCATGGCAGCGGCGCCGCGTTCTGCAGCAGCGCGCTGCGCAGCTTCGGCGCCGTCGTGGCGGGCGCGAGCCAGATGGCGAAAAAGGCGCGCGCGAAGTCGCCATCGCTCACATCGGCCAGCACTTTGCCATCGAGATAGAAGCGCACGCCGGGCGCGATGCCGGCCCGGTAGGCGCCCGCGATGCGCTGGCCTTCCCTGACGTCAGGAAAGATGCGCTGCATGGTCGATAGCCAGGCCAGGCGCTGCTCCGGCGTGCCCACGCCGATTTTCTGCATCTGTTCGTAGCTGGCTTCGGCGATCTTCTTGCCGTCGAGCGAACGCGCATAGCGCAGTTCCAGCACGAACGGCGCCGTTTCGGACGCCGCCCCCTGGTAGCCCAGCGGGCCCACCCACAGCTGCGCCTGATAAATGCGCATGCCAAACCAGGTGTAATCGCCTTCTCCCGCCAGGCGGGCTTCGGGCACATCCCCGGTCACAAAGGCCGGAGGCGCGGCAACGGCAGCAAATACGCTGAAGGACAGCACAACGGCGGCAAGCAGTCGGCGCATGGTCACTCCTTGATGAGGGTAAATTGCATGACATCCGTGTTGTGGGCCAGGAAAGCGGCCTCGCAATACGCCAGGTAAAACTCCCAGGTCAGCAGGAAACGGCCATCGAAGCCCTGTTTTTCCAGCGCCACGCGCTGCGCCAGGAAGCTGGCGCGCCACTGGCGCAGGGTTTCCGCGTAATCGAGGCCAAAGCTGAAGGCGTCTTCCACGCGCAAGCCCTGCGCTTCGGCGGCGCGGCGAAACTCCGCCGGCGACGGCAGCATGCCGCCCGGAAAAATGTACTGCTGAATAAAGTCAGTGCTCTTGCTGTAGCGCTCGAAAAGCTCGTCGGCGATGACGATGGTCTGGATGCAGGCGCGGCCGCCCTGCTTCAGGTTGCGCGCCACGCAGGCGAAATAGCCGGGCCAGTAGCTTTGCCCCACGGCTTCGAACATCTCGATCGAGGCGATGGCGTCGTACTGGCCGGCGCTGTCGCGGTAATCGCACAGCTGCAAGTCGGCCTGTTGCGCCAGCCCCGCGTCGTGCAGACGCTGGCGTGCATACGCCAGCTGTTCGGTAGACAAGGTCAGGCCCGTCACATGGGCGCCATGCTCGCGCGCCGCCGTTTCCGCAAAGCCGCCCCAGCCGCAGCCGATTTCCAGCACCCTGGCGCCTGGCTGCAACTGCAGCTGACCGGCGATGCGCCGGTACTTGGCCACTTGCGCCTGTTCCAGGCTGGCGCCGTCGCTGAACAGGGCGCTCGAATACGTCATCGACGGGTCCAGCCACAACTGGTAAAAGGCGTTGCCGATGTCGTAATGGGCGTGGATATTCTTCTTGCTGCCCTTGCGCGAATTACGGTTGAGCAAATGGCGGACTTTGTAAATCACATTGCCCCACCAGTTACCGTAGATCAAGGACTCGATCTGCGCGCGGTTGCGTATCATCAGTTCGATCAGGCCCGGCAGATTGTCCGTGCGCCAGTCGCCGGCGATGAACGTTTCAGCAAAACCGATGTCGCCCGAGCGCAGCACGGCCGAGCACAGGCGCCAGTTGTGCAAGTCCAGCGTAACGGGGTGGCTGCCGTCGCCGTACAGCAAGACGCTGCCGTCCGGCGTGCGCAGGCGCAAGGTGCCATATTGCAATTTTTCCAGCAGGCGCAGAATCATGCGCGCGCTTGCGGGCAGGTCCAGATGCGCATGGTCGGCGGCCGTGCTGCTGCGCGCATGCAGGCCGGTCGGCAGGGAGTCGGAGCTCATCGTGACACCTTTTCTTGTGGGGGTAGGGGTTTGCTGAAAAACGGCACGCGGCGCAGCCACAGGCGCAAGGCTTGCCAGTGGATGCGCGCCATCACGCCAAACGTCATCAAGGGGTAGCGCAGCAGGGCCCAGGCGATGGCGCCATCGCGCAGCGGCCGCGCCGTGCCGGCCAGGCTGGTCTGCAACAGCGGGCCGTCCAGGTCGTCGTAATCGACCCTGGCCAGGTGGCGCTCGCCAGCCTTTTCGCTATTGCGCAGGAAACGGAAGCGGTACTGCCCTTCCACCTTGCAAAAAGGCGAGACGTGGAAAATCTTTTTCGCGCGCAACTCGCTGCCGTAGGCGATCGCATCGCCGTGGTCGAGCAGGTACAAATGGCGTTCGCCAAAGGTATTGCGCACATCGCACAGCACGGCGCGCAACGCACCATCGGGACGGTGGCAAAACCAGAAGCTGACAGGATTGAAGACATAGCCGAACATGCGCGGCATGGTTTGCAGCCAGATTTCGCCGCCCGCGTCCGTCACGCCATGCTGGCGCAGCAGGCCATCAATCCACTCCTGCAGCGGCGTCGCGCCATCGCCATGGTCGCTGTCACGGAAGGACAGCACATTGGCGCGGTTGCGCGAAATCAGCCGCGCGGCGAAATCCTGCGTGCCCATGCTGCGCAGGGGCAATCGCAGATAAAACATGCCATAGCTGAAGGCATGCGCGCGCGGGCGCAGGCGCGCATGGCGCACCAGCCCCAGGCACAGCTGGGGCCGCGCCTGGGCTGGCTGGCCGGGATCACGCGGCATGGCCGAGCTCCGCCGCCGCCATGCCATTCAGCGCTTCGGCCACGGACAGGCCCGACTTCAAGCCGTCTTCATGGAAGCCATACCCGGTCCAGGCGCCGGCGAACCACGTGTGCTGCGTGCCCTGGAAACCGACAAGGCGCTCTTGGGCGGCGATGGCGGCGCCATCGAACACGGGATGGGCATAGGAAAACTCGTCGATGACCTTGGCCGGGTCCGGCTCGTCGAGCGGATTAAGCGAGACGATGACGGGGGTGGTGAACGGCAAGGGCTGCAGCTGGTTCAGCAAATAATGCACGCACACTTGCGGTGCATCGCCCTGCGCGGCCGGCCGGCCCTGGTAATTCCAGGCCGACCAGGCGCGGCGCCGCTGCGGCAGGCAGGAAGCGTCCGTGTGCAGCACAGCCCGGTTCGGCTGGTAGCGCACGGCTTCGAGCACCTTGCGTTCATCGTCGCGGATATCGCCCAGCAGGGCCAGCGACTGGTCGCTGTGGCAGGCCAGCACGACATGGTCGACATGCTCGACGCCGGCCGCCGTGTGCAGCTCGACCATGCGTGCGCCGCCGTGGGGCTGGCGGCGCACGGCCAGCACGGGACACGCCAGGCGCTGCTGCGGGATGCCTGCCAGTAATTTTTTCACATACTCGCGCGAGCCGCCGCGCACCGTGCGCCACTGCGGCCGGTCGCTCACTTGCAGCAAGCCATGGTTGTGGCAGAAGCGGATGAAGGTGGCCAAGGGAAAGGCCAGCATCTGGCGCGCCGGGCACGACCAGATGCAGGCGGCCATCGGCAGCAAATACCAGTGGCGGAATTCCTCGCCATAGCCATGCAGGTCAAGAAACTCGCCCAGCGACAGGGCCGGTGCCGGCACGCCGCCCGTGGCCAGGGCACTGGCCTGGCGGTTGAAGCGCAGGATATCGCGCAGCATGCGCAGGAAGGCGGGGCGCAGCAGATTGCTGCGCTGGGTAAACACGGTATCGAAATTGGCGCCCGCCCATTCCAGCACGCGCGCATCGGATGCGGTACCCAGCGGCATCTTCACGGAAAACGACATGTCGCTGTCTGCCGCTTCGACGCCCAGCTCGTCGAACAGCTGCACCAGGTTCGGGTAGGTGGCGTGGTTAAACACGAGAAAGCCCGTATCGACGCCATGCGTGGCACCATCGAGCGTCACATCCACCGTATGGCTGTGACCGCCAAAATAGTCGCCGGCCTCGTACAAGGTGACATCCTGGCCAGCTTGCGCCAGGCGATAGGCACACGACAATCCTGCAATTCCTGCTCCGACGACGGCAATTTTCATGAATACACCTGTGTTAAGTTTGTCCTGGACAAAAAGGCCTCATGGATAATCGATGAAATATTGATTTATGTCAATGAGCGCTCTCGGCAGTTCACAAACTTATACGCCAGCAATTTTCAATCGGATTCAGCTATTTGGTACGGGGCAGCGGAAGGCGTAAAATGCATGCCACGTTCTTTTGCAAGCGAGCAAAGCCCCTCTGGTATGGATACTGACCTGCAACCTACTCCCGCCTTCAGCATCAGCGATGTCGAGCGCGACACCGGGCTGGCCAAGGAAACCTTGCGTGTCTGGGAGCGCCGCTACGCCTTTCCCCAGCCCCAGCGCGACGCCTTTGGCGAGCGCAGCTATCCGGCCGAGCAAGTGCAGAAGTTGCGCATGGTCAAGCGCCTGCTGGACCTCGGATTTCGTCCGGGCAAAATCATGCAGCACAGCACCGTGCAACTGCAGCAGCTGGCCAGCGCCGGCAGCGCGGCGCCGCCAGCGCCGGCCCCCCAGCTTGAACACTACCTGTCGCTGTGCCGTGGCCACCAGATGACGGAACTGGGCGATGCCCTGCGCCAGGCGCTGGCCGTGCTGGGCTTGAAAGCGTTCACCATCGACGTGATCGCCCCCCTCACGGGCATGGTGGGCGAAGCGTGGGCTTGCGGCGACCTGGCCGTGTATGAAGAGCATCTGTATAGCGAAACCTTGCAAACGGTGATGCGCCACGCCATCTTTTCCCTGCCGCAAGCAAGCAGCCCGTCCACGCGCACGCCGCGCATCGTCCTCAGCACCTTGCCGCAGGAGCGTCATGGCCTGGGGCTGCTGATGGCCGAGGCCTTGTGCGCCGCGGCCGGCGCCCACTGCATGTCGCTCGGCGTGGAAACGCCGCTGACGGACATCGTCGCGGCCGCCCGCGCGCAGCGGGCCGACATCGTGGCGCTGTCGTTTTCCAGCGCCAGCAAGCAACGGCAG